>MDSY01060790.1_pt1 | contig 12948 bp, 13 predicted proteins | sample 811131 | NCBI WGS metagenome assembly MDSY01 (sample SAMN05326643, study PRJNA326480) | marine metagenome | isolation source: seawater | place: Atlantic Ocean: South West | collected 2010
AGGGGGGTGGGGCGGGGTGGGGAGGGGGGGGAAGGTACCCCGTGAGTACGAGGATCATCGCAACCATCTGGAGCACATTGTCAATGTCGGATGCGAGATGGAGGTCGACTGCGGCGAGGTCGGCGGTGAAGCGCGAGAGGATGCGGCCGGAGGGCGTCGCGTCGTACCACCAGAGAGGCGCGTAGAGGAGCCGGCGCACCGTGTCGCGGTGGAGCGTCCGAGAGGCTCGCACCGCGAGCAGCGTGAAGTAGATGGAAGTGCCGATGATGAGGAAGACGTGCGTAAGGCCGTACCCAAAGTATAGGAGCGCGAGGGTGCCTGCATGCGTGTCGCAAGCGGGGAAGAGGGCACCAAGAGAGGGCATGTGATCCAAAGCATCGACAAGCTATGACATCTGGGCCTGCGTGTGTGCAAGCGGGGCACAAGAGAGGGCACAAGAGAGGGCACAAGAGAGGGCACAAAAGAGGGCATGTGATCCGACGCATCGACAAGCGGGTAAGAGTGACATCTGGGCAAGGTGTAAACTAACTAACTAACTGTATGTGAGAGGAGGTCGCCTTCGTCGGCGCTCGAATCGGCCAGAGTCAAAGAAGCGTTCACAGCGGCGGCACCGTCGAGGGTGCCGTTGGTGAGAGACGCCGTCGCTCCGTTGAGCCCCGTGTCGGATGGCGTCTGCGCGACCCACCGCGCGAGCGTCACGTCGGCAAGGAGGTAAGCGGCGTATGTGCAGATGAGCAGCAGCACGTAGATGACAATCCCCTGCTCGTGAGATTCGAAAACATCCGAAAGTAAGGTGCGGCGGTGAGACATGCGAATGCAAGGGAGAGTGCGACATCCGGGCAAGATGGGTCGTGTGAGACTGAGAGAACGATCCCCTGCTCGTCGAGTTCAACAGAGCACAACGGTGGTGCCATGGGAAGATGCTTGGTGACATCTGGGGAATGCGGTGTGCGACTCGCCTGCGCCGTGAGCGCGTGCGCATACGTGCGGTACAGATTCGCCGAGAAGCCCCCCTCCGCCTTGATCTCCGCCGAGACGAGGAAGGAGACGCGCTGCGGCGCAGGGATGCTGCCGTTGGCGACGGCGGCGGCGGCCGAGGCTCTGTCCGCATCGGCGGCGGCGATGACCACCTTGGCGTTAGCCGCCGACGCCTCTGCGGCCTCGGCGGCGCTGTCGACCGAGCCACCGCCAGCGTCGCCGAGTAAGAGCGCGGCGAGCGTCGCGTCGGCACCGGCCTCGGCGAGCCTTCGCGCCTCCGAGAGCGGCAGGTTTCGGGCGATGCGCCCGCACGAGATGTGAGTCGTTGCGGAGTCTAGAGTTGAGCTGTCTGCGGTCGAGGGTTTTTCGGTTGAGCTGTCAACGGGAGAGCTGTCGACGGGAGAGGTGTCTAGGGGGCCGCCAGCGTCAGTCTTGGACCCCTTGTCGCCACTCTGTCGCCGCTTGTGGGCGGTCGTTGACTCCGCATGCTTCGAGGGCGAAACAGCGCTCTTTGAGACGCCGCCTGAGACGTCGCCTGAGACGCCTTCTTCGCCCTCGAGGAGGATCAAGCGGTCAAAGGCGTGGAGGTGATGCGACTGGTTGAGCGCCACAATCGCCGAGCCGCCAGCGCCCTCACCAGGAGCGCGATGTGCGAAGCGGCTGAGCGCGCTGAGCAGCTGCGACGCGGTGCGCGTGTCCACCGCTGAAAGTGGATCGTCGAGCAAAAGGAGACGCGGCTCGCCGTAGAAAGCTCTCGCGAGCGCGACGCGCTGCTGCTGACCGCCGGAGAGCGTCACGCCGCGCTCGCCAACCTCTGCAAGCTCGCGGTTGGGGAGCGTCGCGAGGTCTTCGAGGAGGGCGCTGTCGGAGAGCGCGCGCTCGAAGCGCGCCGCGTCGTAAGGCCTCCCCAGGAGAATATTGTCGCGCACGGTGCCGGCGATGGTGAAGGGTCGCTGCGGCACGATGGCCACCCTGCGAATTGTGAGAAACAAATTGTGACAAGAGAAGAGTCGGGCGATGTGGAGGAAGAATGAGCGATTCTGACATGTGGGTGGGGTGGGACGGGAGTCGGGTGATGTGCAGGAAGAATGGGAAGTGTGACATGTGGGTGGTGTGTGACATGTGGGTGGTGTGTGACATGTGGGGGGGGATGACCTGTTGGTGGTGTGACCTGTTGGTGGTCGGGGAGAAAATGGGCAAGTGGGAGACTCAAAAGGAGATTTCACCTCGGGTCCACACTGAGCGAGCCCGCCGAGATGGCCGCCTCGCCCCACGCGGCGGCAAGGAGCGAGGACTTGCCCGAACCAACCTTACCCACGAGCGCCACCAGAGAAGAAGCCGGTACGCTCAGGTCGACGCCGCGCAGCACCTCGCGCAAGTGGTCGCCCCCCGGTTCGGGAGCGCTCTGAAGAGGGGCTTTGCGGCCGGTGGTGGTGGGCATCGCGCCGAGGTGCCAGCCAATGGTGGCGTCGCGGAAGTCGCAGCGCAGCGGGGAGGCGCCGTCGGTGGGCGGCGGAGGCGTCTGCTGCTCGGGGAGCAGGAGGTAGGCGGCGATGCGCTTCGCGGCGACGGAGACGGTGACGAGGATCTGGATCGTCATCGGCAGCATGATGAAGGGCACCCTGAGCGACTGGAAGAGTGACATGATCGGCATCACCACGTCGGCGGAGAGGGTGCCCGTCGACGCGTATGCGATGCATGTCGAGACCGTCGCAATGATCGGTGAGGCGCGGCCGATCTGCACGACGATGTTCATGATGACGCGGTACTTGCGCAGGTGGCGTAGCTCGACGCTCCGCTTGCCGCAGATGTGCGAAAGGTACGCCTCCTCCCATCCCATCAGCTTGACCACCTTGGGTGTGGGGGAGCAAGGCGAATCGATCCGTTCAGGGTGATTGGGTTGGGGAGAGTGCTTGATCGGGGGGTGATTCTTCATTGGGGGGACTGTCGACACAAGGACGGTGATTCGAGGGGTGACGATTCACGGTGGAGATGATCTATCAATGGATTGAACAATGATGGACGAGGAATGGAATGGTGACGATGGCTGGTGGTGGCTGATGGATGATGGCTGGTGATGGCTGGACATGGCTGATGATGGACGATCATGAGTGCACAATTCCCCACCTTGACGCCGTCGACAATCTCTCGTGTGCATCCGGCGGTCGTCTCGGCGGCCTCATTCATCGCGGCGAGCAACGTCTTTGCGCGTCTTCCGAGCGGGATCGAGACGCAGAGGGTACCGCACATGACGCCGATGCCGACCAGTCCGATGGGTCCTGCCGTGTACAGAAGCACCCCCAGCCCACCCACAAGAGACGAGATGCAGAAGGCAATCATCGGAATGAAGCGAGCAAACTCGGCGCTTCCCGCCATGTCTTTGCCGATCAGGACTTGCTCGGCGCCCTCCGCGGCGGCGCCTGGACGAAGGCGCGTGGCCTTGACGCTGACGAGCTGCATTGCGCTCGAGCAGACCCTCAGTATTGCCGTGTCACCCGCGATGAACACCCCATGCGCCCTCGCCCAGTTCTCAACCCACACGCTCGCGGCGAGCGCCGCCGCAAAGGCGAGGGCCGTCGCCATCGAAACCTCCGAGCCGAGGCTCTGGATCACTTTGCGCAGGAGCAGCGGGCGCGCGACCGTGTTGCAGATGCCGGCGAACACAAGCAGCGCGCAACCGCGGACGAACTCGCGCTGGGAGACAGCTCGCGCCACCTTCAAAAGGAGGCTGGCGTCCGCCCTCGGCAACTTTGGCTCCCCCGGCTTGACCACCGTCGAGTCGACAATCTCCGCCCAGCGCGCGGCGGCGCGCGCATGCAATGGCTCGGAGCGTATGACGGCGGGTGGGTCGGGCAAGTCAGAGTGCACGAGCGGGCGCGACCAACCGCGGCGGGCAAGCGCGGTGGCCCACATGAGTGTGAGCTGCGAAAATAGCGAGGACGAGTCGGGAGAACGAATCGGAGGTGGATCGGTGCGGGTGCTGGCGTCGACTGTGGGGCCAAGTGGTGTCTTATCAAACGTACGAAGGATGGACGAACTCCGTGACGCGCCGTGGCCCCGCCGCGGGCTTTTGGAGGCGCCGGGGACCCGCCAGTCGCGCATGACTCTAAGACCACCGAGTACACCGGCGTGAGCACTGGCGGCGCTGTCGTCAGCAGAGCGCGGTGACTTTGGAGGTGGCTGGACTGCGCCCTTGAGCCCGCCGTCGAGCTCGAGCGTCCGCGACATGGCGCACGGCGGCAGCGCGCGAGGCTCCGCGGCTTGAGGCTCGCGAACGTGCTAAAGGTTGGACGATCTTCGTCCACACAAGTAATTCGGAGGCGAATTTTCGCACAAGTTTTTACAAGAGTTGTTTTCACCCACGTTTTATTCTGGTCTCGACGATGTTCGATCCGTCCTCTGACGAGGCTGGCGAGTCGTCGCGCGAGGTGACGGCGGAGGAGGTTGCGCAGTGCGTGAACGTGCTGCGGCGAATTCATCCCGATCATCTCATCCCACACGCCGCATCACACGCGCACGCCACCCCAGCTCTCGACTACCGCGAGCTGCTGACGGCCGGCAAGGCCCTGTTCAAGAGCTCGGTGCTGCGCGATGAATTCAACTCGGAGGATGTGGTTGGGTACATGCGCGAGCGACACGACCATAAGCTCATGCTCACTAAACTCAACAAGCTCCAAAGCCAAATCGCCGCGAGCCACGCAGCCGACGTTGCGCGTGCAAAAGAGTGCCAGGCACGTCTCACACCCCATTTTCCCCATATGTCACACCCCATTTTCCCCATATATACCACCGGGTGTATTTTTCTGAGAAAGGCACGCCTCACATCCCATGCTTTTCCTAGATGGCACATCCTATTTCCCCTACACACATCATCGACATCTAATTCTTTGCAGATCAACCAGGATAGATTCGAGCGGCTGGCGGCTATAGAGAGCGGTGGGGTGCCGTTGCTCACGGGAGTCAAGCAGCTGCAAATCGGAGTCAGTGCAGAGAGTATTTCTGGCGGTGGCGCTGGTGGTGGAGGTGGAGGCGGCGGTGGTGGCGGCGGCGGCGGTGGTGGTGGCGATGGCGATGGCGTTGGCGGTGGCGACGATGGCGCTCTCGTGCGAGCAGGCTGCGGTGGCGGCGGCCGGCTCAGCGGCGGTGGCGGTGTCGTGCTCAGCTATGGCGCGCTCCCCGTCAAAGCCAACATTCGGTACGAGCACCTGAAGGAAGGTCGCGATGAGAGCGGCCGCCCGGTAAGCCCCCCATTCCCATTTTTTCCCACGTGTAACACCCCATTCTCCCCTATTCTCGCACGATTTGGTGTCTCAATTTCACAATCAGGTTTGGTCCGAGGAGCAGAAAGAGCGTTGGCGACAAAAGAGAGACCGAGATGCAAAGGCCACGCAGAAAGAACGGCAAGCGGCCGCAGCCAAGGCGCGCAGAGGATGCCAAGAGACGGATGGACGGGAGACGCCGTTAGAGATGGCGTCTCCCGTCCATCCGTCCCCCGCTGGAGACACGAACGAGCATTGCGTTTTCGAATCGAACCAAGCGGATGCGAGAGTAGCTACAGGAGCAGCTACCGGGTATGAATCGGCTTTGGACGGGTCTGGAGAGACGTCTGCAGCCGCCGATGTGGGCTCAGCCGACGTTGGCTCGGCCTCCTCCGCCGCGTGGGTGGCACATAGTCCAGGCGACGTGATGATCAGTGAGTCGGCGGTTCGTGAGGCAGCATCGCTACCGATCGGGTCGTTTCGGCGCTTCTGCAACGTTTGTCACCAGCAGTTCATGCAGGTCCTTGCCCCTACCCTCACCGCCACCGGCACCTCCTACCCCTCGGCAACCCAGAGTGTATCTGATGAAACTCCCTTACCCCGCAATCACATCGTAAATCATGTTTGGACGTCTGAAACACACCACTACATCCCTACCCACCCCTACCCACCCCTATCCCTGTCCCGCCACCGCCCCTCAGGTCCACAAATTCTATCATCAGCTGTGCCCGCCATGCGCCGCCTTCAACTTTGCCAAGCGGCAGCAGTCGACCGACATGCACGGTCTCGTCTGCGTCGTCACCGGCGGTCGCGTGCGCATCGGATACGAAATCGTACTTAAGCTCGTGCGCGCCGGCGCGACCGTCGTGGCCACTTCTCGATTCCCGGCGGATGCCGCGCTCCGGTTCGCGCGGGAGGACGACTTTGCCGAGTGGGAATCAAACCTGCAACTGGTGGGACCGCTCGAGCTTTCGGATGTTGGCATGGTCGAGGCCTTCTGCGACTCGCTCGCAGCGCAATATGGGAGAATACACGTGCTGATTAACAACGCCGCACAGACGCTCACGCGGAGGCGCGGATGGTTCGCGCGGATGGAGGTGACTCAAATAAGCCCCCAAGACCCCCGAATGTACCGCCCGATTCCCCGTGAAGATCCCCGTCTTCTACACAGTCCCATGTGCCCCCTTCACTCCCTTTCACACACAACCCTCACGCGTGCGTCCTTGGCAGGCGCTTGAGATGGAAGCGGAAGAGGCGCTGCCGCCAGCGGTCAAGGCTCTGTGCGTCAATCCTCGATTGGCCCCCCTCGACTTTAGCGAGGCCAGGCGCCAACGGCTGTTGCTCGAGCAGCATGAGCAGCCGCGGGAGGGCGGGGAGGAAGGGGGGGTGGAGGTTGGGCGTGGGCTGCAAGAGCCGCGCGCAGGTGGCTCTTGCAGCCCACATCCAGCAGCGGCGGCGGGTGGTCCAACGGACGCGGGGGGGCAGACGGAGACGGGTCCCTCAAGCGCGGGGGCGCTCGTCGCGGCGCGAGCTTCTGCGGGAGCTCAGCTTGCGCTGCTTGCCGACGCTGACCTCCGGAGCTTCCCTGAGGGCCGCCTCGACGAATCCCGCCAGCCTCTTGACCTCTCTGGTAAGAACTCCTGGTCGAGACGGCTCGGGGAGGTGTCGACCGCTGAACTGCTGCACACGATGGCGGCGAACGCGATCGCGCCCTTCGTGCTCTGCAGCCGCCTCCGGCCATTGCTCTCGGCGCCAGAAGGCACAGCGCCGTGGGGACACATTATCAACGTGAGCGCGCTCGAGGGAAAGTTCTCGGTGAGCGGGAAAAAAAGCATGCGCAAGAGAATAGGGATGTGCATCATACTCGGGAGTTGATGTGTTCAAGAACTGCCTCTCCAGAGATATTCCTCACATGTAACACCTCTCTCATCTCCATTTGCCCTTCCATCCCCACACCCGCCCGCCGACCCTCCCCACCACCACGTCACCAGGTGCGCAAGAAGAACTCTGGCCATCCGCACACCAACATGGCCAAGGCTGCCCTCAACATGCTCACCTGCACGAGCGCAATTGGGCTCGCGCAGGAGCACATCCTCATCAACGCTGTCGACACGGGATGGGTGACTGACATGGCGCCGGGGGGTGTGGGTGTGCTCGCGGCAACGCACGAGACGAGGGTCGCGCCGCCACTCGACGAAGTCGACGGCGCGGCGCGAGTGCTCGATCCGGTGTTTATGCATCTCGCCGATCACCAGTGGCGCGTGAGGGGCAAACTCTGGAAGGACTATCACGTGGCCAACTGGTGATCTCCAGAGAATTGGAATGATGAGCTGAGGGTTGGCCCGTTTTCTCGCAACAAACAGAGCTCAGTGGGGGCCGATCCAAGCTGCTTCATGGTGTCGGCAGCTCTTCACGCGCGCGTTTTATATCTATAGATTCATATTCAGATTGAGTATATTAATATGTGTATTCATTATCACATTTCTCTTTGATTTATCATTGATCGTTGCGATTGCCATTGCGATTGCAACAACGAGCGCTCCCGCCCTTGGCACTTTTGATGGTGTCGTTGCGCACGCCTTCTTAATTCTAGCACCAATACGAGACTTGGACTACGAGTGTCAACGTGCTGAGCATACGCCTGAAGACGATTATGGTTTGTCGCGTCCCCTTCCACCGGCCAAGGCGAAAAAGGCTTGCGTCTGCGGCGTCGCGCAGTTGAGGTCCTCACATCTGCGCTGCGTCACTTGATACCGAGCGAGGTCAGCTTGAAACCGTTCGACGGCCGCCCGGTACAGCGGCGTGTCATACGGGTCGGTATACTCTGCACGGAGCCTCTGTGTCTGCTGCTCGGGTGTCGCACACGCCCAGCGTTGCTTGGAGTGGGAGCTCGGTGAGCTGAGCGCCTTAATACTTTCGCTCGTCTTGTTGTGAGTGCGGGGCACCATCCAGCCGTGGTGGCACGGGTACAGTGAGTAGTTGGTCGCTCTGTTGTTTTGGCGCTCAATCGGGAGGCAATGGTAACCTCTCATTGCGTGGAAGAGACACACGGACACGTCGAACTCGTCCGTGAGCCCAACGAATGCAAAGCCGGTACGAAGCCTGCGCACAGGGTTATGGGCGCTAGGCTCCAGTGGGTAGTGAAGGGTCCAGTGGGTGGTGAAGGGGATCGAACGCACTGCAAAGAGCTGATTCGAACCTGTGCATGGCGACGGCCAATGCGTCGGCCTTGGTGTGTTTTCTGGAGACTCTCGAATGGCCAAGTTTGAGGGCGACGTTGCCCTCGAGATACCTTGCCGCTTGGACCAGCGTCATTGTCCCGTTGACAAAGCGCGGGTTCCGCTGCGGTGTGTTCTCAAGCCGCAGATACTTCGAGGTGAACCAGCTTACCGCACGCCGCGCCGGCTCTCTCCAGAGCGCCACGAAGCTGCCATTCCACGCGCTGAAGACGGCATCTGTGACAGGATTATGGTCGGCAAAGTCACCACGCTTGTTCCAAAAGACGCCACGGAACCACGTGGCCGTGGGGAAGTCGGCAGAAAAGTTGCCAGAGGTGCCTCGACAACGGCGCGTCTGTAAAAAAATGGCACGCGCGCAGCTCTCTCAGAGAGAGCTCTCGGAGAGAGAAGTGCTGTACAACTTACAAGTTTAAGTATATGAAGTGACGGCGCACTCGCTGATGAGCGCACTCGCTGATGAGACATGTTCAGTGCAGAACGCGGCGGCTTGTTTGAATGAATGGACGGGGATTCGCAGCGGTGCCATCAGGCTCAATCAGAATTGCATGAATTGCGCCTGCATGTAGCACGGAGGCATTGCCGCGTGCGGGGGCAGCGAGCGGTTTGCATCGTGGATGAGCGTAGTACCAAAGGACGTGCCCGTCTTTTCTGGGTGGAACCAAGCAAGCCGCGGCCCAACATTAAGAGCAGTCCACTGGGTGACATGCTCCGACATGACAGCCTCTTGCTCGCGTGCAAACACCGTTTTCGTGGAACGCCCAAAAGTTGAGACACGTAGTCTGGTCTGGCCTTATTGAGGGGGGTCAGCAGTGTTTTTATCATGGTTTCGCCACGACATGTCCCAAACATGTGATCCCACGTGGCGGGCGAGAAGTGGACGCGCGGAGTGTCACAAGACCTGATGGCCAATACCGCGCCCTTCGAAAGCTGCAAGCTGACCCGCGCTGGCGCGGCCGCGATCTGGTCGCTTGGCGCCTTTTCTCCCGCCTCCAATGCGACGCTTGACAGCTGGTTTGGTTTCAGCTCTGGCGTCGCCGCGGTCGCCTACCAGGGGCGCTGTCTCGTGTACGCACGCGTCTTCAAGGCGGGAAACAATGTGGTGCGCGCGACGATGCTCGATGATCAAAGGTATCGCCGCCGTGACGGAGTATTCAAGGCGACCGCCCAACTGCCCATCAACACCATGGCCGAGCCAGCCCGGGCGTGGGCGAGCGACCCAGGGAATGCATCGAGTAGCCCCCCCGCTGCGCTCGGCGCACCTAGGGCGGGGTCGGGGTCGGGTCTCAGGTCCAGCGAGACGGAGCTGCTCCGTATCTTCCAGTCGCGGAGTGCCCTGTGTCCGATCGGCAGTGTCGCCTTCACCTTCGTACGCGAGCCGCTCTCGCACTTTATCGCCGGCTTTGGCGAGGCGTGCTCCCGCGGTCCCTGTGGGCGCGCGAGCCGAGGCCGAGAGGTGATGGTCGCGGATGCCGAGTTGGTCCTCCAGCAACTCTTCGAAGGGCGCCTGAGTAAGGGGGGGCTCGTCGCCGCGCACATGTCTCTCATGGGTGGGGTGGCGCGAGCATACGCACTCTCATTCGTGGGGAGGCTCGAGCACGCCACGGCAGATTGGGAGCGGCTCCAACAGGTCGCTGGCGTCTCACTGCAGGCTCTCGACGTGCATGTCCCGAACGAGCGCCACGAGACTTCTTCGGATCCACAGCTGGCGCGGCGGCGCATGGCGCAACTCCTCTTGCAAAAACAGGGGTTGCGCAAGCGCCTCTGTACTCTGCTCGAGCCGGATTACAAGTGTTTCGGCCACTTGGGGTACGATGTGAGCCAGTGCTACAGTGGCAAGGCGCTCTCTCCATTTTTAGATCCGAAGTCTCGTCAGGAGTCGTTGTAGGGTGGACCGAGCGGAGTATAGCTATCGAGGCCCCGGGGCCCGCAGATTCTGAGCATGGTAGGCAGCTCATCTAGAGAACGCACCCAAAGGTATCATATGCTGGACGTGATGGCCACGCAGGCCTTAGGGGCAATTAAGTATATCAGAGTGTAGTGGATGTGGCCTGCCTGTTATTGGTACATCTGGCATAAGTGATCAAATTCAGTTTGCTCATACACGTATACTTGTGCCTTCTGCAAGAGACCCACACGGAGTGTACTGCGACTCTTCACCAAATCCGCGTCGCCACCCGACAGAGTCCTCCGCGGTAACGGTGCGAACCGGCGAGTCTCCTCGCGCTCCTTGCGCACCATTGCGGTTCCCTATGCCCCTCGAGTAGCTTGTCGACGGGCGGCGGCACAAGAGACGCCCCAAGATAGTACTCGACATACAGACATAAAAGAGGAATAGCACAGCGGACACGCCGACAAGAAGCCGGAAGCCGCGACTCGCGAGTAATGAACCCCCCTGTGACACCGCTCCTACCACCCGTGAGACCACCCCGTTTTCGACGCCCGAGTAGGCGTCGAGCCCCGCTTGGATCAGACACACCGCGGCAAGCGACGCTGCCGCAAGAGCAAGAGGAGCGACCGCGCGCAGATTGAACCGCGAGCGAGTCGCACTGTTGGCCGTGGTGGCGTCGAGTGTGGGTCTGATCTCGGGGCACATGCTGCCTGATGTCGTCTTAAAATCCATCTGGGGATAAAGCGTGGCGTGTGTGATCAATGGGAAACATGGGGTGTGCCAAATGGGAATACACATGGGGTGTGAGACTTGTGCGACTTGTGAGACTTGTGAGACTTGTGCGACTTGTGAGACATGTGAGACTTGTGAGACTTGCCTGCATCTCGGAGCTCGCATCGGAACTTGTCTCAAAGCTGAGATCGCATCCCCCCAGCTCTCGGCTGAGATTTCTGACCGCGTTGTGCGGCGACTCTGGCGCGCCACGGACGTTTCGTGCAAGTATCCTCGAGTAGGGTGCACGTGTCCTCGGGATCGAGCCGTGCTCCGAATTGCGGGAACGGACGTCTTTCAGCCGCCCGAGAAGAGCGACGGCGGGCGGAGGCGACGGTGTGATCCCTTGGCGGGTCAAAGGAGAAATCTTAGGGTGGAGCGTGAGAGGGCGGGTCTGCGCGAGAGTACGACTCTCTGCAGGAGGGCTGCTCTCCACCCCCGGTAGCTCAAACAACTCGTGGGAAGACCCCTCCGAGCACGTGGACTCGTAAGTACCAACCGTGACGAGCCTCCCCACGGGCTCAAGCTGGCTGTGTACACCCGCTTCGACCGGCCTCTCCCTCTGGAGCCACGCCTGCCGCGCCTGCCAGCGGCTCCGCCAGTACAGCTGCTCCTTGCGCCAGAATTCCTGCTCACCACGGAGCATTTGCTGCTGTAACCGCCAGTACATCTGCTCTGCGCCAAGACCTGGCTTTGCGCTGTCCTCCCCCTCTCTACAAGAGGTGCCCCTACACGCGACCTCTCCTGCTAGCTCGCAACCGCGCATGGTGGGATGGAGCGCGGCCGGGCGACATGCGGAGGGGGGGGGTAAGGACGGCGTGGCGACTCGCGGTGCTGAGGCCTCCACTGACGGAGTGCCAGTGCGAGAGCGGCTGCGCTCGTGCGACGCCTCGAGCCATGCGCGAAGGCCGGCGAGGTGTGACGGTGAGCTGGGCGCGCATTGAGCAAGTGGCGGTAGACGATGCCGGTTGGGAGCCGATAGAGGCGCGTCAGACTCGGCGGAGTGCTCGTCATCAGATGCCGAGGTAGTGCTCTCGTTGAGAAGCTCATATTTTTGCCGTTGCCCGAAGTTCCGTTGCTCAAGATTCCGTTGCCCAAGATTCCGTTGCTCCAGGGTCCGTTGCTCCAGGGTCCGTTGCTCCAGGGTCCGGCATTCTCCGTACCGCTGGCGGGTGGCATACTCGCGAGCAGAGCGCTTGGGAGTGGAACACTCGTCAGGGGGGGGGGCATGGCACAGCGGTGGCCGCAGGTCCTGCGGCGAAGCGCTCCATGTGGAAGAGGATATGGGAGTAGCCTGAGCAGCCATAGCAGCCGTGGCTGTTTGAGGGTGATGCGCGACGTCTCCTGGCTGGGGTGTCGATGGCGTCGAGTCCTTAGCGATTTCATGCATGGCGGCTCGTGCACGCCAATTATTACGCATGCACAAAATGATGAGTTTAATGAGCACCGGGCGGTAATTAGTCACACAGATTCCGGCCCGATCAATTCTCACAACGATGGCCTCGCCACCGCCGCCTCCGCTGCAGCAGCAGCTCGACTCCCTGCACAACGAGCTCGACACCTTTTATCTCTTCTGGGCGGCGACGCTCGTCTTCTCGATGCAACTCGGCTTTGCGCTTCTCTCTGCTGGAGCCGTCCGCAACAAGAACGTGCAGAACATCCTCCTCAAGGGCACTCTCGACGCGTGCATCGGCGCGATCATCTGGTACCTTCTCTCTCTCCCAGCACACACCCCAAATCGCCAAGTCTCGTCAACACACACCTCTCTATCTCCATCACCCCCCACCCCACCCCCCACCCTATACCCCCCACC
>MDSY01062771.1_pt1 | contig 12948 bp, 10 predicted proteins | sample 811131 | NCBI WGS metagenome assembly MDSY01 (sample SAMN05326643, study PRJNA326480) | marine metagenome | isolation source: seawater | place: Atlantic Ocean: South West | collected 2010
TATAAATAAGTCTATAGAAAACGCAGAGCTAATGTGTGAAGAAAAAATTAAATCAGTGTATGTAAATATTTCTGGCAATCATATTCAAAGTATAAGCGCAGATGGAAGAGCGGTAATTTCTGATCACAAAGAAGTTACAAATCAAGATTTAAAGTCTGTTGAAGAATCGGCAAAAGCAATAACGCTTTCAAATGATCAAGAGATATTACACCTTATTCCAAAAGATTATGTAATTGATAAGCAGGATGGAATTAAAGTTCCATTAGGAATGTCTGGCAATGCAATTGATGGAAGATATCACCTTATAACTGGTGCAATAAATGCTAGAGATAATATTGAAAAATGTATAAAAAGATGTTTAATTACTCCAGAAGGTGTTGTTCTTGATCAGCTAGCATCAAGTTTGTCAGTCCTTACTGATGATGAAAAAGAGTTGGGTATTTGTTTGGTTGATATTGGTGGGGGAACCACGGATATAGCTATCTATTGCAATGGAGCTATGGAGTATACATCATCTTTATCATTAGGTGGAGATCAAGTAACTAATGATCTTGCTCAAGTTTTAAAAACCTCTACTCATAATGCAGAAGAATTAAAAATTAGACATGGTTGTATTATTAATGAGCTTTCGGATGATGATGTTATAGAAGTTCCAGGTGTAGGTGATAGACCTCCAAGATCAGCTCAAAGGATTATATTAGTAGAAGTTATGAGTGCTCGCTACCAAGAAATTTTTGAATTTATTAATGATAAGATTTTACAAGACGGTTTTGAGGAAAAAATACCAGCAGGTATAGTCCTTACGGGTGGAAGTTCAAATGCTGAAGGTCTTGTTGATCTTGCAGAAGAAATATTTCATAAGCAAGTTAGAATCGGAGTACCGCAGCATATTTACGGAGATTCTGCAGAAATAGTCAAAAATCCAGAATATGCAACTAGTATAGGTTTATTGCTATACGCCAAAGAAAAAAATAATTCTCGGAAAGATTTATTAAATGAAGATTTCATGTCCGTTATTAAAAAAGTACTAAAAAATATTCTCTTTAATTCTAAATAATGTATAAAAAACTATACATATCATAAAATTAGATTATTATATGCATAAGTTACTTAAGTATTTAATAATTTTGTAATGAAGAATAATTTATATATAATTAAATAAAAAAATAAAATATGATTAATCAAAGAACAATCAAGAATACTATAAAAGCTACAGGAATAGGCCTTCATACAGGAAAAAAGATCACATTAACTTTAATTCCAGCGCCTTCAGAAACAGGCGTTGTTTTTATAAGAACAGATATAAATCCACAAGTTGAGATAAAAGCATGTCCAGAAAATGTAGGGGACACTACCTTATCAACTACACTTATATCAGAAAATGTAAGAGTTTCAACAGTTGAGCATTTACTTTCAGCAATAGCTGGATTAGGAATTGATAATTTATTTGTTCAATTAGATGGTCCAGAAGTTCCAATAATGGATGGAAGCGCAGGCCCATTTGTATTTTTATTACAATCAGCAGGAATTAAAGAGCAAAGTAAATCAAAAAAATTTATAAGAATTTTAAAACCAATCAAAGTAAGTGATGATGAGACAGGAAAATGGGTAAAATTTGCACCATTTGAAGGATTTAAAGTTGCATTTACTATTAGTTTTGATCACCCTGTGTTTAACGATAAAACACATAGCGCAGTATTAGACTTTTCTACCGTATCTTTTGTTAAAGAAGTGAGTAGAGCAAGAACATTTGGCTTTATGAGAGATGTTGAGTTATTAAGATCTAAAAATTTAGCATTAGGTGGAAGTTTAGATAACGCTGTAGTTGTTGATGACCACAGAGTTTTGAATGCAGATGGTCTTAGATATGAAGATGAATTTGTAAAACATAAAATTCTTGATGCAGTTGGAGACTTATACCTACTTGGAAAAAGTTTAATTGGATCATTTGAAGGATACAAATCAGGGCACGATCTAAATAACAAATTGCTTAGGAAGTTATTAGAAAATCAAGAAGCTTGGGAAGAAGTGGATTATGAATCTTCTGAGGATCTGCCAATCAATTATATGGATGCGTATAGTACTGTCGAATCTTAGATATTTGGATTTCTAATTATCTTGAATTTAATTTTAACTATTTTGACTTTTAACATTTTGCTAAATTCGAAGTTAATATCTTTCAATATATCACGCTGATAATTTTTTAATAAACCTATGCTAGCGCTATTGGTAGCTCCCAGAACCAAAATATTATCAATTATATTACAAGCATAGCAATTAGCTTGAGAGCCAGTATATTTAGCTATATGCTTGGTTAGTATTTCTAGTATTTTAGCTTTCTCTAATATACTAATATCAATAGTGTCGCTAAATTTTTTCATATATATAATATTAAAAGACCAAATTAGTTGTATAATGTCCATCTTTATTAAAATATTAAAAAAATGCAAATAATAATTTTTAAATCAGGGAAAAACAAATCATCCTCACATAAAATTAGCGGTTTATTTTTTATATTCCTAGTAATTTCTGTTGTGGCATCGTTAACTTATATGCTTAGTTCAACTTTATATATCTATGGTTATAAGCAAGGGTTTCAAGAACTAAATGAAGATAGGATTGAAGATATAGCAAATTATAAAAATGAAATAAAATTAATAAAATATGAAAATAAAGAAAAAATGGAATTTTTTTCTCAAAAATTAATATCTATTTCCTCTCAAATACAAAATTTGAACTCATTGGGAAATAAAATTAGCACTATAGGTAATTTAAATAAGAAAGAATTTAACTTCAAAGAAATAAAAAATATTGGTGGTATAAATAAAGTAAATATAGAGTTTGAGTATAATTCAGATTTTGATAAATATCTTGATAACATGATCTTAAATCTTGAAGTAAAAAATAATGATTTGAATAATATTTATAAAATTATAAATAATATGGAAATGAAAGAACAGTTTTTTCCAACTGGTATGCCTACAAGAAAAGGATATATATCATCAGAATATGGAAAAAGAAAAAACCCAATTACTAAAAAAATACATTTACATAAAGGGGTTGATATAGCTCATAAAATGGAGACAGACATAATGTCGCTGGCAGCAGGTAAAATTACATATTCAGGGAAAAAATATGGTTATGGAAATTTAGTGGAAGTAAGTCACTTAAACGGTTATGTAACTAGATATGCTCATAATAATAGAAATTTAGTTAAAGTAGGTGATTTGGTGAGAAAAGGTCAGATCATAGCTAAAATGGGAAGTACTGGTCACTCAACAGGACCTCATGTCCATCTTGAGGTGTTAAAAAATAATAAGCACATTAATCCAAATAAATTCATTCATTATAAAGAAAAATTTTCTAATAATAATTAGAAAAATTTAGAGAGACGACATGAATATTTTAAGAAAAATTGTTGGCAGCAGAAATGATCGTATTTTAAAGGATTATAAAAAAATTCTTAAAGATATAAATTTATTAGCTGACGAAATAAAAAATCTAGATGATAGTGATTTTCCAGATATAACAAGAAAATTAAAAAATGACTATATAAATGGAAAAAAATTAGATGAAATGCTTATCTATTCTTATGCTCTTGTAAGAGAGGCATCAGAAAGAGTGATGAATATGAGGCATTTCGATGAACAAATTTTGGGCGGGATAGCTCTACATAAGGGAAAAATTGCTGAAATGAAAACAGGAGAGGGAAAAACTTTGGTTGCAACTCTCCCTGCATATTTAAATTCTTTAACAGGAAATGGTGTGCATATTATTACTGTTAATGATTATCTCGCAAATAGAGATTGTAAATGGATGTCTGAATTATATGAATTTCTTGGCTTGAAAACTGGCGTAATACTTTCTGGGCAAAATATAGAAGATAAAAAAGATGCATATAATTCGGATATTATTTATGGAACAAATAATGAATTTGGATTTGATTATTTAAGAGATAACATGGTTTATTCTTTTAAAGAAAAAGTTCAAAATAAATTAACATTTGCAGTCATTGATGAAGTCGATTCAATTTTAATTGATGAAGCTAGAACTCCATTGATAATATCTGGTGCGACAAATGAAAGTTCTAAACTTTATAAAAAAATTAATGGTTTTGTCAAATTTTTTAAACAAGGTAATGAAGAGGATGAAAATGTAGATTTTTTCTTAGATGAAAAGTCAAAGCAAGCATTTTTAACGGAGAAAGGACATGAGACCTATGAGGATTTGTTACTAAAAAATAATATAATTCGTAATGATGAAAGCTTGTATGATTCAAATAATATAAATTTGCTCCATTATATTAATACTGCGCTAAGAGCAAACTCTTTATATATAAAAGATGTTGACTATATAATTGAGGAATCTAGAGTTGTCATAATCGATGAATTTACTGGTAGAAAAATGCCAGGCAGAAGATGGGGAGACGGTTTACATCAAGCTATAGAGGCTAAGGAGAGTTTGAGTATTGAGAATGAGAATCAAACTTTAGCATCAATAACTTTCCAAAATTATTTTAGATTATATACAAATCTTTCGGGGATGACAGGAACAGCTGATACTGAAGCACAAGAATTTCAAGAAATTTATGGTCTTGAAGTTATAGTTATTCCTCCTCATAAAAATATGATAAGAGATGACTGTGGCGACCTGGTTTATTTGACTTCAGAGGAAAAGTATATTGCAATTATAAATGACGTTAAAAAATGTCAAGAGAATAAGCAACCAGTTTTAATTGGTACGTCTTCAATAGAGTCATCAGAGTATCTTTCTAAGGCATTAAGTAAAGATAATATAAAACATGATGTGCTAAATGCGAAACAGCATGAAAAAGAATCTATGATAATAGAAAATGCTGGCGCATTAGGAAGCGTTACAATAGCTACAAATATGGCTGGTAGAGGTACAGATATTGTTCTAGGTGGTAAAAAACAAAAAGAAAATAATTTAGAATGGGAAAATTTAAATAATGAGGTACTAAAATCAGGTGGACTTCATGTCATAGGAACAGAAAGACATGAGTCAAGAAGAGTAGATAATCAGCTAAGAGGTAGAGCAGGAAGACAAGGAGACCCGGGCTCTTCAAGATTTTACTTATCATTAGAGGATAACTTGATGAGAATTTTTGCATCAGATAAAGTAAGTGCTCTGATGAAAAAACTAGGCATGGTAGAAGGAGAGGCAATAGAACACAACTGGGTATCAAAAGCCATAGGTAACGCTCAGAAGAAGGTAGAGGGGCATAATTTTGATATAAGAAAACATTTATTAGACTATGATGATGTAGCAAATGAGCAAAGAAAATATATATATAATAAAAGAAATGAATTCCTAAAAGAAGAGAATAGAAAAAAAACTGTAGAAGTATTAACAGAGGAAGTATTTTTGGATTTACTAGAAAGTAATATAAATTCAGAAAATGATAGCAGTAGTCACATTAGTGACATTTTGCAGAGAGACTTTCATGTAGATATAAATGTAAAAGACATTATAACAAAAACCACAAAAAAAGAAGAAGCAGGACAAGAATTTATAAAAGAAATAAGTATTTTATATAAAAAAAATATTTCAGAAATTCCAGATGAAATATATCTTGATTTAGTAAAAGAAATATTTATTAACCTAGTTGACAAAAGTTGGGTAGAAAATATTCAATCAATGGATTACTTAAGGCAGGGTATTGGCCTGAGAAGTTATGCGCAAAAAAATCCAAAACAAGAATACAAAAGAGAAGCTTTTGAAATGTTCGCAACAATGCAAAATAATTTACATTACAGTTTTATAAGCTTATTATTTAGATTAGATTACAGCGCATCATATGTAAAAAAAGAATCTTCAGAGAATTTAAATTTAAAATATTCTAGTTCTGAAGAAAATAAAGTTGAAAAAAAAATAAAAAATAATAATAGTAGAAGTAAAAATTCAAATAAAAAAAATAAGAAACAAAAAAGGAAAAAAAGAAAATAAAATAATATGCAAAGAAAAGATAGAAAGAAAATACATAAAATAGATGGAATTAAACTTTCTTCAGTTTATTCTGGAATGTACAAGAAAAAAAGATTAGATTTATCAATAATAGAAATCTCATCAGGATCTACTATATCGGGTGTATTCACAAAAAATAAAGCTAAGTCTGACACTGTAACAATTAGTCAAAATAATTTAAAGAGAGGAAAATCAAAATATATTATTGTTAACTCAGGAAACGCAAATGCTGGTACTGGAGAAAGTGGCTATAAAGATATAATAAAATATTCTAATATTTTAGCGAAATTGTCTAATAGTAATTTGAGAGAAATACTAGTTTTCTCAACTGGAGTAATAGGTGAGAGAATTGATGTAGACAAAATAATAATATCAATTCCAAAATTACTCAAAACTACGGATAGTGAAAATTGGTTAAATTTTTCTAAATCAATACTAACAACAGATACTGTTAATAAAATAATTTCTAAAAAGGTTAAAATCAAGGGAAAGTATATATCAATTACTGGATGTACTAAAGGCTCCGGAATGATTAACCCTAACATGGCGACTATGCTGTCATTTGTAGCAACAGATATAAAAATTAAAAAATCTACATTATCTAAATTATTACGAAAAGTTACTGAAAAGTCATACAATATGATTACTGTCGATGGTGAAACATCAACTAATGACTCAAGCATATTAATAGCAACTGGTAAAAGTAATATTGAATATGAAAATTTAAATATAAAAGAAAAAGAATTTTTTTATAACGAGATAGAAAATATATATATTGGTTTAGCAAAAAAAATTATTAAAGATGGTGAGGGTTCTACAAAATTCATTACAATCAATGTAAATAATGTAGCTTCAAAGTCTGAAGGAAAAAAAATTGCTATGAAAATTGCAAAATCAGCACTTGTTAAAACTGCAATGTTTGCTGAAGATCCAAATTGGGGAAGAATACTTTCAGCAGTTGGAAATGCAGAAACTAAATTAAATAATCTTAAAAAGATTACAATTTCTTTAGGAAATATAATTTTATTTAAGAATAGTGAAATTTATAAAAAATATGATGAAACTAAAGCTATAAAATATTTGAAAAATAAAAACATAGATATAAATATAGATTGTAATAATGGAAAACATAACGCAACTGTGTGGACAACAGATCTATCTTATGAATATATAAAAATTAATGCTGAATACAGAACATAAACTCAATAAAATTGATAAATATTTTATCACGCCAAATTATACTGAAAAAAATTCTAAAGAATATTTTATAAAAATTGAAAAATTATTTATTTCTGGAATAAAATTATTACAGTTTAGATCTAAGAATCTTAAACTTAAGGATTACGCAGTAATATCAAAAAAAATTTATACTTTATGTAAAAAGTACAACGTTACATATATTATTAACGATTATACAAATTTAAAACTCAATAAATATTGTGATGGAATTCAGTTAACATCAGAAAACTTAATTAATATTAAAATTAATAATATAGATAAAAAATATATGCTGTTTGGCTCTTGTCATAATATTAATGAGGTTAAGATATGTAATAATTATAGGCTTGATTTTATTTTAATATCTCCAATAAAAAATACTGGAAGTAAAAAGGGTATAGGGTGGAGTAACTTTAAAAGATTGGTATCAGTGTCTAATATTCCTGTATTTGCTCTTGGAGGCATGCTGTATGATGAAGATATAAATACAGTTAAATGTTGCGGTGCCATAGGTATAGCATCAACATCAAACTTTTATAATTTATTTAATGCCTGAAAGTGAGAGTTCAAAATCTATATTTTCATCAACAGCTTTTGATAACATTTTATTACCATAAGAAGTTTTAAATATAATATTAATATTTTGTCGATTTACACTAACATCAGGAAATATATTGCTATTAGTTAATAGTTTAATTCTTACTAAATCAATTTTTGTATTTATATCAAGTTTTTTTTCAAAAAATGAACCATTACTAATTAGATTATTAAATTTTGAATTTCCACGTTTTATGTCTAGTATTAGTTTTGAAGATATAAATAAATGTTCAAATGGCTGATACCAAAAATTTATATTATCTACAATTGTATTTTTATTTGATAAAAGGAAATTTAAATATGAAGGCATGTCAAAAAAGTTATCACCAGCTGGTATATGTAATTTATTTTTAATTTGCATAAGAAAATCATTACTAACTATAGATTTTGAAGGACTTACATCAATTTCATTTAAATTATCTAGACATACATTAATATCTTTTAAGTAATTCTCATACTTAACAATCTCTAATAAATTATTATTTCTTAAGTAACTAACATGAATTTTAAGTTTTTCAAGTTCTTTTAATAATTCTATCTTAAGATTAATTCGTAGTGTGAAATCTGATATCTCTAATAGAGTAGATATACTAGATCTTATATTCCATATATCTTCTTGAGCGATGGCAAAACTATATTTTTCATACAAGTATTCGCATTTTAAGAAATTTCTTACATTTTCAGCAACTGGCTGCTCATAAATTATATATTTATTCATATTTTTTTCATTAGTTCATAAACTGATAATTTTAAATTTGAAATTGTTCCGTTATTCTCTATATAATACGTACAATCTTTTTTATAAATATCTATAGTATTTTGATATTTAATTATTTTATTTATGATTGATTCATTGTAATTCTTTCTTTTTTTTAGTCTTTCTATTCTTATAGATTCTTTTGAGTCTATGTATACTGTTTTATTTTTTTTTAAAAAAATATTATCTTTTATTATTGGAATTATAAAAAAGACTATTTTGTTATCTTTATATATTTCCTTAATATTTTCAAATTCTAAAATTACTTTTGGATGCATGTAGTTTTCAATTTCTCTCATTTTTTTTACATCTGAAAAAATAATATCTCTTATTTTGCTTTTTTCTAACTTACCATTCTTGAACATATTTGGAAAAATATTATTTAATTCATCAATAACATATTTTTTTTTATATAATTCTTTTACAATATTATCTGCACAGACACATTTAATATCTCTCCCCTCTAATATTCTTTGTACCTCAGTTTTTCCTGCGCCAATGGGGCCAATTAATGTATATAAATTCAATATAAATACCTTAAAAATTATGTTTAAATATATGCTATATATCATATATTAATAAGAATTTATTTGAAATCATATTATGAATGACAAAATTGAAATTGTTTTAGCGCAGTTTAATGCTGTTGTAGGAGACTTAGACGGTAATACTGAAAGAATTATTCGTATAATCAAAGATAATAGGTCCTATGGTTCGCCAAGAATTTTTGTTTTTCCTGAGCTAGCATTATGTGGTTACTCACCAGAAGATTTATTGTTTAGAGAAGATTTTGCTATAGCCATTAATAAATCTATATCAAAAATTGTTGATAACATCAAATCAGATGAATATTTAATTCTTGGAGCGCCACATTATTCTGATGATTTATCAAAAATTTGGAATAGTGCATACTTAATAAATAATAAAGGTATTAAGTCAATTTATGATAAGCAAATTTTACCTAACTATGGTGTATTTGATGAAAAAAGATACTTTATAACGGGAAGTGATAATTTAGTTTTTGATATTGCAGGCAATAAAATTTGCATCATGATTTGTGAAGATCTATGGGATTTTTCTTCTATAAATAAAGATAAATTAAATGACATAGATTTTTTAATTAGTATTAATGCTTCGCCTTATGAAAATAACAAAGATTCAGAAAGAATAAATTTTATTAAAGAAATTGCTTTAAAAAATAAATTTAATATAATTTATTTAAATACAGTTGGGGGGCAAGATGAAATTGTTTTTGACGGGCTGTCTTTTATAGTAAATCGTAATGGAGATATAAAATATAAACTTAAAGCATTTAAAGAAGAGATTCACAAATTCTTTATAGATAATAAAAACTATAGCAAAAATTACGAGTATTTTTCAGATAATGAATATAATCAGTTTGAACATCTGTACGATGCTATAAAAACTGGAACATATGATTATATTAACAAAAGTAATTTTAATGGAGTTTTGTTAGGGTTATCTGGTGGTATTGATTCTGCATTAACACTAGCAATAGCAAGTGACATATTTGTCTCTGATAATATTGAAGCTATATTGTTACCTTCTGTGTTTACCTCGGATTTAAGTATTCAGCTCGCAAAAGAACAGTGTAAATTTTTAAATATTAAGTATTCATTGATTAGTATTGAAAATATTAATGATACTATTTCTAATACGCTTGAAAAAAGATTTAATGGTTTACCAAAAGATGTTACTGAAGAAAATATTCAAGCTAGAGCTCGAGGTTTAATTTTAATGTCTATATCTAATAAAACTGGAAAAATGTTACTGACTACAGGGAATAAAAGTGAGCTAGCCGTAGGCTATTCTACACTTTATGGAGATATGGCTGGAAGTTTTGCACCTTTAAAAGATGTATATAAAACTGATGTTTATAACTTATCGCGTTATAGAAATTCAATATCTAGAGTTATACCTGATGCTGTGATTGATAGAATGCCTACAGCAGAGCTTGCTCCAGACCAATATGATATCGATACTTTGCCCCAATATGAAATTCTAGATGAAATTTTAAAATCATTTATAGAGGATAAAAAATCCTTAGACGAGATATGTTTAATGGGACATGAAAAAAATCTTGTGTCAAACATAATAAATATGGTTATACGAAATGAATATAAAAGAAGGCAATACGCCCCAGGTGTAAAAGTAAGTTCTAAATCATTTGGTAGAGACAGAAGATTCCCAATAGTTTCAAGATTTAAATATTAATTTTCTATTAATTCAATAATTTCACTTTCTGAACCTTTTGAATCAATGGACTTATGTTTTTCTTCATTTTCCACTACATTATTTTCATTCAAAATATTTTCTTTTCCAAGATCTTTAATTTTTTCTCCAACTATAATGTCTTTTACACTTAAATCTAATTCATTCTCGTTTGAGAAATATTCTAATAGATTTAACGCATCATCTTTATTTAATAAATTTTTATTATTCTTATTTATATGTTTTATAGTATATTTATCAGGCTTAATATTTCTTGGTATTTCAATCAAATTTTCATTTGTAAAGTATTCAGTCCTGTAAACTCCAGAAAAATCATCCTTAATTTGATCTTCAATATCAAAACCAAGTCCAATTGCAATATCATCTGCTCTTTCACTAATAGCTAAAATATTTCTTTTAACTTTATTATCTAAAACTTCTGTAAAGTATACAGATTCATAATTTGGGTAATTTACTGATATAATTTTTTTTATATCTCTTGCATTATCTGTCATTAAAAGAGCTTCGTATGACTTCTCTAGAAACAGTAGAGCTTCTATATTTGCAGGTGCATTAGGATAATTCTCAATAAGGTAATTACACCTTCCTATAACTGCAATATAAGCTTTTCTTTTATAATAGTAGTTTGCAACATGTAGTTCGTATGAAGCTAAAGTATTTCTTAGATATAACATTCTTTTGTGTGAATCTTTTATATATTCTGTGTCTTTATAATTCTGATAAACATAATTAAAATCTTCGTAAGCTGTTCTAAGATTTACAGGGTCTTTGTCTATTTGTACATGTGGGAGAAGATAATTAAAGAAGTTTTTACCTCTATGGAAATTTACAAGACCCCTTAAGTAATAAGAATATGGGATAAGATTACTTGTGTTGTTTATGCGAATAAATCTGTCTATGATAGCAATTGCACTATCCCAACGCTTTAACTTATATTCGGCAAAAGCTAATTCTATGTGGCTTTGTTCTGCGTATACTGAAAACGGGTGATTTGCTTCAATTTCTCTGTATGCTTCAATAGCTTCTTCCCACTGTTGTCTTTTTAATGCACTTTTGGCAGTAGCATAAATTTGTTCTGCTGTGAGTATCTCACCATCTGGATTAATGGTATTACCAAATCTATCAATTTTTTGTCCTTGCTCCTTTCCCTGGAAACTAGAGCATCCCGCAAGTGTCAAAATTAAAAGTATATAAATACTTATTTTTATCATATTCTTATGCATGTTTATTAAAAAAGTAACTATTCACCATGAGTAATGAAATAAAAAATACAGATATTATAGAATATATAATATCAGAAGAAAGTAAAGGTTTAAGAGCTGATCAGGCCATTGCTATGACAAATGATCAGTTTTCAAGAAGTTTAATTCAAAAATGGATTAAAAAAGGAAGTGTGTTAGTAAATGGAAAAAAGATTAAGCCTAGAGATATTGTAAATTTGGATGACAAAATTACAATTACACCAGAAGAAAATATTAACCCAGAACACATTAAGCCAGAAAAAATAAATTTAGAAATTGCTTATGAAGATAATGATCTAATTGTTATAAATAAACATAGTAATATTATAGCGCATCCTGCGGCTGGTCATAACAAAGGAACTATAGCAAATGGATTAGCGTATCTTTACCCTGAGCTAGTAAATTTACCAAGATCAGGTTTAATCCATAGACTTGATAAAAACACAACAGGATTATTGATAGTAGCTAGAAATATTAAAAGCTATACGAATTTAGTAAAAAGTATGCAGGATAGAGAGATAAGCAGATATTACACAGCTTATGCACACGGGTTAATAATGAGGAATAATACTATTAATCAGCCAATTGGAAGGCATAAAACTGATAGAATGAAAATGGCAGTAAATGCTAATGGGAAAGAGGCGATAACTCACTATGAAGTTATAAAAAATTATAAGAATTTTAGTAAGATACAATTAAAACTCCACACAGGAAGAACACATCAAATAAGAGTACATATGCAATTTGAAGGATATCCAATAATTGGCGATCAAACATATGGGGCAAAAGTAAATTACGTAGATGATGTTATAAAAAATTTTCCTAGGCAGGCTTTACATGCTACGACATTACAATTTATACATCCTGAAAGTAAAAAGCCAATAGAAATAAAATCAA
>MDSY01090810.1_pt1 | contig 12947 bp, 4 predicted proteins | sample 811131 | NCBI WGS metagenome assembly MDSY01 (sample SAMN05326643, study PRJNA326480) | marine metagenome | isolation source: seawater | place: Atlantic Ocean: South West | collected 2010
CATTTTCCCTCTTATATTTTTCATTAAATTCTTTGCATGTATTTACAAATTTATTCCGATTATAAAGATACAAAATATTCACAATATCCCAAGGTATTGACATTCTATATTTATACTTATTCAAATCTGTTTATCATTTTTTCCTGAATAAATATAGAAATTATCAGCAATAGTGGAGTTTCCAATATAAAGATAAGACCTATTACGATTATCTAAAAATACCACATGTAACAAATTCGAATGTTTTAAACACCTCAGATTTTTTTTCTTATGTAACTTTATACAATGGGAGGAGGATTGATGCAATTAGTAGCTTATGGTGCCCAAGACATTTACCTTACCGGTAACCCTCAAATTACCTTCTTCAAGGTAGTTTACCGCCGCCACACGAATTTCTCGATGGAGGCTATCGAGCAAACCTTCAATGGTTCGGCCGATTTCGGAAAGCGCGTAACATGCACCGTTTCAAGAAATGGTGACCTCATGCACCGCGTTTACCTTCAAGTCACTGTCCCCAGTGTCAATGTCGCCTCGGGCTCGTCTTTCCGCTGGCTCAATCACCTCGGTCACGTACTTATCAAGTACGCCGAGGTTGAGATTGGCGGACAACGCATCGACAAGCACTACGGTGACTGGATGCACATCTGGAACGAGCTTTCGCAAGAAGCCGGTAAGAAGGCTGGTTACGCCAACATGATTGGTAACGTACCTGCCCTTACCCTCACCACAACCGACGCCACACCCGCCGCGGCTGTTACCCCAGAAATGGATCTTTACATCCCTCTTGAATTCTGGTTCTGCCGCAACCCAGGACTTGCCCTTCCTCTTATTGCTCTTCAATACCACGAGGTCAAGATCAACATTGAGTTCCGTGGTGCTTCGGACTGTTACGCGGGTACACCAACCGCTGCCCCATCGCTCGCTGCCGCCTCACTCTTCGTAGATTACATCTACCTTGACACTGATGAGAGACGTCGCTTCGCGCAAGTCTCGCACGAGTACCTCATTGAGCAAGTTCAATTCACTGGTGACGAATCCGTCTCGAGTGTCAGCAACAAGATCAAGCTCAACTTCAACCACCCATGTAAGGAACTTATCTGGGTTGTACAACCCGATGCCAATATCGCCTCGACCGTCGCTGGTGGTAAACAATGGTTCAATTACACTGATGCCGTAGATCTCGATGACTACCTCACCGGTAACCCAAGCGACCCATATGGCGGTGGTTTAGTTATGCAACCCGTTACCGTCGCTGACGCCGACACCTCCAGCTACCCCAGCTCGACTGGTGTTGCTTCCGGTAACTACATACAGTGGTCCGCCAAAGACACTGGTTTCAACCCTGTCTTCTCCGCCAAGCTCCAACTCAACGGTCACGATCGTTTCTCGGAGCGCATGGGCAGATACTTCAATCTTGTCCAACCTTACCAACACCACACCAACGTCCCCAAGACTGGTATTAACGTTTACTCGTTTGGTTTGAAACCCGAAGAGCATCAACCATCGGGAACCTGTAATATGTCGCGTATCGATAACGCTACCCTTCAACTCACCCTCACCGCCGCCGCGGTCGCGGGCGATGCCAAGGTCCGTGTTTACGCCACCAATTACAACGTTCTCCGCATCATGTCAGGTATGGGTGGCCTTGCCTACTCGAATTAAGTGTTTTCGCTTATTCATTACATTCTTGTAGCAATGTTGTAAAAACTTAAAAAAGAAATAAAAATTTCAGATTTTTTCTGACCAAATTAGTACTTATCGAAAGTTTTAGTTGTTTTGATGGTCAGATTTAATGCGTTTGAAATCAAATCTATTAAAATATTTTGATTAATATCATGATGGAACATGATTTTATTATAAAACCATGTACAAAAAAAAGTTTGTTTGATTTTTTGAAACTATATACTGATAGGCATACACAATATAAAAGAGGACAAACTCCTCGTATGACAGAACTAAGATTACGACGCTTTAATTTCGATGAATTATTTGCTTATGTCAAAGCTTTTGCTGAGCAGAATGAAATAATTATTAAATGGCAATATGAGAATTCTAAACAGAAAAAAATGGGAGAGAAATTAGAGAAAATTTTTAAACCTGAGTTAGCTAAAGAAGCAATACATATTTATAGAAATACTTGGCGTTACTTTTATATTAAACGTAAGACGTGGTATGATGATCCAAATAGTTATATAAAAAATCCTTCGTTAGAAGTAAAAAAGAAATACCTCAAAGCAATAGAAGATCTGAAGGAAGAATTTTATAAAGCTCTTAGAATATATGAAAACATAATTATTGAATATCAAAAAACCAATTCATATTCATTCAATGAAACACAAATTCAAATTTTTTTTAATCTAATTCCTGATTTTATTTCAGATAAACACGAAAAGAGCGATTGTATAAATCAGTTAACGGAATATAGATGTTTTAAAAGTTTTTTTAACAAACCATCTGTAAATCCTATATAAACACATAGTATTAGAGTTATAATAACAAGTAAAAAACTTGTTCATTTACCAGCTTTTATGGTGTAATGGCCATCACTCTAGGTTTTGTCCTTTTTATAAAAAAAGTAGACCTATTCTAGCAATCTGGGTTCAATTCCCAGTAAAAGCTCTTCTTTTCGACTCGTTGGCGCAACGGTAGCGCGTCAGTTTCCAGTTAATGGTGTTTCCTGAAGGTTGTCGGTTCAAATCCGATACGGGTCATTAGCGACTTATAGTTGCTCTTTTATGTATAATTACTTTTTAGATGAATAAAACTGAACAGCTAATTTCTGATTTTCGGATGGTGTGACCCATTCCAAATTATATAATTTACAGTCAGTTTTATCATGATTGCGGTGATTTACAAATGGTTTACCATAAATATTTGGTATAAATACTTGAGCAACTAGTCTGTGTACTTTAAAAGTTGTCTTATTAATTCCAATATTTATATGCTTATATCCAGAAGAATGAATACTTCCTTTTAAAATATTACCCTTTGGATTTTTTATTCGACCTTGATCAGATATTTTATAACCAGTATACCCTTTAACAATTTCTTTTGGTATATCTTTCCATATTTCATTTTCAAATATATTCTCTTGTGACGTATCATATATCCATTTAAAACCATAAGATGTTTTACGTTTATTTAGACAAACAGCAGAAATATTCTTCCATCCGCATTCTACTCCCTTATTATCGAGTAACCATTTCGCAGCATCACGTATTGTTTGATATAATTCTAATTTTTCTCCATCAAGAGAACAACGCCATACAGAACGTGAACCTCTTAATCGAGTAACTTCTTTTGATGGTTTTCGTAGATGGATATTTTGTTCGGTTACAGTAGTCCATTCCAGATTTTCAACTCTATTGTCTGCTCGATTATGATTTTTATGATTAACTGTTTGCTTATTTTCGGGATTTGGGATAAATGCTAATGCTATTAATCTATGCGTAAGTGGATATTTTCTCTTTCCTTCATTATTTCTTAATGATGCAATTATATATCCATCTTGTCTTGGTTTAACTGACAAAATTTTTTTATAGTATTTCGACCAAACTTTACCAGTATTTGAAAATTTATAGTTTGAATATCCCTCTAATTCTTTCCAAATCTCAGTCATATTATGTTAATATATGGGTTAAGTTTTATAATCATTTTTGTTTAAATCTTATAACCATTTGGTCAAGACCCAACTATACAATGTAGCTGATAAAAATCCGATTGTTGTCGGTGCTGCTATTGGCTTTCTAAAAATTCTTAGCGTGACATATAGTCCTGCAGCGAACACGAATTCTTGCCAAATTTCATTCATATTATGTTAATATATGGGTAAAATCTTATAATATTTTTGTATGAATAATGCTTCTAATGCCACCAAGGCTGTAGACCCGTTCTGAAGTCTGTCTCTGTCCATGGAACGAATGTAACAATGTCATCAGAATCAGAAATATGTGCTAGAGCGAGTGATAATGGTGCGGGACCACGCACAACTTTTCCTGTCTGGTCGTACTGTGATCCGTGACACGGACACATATACTTGTTTGCAGCTTTGTTCCAAGGAACTACACAGCCTAAGTGGGTACAAACGGCGTTTATTCCGTAATTGCGGATTTGTTTCCCGTTATCACCATCATCTGGGTCAACGACTAAATATGTAGCATCTCCTTTAAGTCCTTGTACAAGCTGGCGATCGCCGACTACATGTGAATCCAACCATCCTTTAAATGTGATTTTGTCACCCGATTTAGTTAAAGCAGGTAAGCCTCCGCCTGCGCTATCGTTTGTTTTGGGTATGAAAAATAGAATGTAAGGTATTGCCAATCCACCTACGCTTGGTATAACGCCGCCGGTAAATAAAATCAAGTTCATAATATTTCGGCGTTCCATGTCTGGCACAAAATCCTTGGACACAAATTTTTGTGTAGCGAAGCGCGGCGGAAATTCGAGTGATGTTGCCGTCACCAATAGTGAGAATATCCTGGATATCTTTCTCATTAATATAGTATTAATTTTTGAACTTATATTAATAATGCTTCCAAGTACATGTTAAATACTAAAGTTTGTTATTAAAATACACACAAAAATATCTATGATTTATATAAGATGCCCGATGATAGAAAGGTCCTTAGATTCTGGGAGTGGACGAATTTTGATGATGAACAAGAAGATTTTTATTCGAATCCCCTTGAAGAAGGACGAAGTTTAAAAGGGTACTTTATTGCGCAAAAGAAAACACATGAGTTATATGCTAACTGGAATGAAGGAGATTCACAAGGTTTATCTGGAGCATTAATTGATCCAAAATATACTAGTACTGATGACCAAAGTTTGTTTTTTAGAGAAAATTTATCTCAGCAGTTTAGAAGTTATTATATTGCAAATGCAAATATGGCTGATTATTACGAGATATCCCCAACTGTAACTCCTCCAGAACCAGAACCAGAGCCAGAACCTGAACCTGAACCCGAACCCGAACCAGAACCAGAGCCAGAACCAGAGCCAGAACCTGAACCTGAACCTGAACCCGAACCGGAGCCAGAACCCGAACCAGAGCCAGAACCAGAGCCGGAACCAGAACCCGAACCTGAACCTGAGCCAGAGCCAGAGCCTGAACCGGAAATGCAGTTACATTTCGGTTCAAAGAAATTTATGTGGCACGTCCCAAAATATGAGTTTGAATATTTTCCAATTGTAAAAGATATTTATGGGGAAGATGCTACAATTAACATAATAAGTCCGGTTGCAAATGTAAATGAAGGAGGAATAATAGAAAGGGGTATCGAGGATAACACAATAAGTGGGTATGCGGCAAATGCTGTACGAAATGAATTTAATCATCCGTTTGTTGATGAGAATGGAGTGGCAGTAACTTTAACAGGAGATAATTATTCAGAAGGATTGAGTACTTCTGATTCAAATCCGAATAATTACAATACTCATCCAATACCATGGCTTATGTGGGATGCAAATCAAAGAAGATTACATGGAACTCCTCAAGAAATTGATGAGGATCAAACATTTGATATAATATTCGAAATATCTGATAATGATGCGTATCGTGGACCAACAACACTTACAGAACAAATAACTATTGTAGTTGATTTTACAGAACCAGAACCTGAACCTGAGCCAGAACCCGAACCTGAGCCAGAGCCAGAGCCAGAACCAGAGCCTGAGCCAGAGCCAGAGCCTGAGCCAGAGCCAGAGCCAGAACCTGAATTAGAAACATATTTAGATAGTAAATTCATCTTTACAGTCTCAGGTATTGAGAATCTTACTGCTCCCTTTTATGATCAAGATCAGAATAATATTGGTGTATTTCCTTATGTAAAAGTTACAAATAGTAGTGGTGTTGTACATGAAGGATATTTGAGAACAATGTCTGGTCTTTCTTCATCTGAATCATACACAATTGAGATGAGTTTGCCAGCAGTTAATTTAAATGATTCAAATGAAAGATGGGGAATATATTTTTATGGAAACGAATTAGTAAATAAGACAAGTTTGAATATTAAACAATTTGGAAATATTCCAATCGCATCTGACGGAAATCAATTTAGAGGTTTTAAAGGAAGAATAGAAGCAACAGATGCTCCATCTATAAGAGTTGGAACAAGTTTGGAGAATTGTTTTAGATCGGCAACTTGGGATGGACAAAAATATTATATGAATCCATTAAATCTTTCAAGTTGGGATGTGACAAATGTTACAAGCGTTAATCAGATGTTTTATGAATCTGTTAATCTTGGATGTTATTATAATGTCACTATTGAAAATTGGAATCTAATTAATTGTAGTTATCTGACAAATATCTTTAATATGAGTTTTGGATATAATGATAATTCTTATACATCTGGAACGATATCTTTGAAGGGATGGAATGTTGGTTCAAGTAATTTAACAGCCGGAGTAAATATTAAAGAGGCGTTTTTGGATAGTCATAAATTTAATGGAGATATCAGTAATTGGACAATCGTTAATCCAAATAATATGGTGTCTTTATTCCAAAATTGTGCTATTTTTACGGGTATAGGTATAAATTCTTGGACAATTAATTGTCCAGGACAATTAACATATTCCGGCGATTACATGTTTACAGATTCTGTATTGGATCAAAATATTGGATTTATAAATACTGAGTTTGTTTCATCTTTGACAGATTTTGTAGATAATACATCTATTTCTGTTACAAATTGTAACGCTATATTCTCAGAATGGGAAAATAAGTCATTTATTCTAAATACAATTGATTTTGGAAATACTAAATATAGTTTACAAGGATGGAGATCCAAGGCATTAATTAAAAGTCAAAAAGGAGTTTCGTTGGGTGGAACATTTGAATTACCTTTACAGTTTGCTGATGATAATCCATCTACAAATGCTAATGAAGATTCCCTATATAGTTATATTCCAGGTGATTTAAGTCCACTTACAGTAAATATTACAAAACCATCATGGTTAAGTTGGAATGGATATGACCTTCATGGAACGCCTACAAATGATGACCTAGGTAGCCATACAATTCAGTTTGAAATTTCAGATACAGCAATTTTTTCTTCAGGTGGAGATACAGTTGCTACGCGTCAATATGTTTTAACTGTTTGGAACAGTAACGATCCTCCAACTTTTACAAATAGTCCCGATGCAACAATTAATATTGCTTTACAACAAACATATACTTATACTCCAACTGTAAGTGATATTGATGCTGGAGATACACTTACAATTACCTGTGAAACTGACCTGACTAATTCTTGGCTTACTTGGAATGGAACAACTCTTTCTGGTGATCCATCACTAAATGATAGAGGAGATCATAATATACAATTGAGAGTAACAGATGATGGTTCCCCACCAATATATACCAATTTAAACTTTACAATCAATGTGTCTGCTACAAGTGTTCCGCCAACTTTTACAAATAGCCCTGGAGCAATTGTAACTATAGGCGAAGATTCATATTATTCATATATTCCAACAGTAAGTGATACAGATCTATATGAAAATAATATTACAATAACATGTGAAACAGATCTAAATGATTCATGGTTAAGTTGGGATGATACCCAAACCAAACTATTTGGAACACCAATAAATGATGATGTCGACGATTATCCTATAGTATTAAAAGCAACAGATACTTTAGGGGAATATACAAATCTTAATTTCACACTTACCGTTACTAATACTCCTGATGCTCCTCATTTTGATCCAAATATTTCTCCAAGTGCAACCGTTCTTGAAGGGGCATCTTATTATTATAAACCAGAAATATTGGATGATGATTTTATACACGGAGACTCTGTTACAATTACATCTGTTACAGATTTAACGAGTTCTTGGCTGAATTGGAATGGAACAGAACTTACAGGAACTCCTACAAATGGAGATGTTGGTAATGATACTATTAAATTAAGAGTAACTGATAGTAATAATTTATGGAATGATCAAGAATGGACGATTACTGTAATTAATGTTAATGATACACCTGTATTTACTAATCCTCCTAATGCAGTAGCCATATATGGAACAACTCCAATAACAATAAATGTTACTTTTGCCAACGATAAGTGGGGTGCACCGACTAGTGAAGGGGATATAGATTTGATAAAGGGTCAAGCATATATATTTGATTGGTCAAACGTTAATCATGTCTCTGCTGGTGGTGCTTTTAAAATTTATATATCAGGTGGTTCAGAGCTGACGGAAGATGTAGTAATTGATGACACCGCAGATACAACTACAATATTCGTAAAAAATACAACGCCTTCTCAGCTACAATATGGAAGTGATGCCTGGGGTATAAGTGCTAATATTACTCTTGTGGAGGCGTATGTTTATGTACCAACTGTTAGCGACGATGATTCTATACATGGAGATACATTTGTAATTACAGCTCCAACAAAACCATCGTGGTTAAGTTTGAGCACTTCGAATAATATAACTACCCTTCAAGGATCACCAACAAATAGTGATGTTGATGTTCATACTGTTACATTAAGAGTTACAGATGTTCTGGGAGATTATAGTGAGGCAACATGGACAATTACAGTTAATAATGTAAATGATCCCCCTGTTTTTACAACTACACCAAATGCAACCGTATATACTGACGAAGATATCGAATATACTTACACACCACTTGTAAGCGATCCAGATCAAATACATGGAGATTATCTTACAATTTCTGTTCCAACAAAACCAACATGGTTATCTTATAATGCACCAAGCAATTTACTTTCAGGAACACCTCAAAATGGAGATGTTGGTGATCATTCAATAGAGATACAAGTTACGGATGGTATATTAACGACATATCAATCATTCACTCTTACCGTAAATAATATAAACGATCCTCCTGTTTTTACAAGTACTCCGCCGGGAGCTCTTTATGAAGACGAATCGTATAGTTATACACCAACTGCTAGTGAGGTTGATGTTGGCGACACTTTAACATTTAGTCTTCATGATAAAAATGAAACAGGTCCGACATGGTTAAACTGGGATGGAACAGAACTTACAGGAACTCCTACAAATGACAATGTTGGTCCAACAACTGTTACGATAAGAGTTAATGATGGAACTGTTGATGTTGACCAATCATTTACAATTACTGTGAATAATGTTGCAGATCCTCCTGTTTTCACAAGTACTCCTCCAGAATCAGTTCTTGACAAGACAACATATAGTTATACACCAACCGTTAGTGATGTTGATATAATGCACGGAGATAGTCTTACAATTACTGTTCCAACAAAACCGAATTGGTTAACTTGGGATACATCAAGCAATACATTATATGGTGTACCAAACAATAATGAAGGTTATTGGCATATTGTAATACAAGTTACTGATACAGGTTCTGGTTATGGTTCAGTTGTCACAACGATCCAATCATTTGTACTTCATGTTTTTGAAACAAGTATGCTCTCTATGAAAGTATCCGGAATTACAGATTTTGATTCACCTTTTAGAAATTTAGGTACAAGTGAACCATTGTATTCTTTACAAAATGGAACTTTCGCGGACATTGCGGGATTTGGGGGATATAATCAGACGAGTCATAGTTTAAACACTATAACTAACATGGTTGGTTGGGTTGTTAACGCAACAGTACATGCGATTGACAAGACAAATTCCAACAATACCAGTGCATGGTCATTACCTGGTAATACCGACGATATAGAAAAATATTGGATAGCTCTACAAGGTTCGGGAAGCTATATACTTCAAATAATAAAGATACATAGAGCAGGAACTTATAGTATAACCTTTTTGGGAGCTGAAAGGTCCGGTAATAATGGTATAATAGAAGTAGAATTCGATAATAATAGTCAAACATATACCCCGAATCCTTCCAACCACTCCTTTGTAGAATATACTTTTAATTTCACGATTACCAATCCCGGAGATTATAGATTAACTATTAAAAATACGAGTGCTGCCGGTGATAAAACAGTATTTATTGCAAATGTAGCAATTAAAATTAACAATGTTACGGGTAATGAATCGCCATATATGGTTATTAGAGAATATAACAATGACTCTATTGTAGATGAAGGTTATATGGCAAGCAAAACTAGTCTGGATAGTAACACCACATACAAAATTCAAATGGTAATGCCATTTAGAGAACCGGATTTAAATAATCCAAATCATGTTTGGGGGGCCTATTTCAAAGACAACTCTTTGGTAAGTAACAATACACTTGATATTCAGAGCTTTGATGGATTTCCTCTTTCTATTGATGGGAATCAATTCCATGACTTTGATGGTATGATTTCTACAACGGATGCACCCGGTATTAGAGTTATGACAAGTCTGGCGTATTCATTTAGATCTGCCAATTTTACAGGACAAATGAATAATTATCAAGAATTGAATCTTTCGAACTGGAATATGACAAATGTGAATGCTGCGAATGACATGTTTGCTCTGACTCCAAATTTGGGTAATCAGTTTAATGTTATTATTCACAATTGGAATTTAATTAATTGTTACACAATATATAGAATATTCTATCAGTCCTTTGGATATAATACTTCCTCTTATACTCCGGGAACACTATCTTTAACTGGATGGAGTGTTGGTTCTGTAGGTTCAGACCCAGTAACACTGAGAGAGAGTTTCTATGATGCTAATAAATTTAATGGTGATTTAAGTAATTGGATAGTAACAGATCCAGATGGTATGTACCGATGTTTTATGCAGTGTAATGAATGGACTGGGGTCGGTATTTCTTCGTGGATAGTTACTTCACCTTCTGGGAGTTTATATTCAATGGAGCAATGTTTCCAGTCATGTTTTAGGTTGGGAAATAATGTACATATAGATATTAGTGATTCTCATAATGGTGGAGGAGGCACTTGGGATTACTCATATTGTATTAGTTTGGAACAAGCTTTTAGAAATTGTACTTGTCTTGGAATTAATACAAACTCATCATTTAAAATGGATGGATGTAATCTAGGAAACATAGGTGGTTCGGATCGAGAGCGAACACGAAATATTTTTAGGGATGGATTTGGAAATACAGCCAACCTTCCCAGTGGATTATCATATCCTAATCCATCGAATAATGTTAGTATAAAAAATTGGAAAATGAGTCGTGGCGACGCAGATATAACAGATGGTCTAAATGTAAGACAAATTTTTTATGGTTGTACAAAGTTTAATGGCGATGTAAGTGGTTGGGAGATAAAAGACCCAAATGATTTTTATAGATGTTTTTGGGGTTGTAATGAATTTATAGGATTGGGTATACAATCTTGGAATATTAATTGTCATTCGGGTGTTTTATTTTCTATGGAACAGATGTTCAAGAACAATTACAAATTAGGAGATAATTTAGATATAGATCTTTCTCATTCAACCACAGGATGGGACTCTACATATGTGTCACGAGTTGATTCATTATTCTACGGTTGCTGGAGACTTGGAAATAATTCTGTATTTAAAATGAATAATTGGAATCTTCAAAATTGTACAAAAACCAATGGTTGTTTTCATAGTGCGTTTGGTAGAAATATTTCGGGTTATAGTACAAACGGACAAGAAGTAAAAAATTGGACTCTTGGACAAAATTCATCAAATGCTGATAATGTAACTTGTACAAACACATTTGCTTGGACTGAGACTGGAATGAACGTAGATGTAACTGGATGGACTATAAATAATCCAGATTCGATGAATTTTTTCTTTTATAAATCGGCTGATTTTCAAGGTATTGGTATAGATTCTTGGACGATTAATTGTCCTAAAGGAACTCTATATTCTGTTAATTACATGTTCAGCTCCGCCACTTCTTTTGATAAGTCTCTTGATTTCATGAATACTCAGTTTATAAGCAGTTGGACTAGTTTTCGCCCACCCAATTTATCTGTTGCGAATATAGATGCCACATTTTTAGCATGGGAGAGTAAGACATTTTACGGGACTCCAACAATTAGTTTTGGGTCGAACTATTATAGTTTAGATGGATGGAGATCCAAGGCAAGAATTAAGCAAAATAAGGGAGTTACATTAACTGCAAATTTTCTCACACCTTTTGAATTTTATGATAATAATCCTTCTACAAATGTTAATGAAGATAGTTCATATACAGCTTATACTCCTGGTGATGTAAGTCCACTTACGGTTAGTGTTTCGAAACCAAACTGGTTAAGTTGGAACGGAACAACTCTTTCCGGAACACCTCAAAATGATGATGTAGGAACTAATACAGTAACTTTTAGTATAACAGACGATACCGATACTGAGCAATATACATATAACATTATTGTTGCAAATACCAATGATGCTCCTGTTTTTACAAGTACTCCACCCGCAACGGTTAATGAAGACTCAGCATACAATTATACACCAACTGGCAGTGATGTTGATGTTGGCGACAGTAATAATTTAACATTTAGTCTCCATGATTCCAACGCCCACGGTCCAGCATGGTTAAACTGGAATGGAACAAAACTTTCCGGAACACCTACAAATAGTAATGTAGGAAATACAACTGTTACATTAAAAGTTACTGATTCTTCCAACGCCTACTCTTTACAATCATTTACAATTACTGTAATTAATACGAATGATGCTCCTGTTTTTACAAGTACTGCACCCGCAACGGTTAATGAAGATTCAGCATACAATTATACACCAACTGCAAGTGATGTTGATGCGGGAACTTCTTTAACATTTAGTGCTCCAACAAAACCATCGTGGTTAAGTTGGAACGGAACAAAACTGTACGGAACACCTACAAATAGTAATGTAGGTAGTCATAGTGTTACAGTAAGAGTTAGTGATGGGACTACAAGTGTTGATCAATCATTTACAATTACTGTAAATAATACGAATGATGCTCCTGTTTTTACAAGTACTCCTGGTGCATCGGTTAATGAAGACTCAGCATACAATTATACACCAACTGCAAGTGATGTTGATGCGGGAACTTC
>MDSY01003960.1_pt1 | contig 12946 bp, 9 predicted proteins | sample 811131 | NCBI WGS metagenome assembly MDSY01 (sample SAMN05326643, study PRJNA326480) | marine metagenome | isolation source: seawater | place: Atlantic Ocean: South West | collected 2010
CGGACGCGGCTCGGGAGAACATGACGCGCGCACTTCAGTACGCCATGTCCTGCGGTAACGAACCGGTCGTTGCCGAGTGCGAAGCGTTCCTGGGAGAGACGAAAAGTAACGTGGATGAAGGGGCGTTTCTGTAGCTGAGGGGGGATGGGGTGCATGCTCTAGTTTTAATCAAGAAAATATTGCGCAAAATCGGAGACTGGACGGGAGAAATATAAGAACGAAGCAAAAGATCTTGAGAAGAAGTACTCGCACACGATAATAAACTATAGGCGAATAGATTCACATCCTTCCCTTGATTAAAACCGCGTTAGATGCCAACGCTCCTCACTCCAATCACTCCAAGTACACTAATTCTTGTCAACACAACCAATTAGTTCTCCTTGCGCTTCTCCAGCTCTTCCACGATGGACATGCGCAGACCCTTGCCCTTGGGGAGGGACACCATCGGTTTGTTGCCCGTGCCGATGACGAAGACGTTTTGCGACCGCGTGGCGAACTCGTGCCCCGACGCATCCTTCACGTGCACAACCTCGAAGGAACCCTTGTGCTTTTCACGGCGGGTGATGATACCCACACGCCCGGCGTTACGGCCACCCGTAAGCATCACCAAAGCGCCGGCATCGTATTTGATGAATTCCGTAATTTTGTTGGTAGCGATATCGACCATCACGGTGTCATGCTCGTTGATCAGCGGGTCGGGGTACCTAATGGTGCGGCCGTCGTGAAGGTTCACGCAAGGCACACCTTTGTCCCCGAGGCGCTTCTTGTTCACCTTGCACAGCTTGTACTGTTGGAATTAATGAAAAAGGGAGGGAGGGTCAGTGTCTGGAATAAAAAAATTTAGGGTTCAAGCGCATTTTTTCGATGATGCGCGCGGGGGCATCATGATGCCCATGGATGTCTTGCCTGCCATTCGTCTCGCATGGCACTCATGTCCCAGCGCGGCACACCAATACGCCCCCTAACGTCTATCCGTGATATCTATCTGCCGACGTGTGCGACTGGGACCGATCGAGGAGCGTGCCTGGTTTGGCTTCGCACCCAACGATCCCCGTCTAATGAGCCATCGCGCCGCTGTCCCGCTATGAAAAAACACCGAAAGATGCGTCTACGTACCTGCGCCTCGAGCGCGGTGATGCGGTGCACCACGAAGCGGCCCTTCTGGTCGTAGATGATCCTGAAGTGCTCATCCGTTTTGTCGATTGAGACGACGTCCATAATGCCAGTGGGGTAGCACTTGTCACGGCGAGTCTTGCCGTCAACCTTGACCAGCCTTTGTTGCAAAATCGTGGTGACCTCCTTGTACGTCAGCGCGTACTTGAGACGGTTACGGAGGATCAGGCACAAAGGCAGGCACTCCCGCTGCTTGTGGGGACCGGGCGAGGGCTTGGGGGCGAAAACGCCACCCAGCTTGTCGAGCATCCAGTGGCTCGGGGCATTGAGCCGCTTGAGGTGCTTCTTGGGTCCGCGAGGCCTGTGGGTGATGACGGGAAAAGGAACGAGCGTCAGTAGGGTTTTCGATTTGATGCCGGCGGATTTCGGTCGCGGTGGCGGGGTATTGTGAGATGCGCGACTCGCATGTCACACATCACGTTCCCCAATCGTTCTAGGAAAGATAAAGAGAAAGTACGTACATCTTCGCTTCGCTTGTGTGTTGCGGCTACGCGCACGAAAAGAGGGTGCGAAGGTGGACGGGACGGAGATTTTATTGGTTTTTTGCGACGAGGAACTTTTGAGTGGTATCGAAGTATTTATGTTTGTGGGTCCCTCTCCAGCCTGAACAGTCGCACACACTTTCCGGATAGAAAAGCAAGCTCGGCACTTTGCGTCGCGCTTCGTCGGGCGCCTCGCTTTCCCTGCTAGACCGTGTTCGAAGATGTCGCGCGCGGTTCACTTCACGCCAGTCACGCGCGCGGTTCACAGGGTCGGGTGTGATAAAAATGCGCCTCACGGCCGGTACACCGCGCGCACATCGCCATCACCCAAAGTGAAGCATTGCGTAGGTTTTGGCTGGCGACAATCTCGCCCCACCTCACTCAGCGCCTCCTCCGACTTGCCTGATGACGAAATCGAAAGCATGGTGGACGTAGACGCGATTCGCCAAATGCTTCAAGACGACCCTGAGGTGAAGGAACAGGAGCGCAAAATCGCAAACGAAGCGCGGAACGCAGCTTCACTACAGGTAGATGCGAAACTGCAGCTGGAAAAAACAATAATCGCAGATGAGCTGCGTACAAAGAGCTCGAGCGCGAGTGAGCAATTAGTCAGCTCGCAATCCAAAGCGTTAGCGGAATTCGAAGCTAAGAGCGCAGTAGTTCTCGCCGCGGAGGCGAAAATGAACGCAATCGCTGAAGAGCGTCAACAGCTGGAACGAGAGGCGAAGGATGAGGGGATCGATTCTTCCGTGAAGAGTAAAAAATGGGGAAGCGCCGTTAGCGATGACATTGACGAAGACGCGGAGCGAATCGAAAGCGCTAAGTGCGGTGGGATTAGTGCTATAGCAGGCTCTCTACTCTCAGCTCCACTGCTACTCAGCCAGTCCAACGACAATGCATTGTCAGGCTTGGAATCCGTTGGGGGTGTGTTTGTATCGTGTCTTTTATTTGGAGTCGTGTTGAGGTACGCGCAACGCGATGATCTAGGCAACGACCAATTGAAACTGGGCGTGCTAGGGGCATTCGGTTTAACTCGGGGCCTAGGAGAGGTGGATGTTTATCTGCATGGGAGTGACACCTCACAGTTCAGCACGTACGCGGAAGCCGCGCTGTTAGCGGGTGAATCTTTGCTTCCTTTTGCCTTCGCGTTCGCCGCCCTAGACTACGGGTTCAAAAGCGACGTCCTGAAACCGTTTCCGATTAAAAAGAAATAGACGGTTGATAGGAGGAGAGCCTTTGAAATATATTTGATATGAAGCACGTGTTCGATGTTCACACTTATATTTGATAGGTTGCACCTAACATCTTCACACGAAGACTACACTACACATCCATAGACTACTGCATAAACGATGGAACGCGCTCTTTCACACCTATCGTTCCTCGGTGCGTCGCCTCATCGTCTACATCGCTCGCGTCGCTGTCACTCCCCCTATAGCTCGCCTCGCTTTCGCTGATCCAAAGAGAGTTGTTGCTGTCGGACATGTCGGCATCACTGAAGTCGCTCTCCGCCTCACTGCCAACCGGCGTGGCGTCGGACCAGTGGCCGGACTTTTTAGGGCCGCTTCGAATTGTCAATTTGCGCTCCATGTGATCCCTCAACAAGTCGTCCACAGACATTTCGCTGCCGGCGTCGGACAAACCATCGTCGTTGTCCGTGTTATTCTCAGACTCACTGCCATAAAGCGCGCTGGTGACACTGCTGTGGTCGTCGTAACTCACGTCGGACACGAAAGAAACGTCCGAGTCGTAAGACGGGCGGTCGTACTCTTCGATTGGCCGTTGCGGAGTTTTCCTTAAACTCGAAAAATCTTCTCGCCTCTCCGCGCGGCTCGGCACTAACAGCGCAAAGTCCCCCGCGGGCAATCCGTTCGGGACGTTTTCCGAGAGTTCCCAGAACAGGATGAAACCTTGTCTACCTCGACCAGCGTGTTGGTGGCCGAACGTCTCGGAAAAGCAACGCGCGCGCCATGGGGGATACGAATCGAAGTTTTGTTGTGAATCCTCATCCTTCCCTACGTCCCCCGCCGGCCCGCGAATCACGGTGATTGGCCGTCGCAAGTGGTGCGCAAGCGCGGCTACTTCCAACACCGACGACGGGACGTTCATGCGCGCCATTTCATCTGCGTACGTGTTGCGAACCACGCGAACAGCGTTTGAGAAGAATTCCCCAGAGTCGCCATTCTCATCATCGTCATCTTCATCAACCTCCGGTAACTCGGCTTCCGCACGTTTTCCAACCTCGTTCATCGCGCGGCGCCAGTTATCAAGCGGCGTCCCGTGATCAGGACAATGTGTTTTTATATTCTTGTTCAATAATTCAGCGCCGTTGACTGCAGTGACGACGAGGGTGTCCACTTGGTTCGCTTCAAAATCGTCCCGCAAAGTGGGGAGGGGCTTTTTGTGTGGGAACGCGCCGTCTTTCGTAACGTCGTCCTCCACGGTTTTTATTCGGCTCGCCATCCCTTCTCGCAACGCTTTAACCGTTTCCAAACTTTCCGTGTGTCCTAGCTTTCTTAAACCTTGGCGCAACACTAACGCCACGGTCTCACCATGACGGAGGGATGATCGATCGCGCGCGGTGTAGTCGTGTGTATTGTTGTATGACTGGTTGCCCCTATCCCCCCTTCGTGCGGCCTTCTCTTTTTCTAAATGCTCGAGCCACGTCTCCGCGAGCCTGGCGCAGTGGAACAAACTGTTTCCGTCCCGAAAAACCTTGACCTGTTCGTATTTTGAACGTAAACCGCCTCTTGACGTGCCCGGGGGGTTGAGCTCGGAAGTGCGTCGCTCGACGTCCGCTGCGTTGGCGGCGGCAGCAGCCAGAGGAACCACGTCGAAAGGAACAGTGTCGCATTCATTTTCATGTTCTGAACGCGTGTGTGTCGCGGTACCGTTTTGCGTTACTTGTTTCGACGAGGATTCTCGTCGCAGCTCGCGCTCGCGGCGGCGTCGAACAGTCATCTCATTGTCCCCGGCGCACTGTTTCCGCAAGGTGTCGAACCGGGAGGAGGTTGTTGAAGAAGTGCGTTGGACATCGCTGCATTCGTCGTCTTTCAGTTTTCGTCCTTCGTCGTTGTTTGTGGTTTCTCGCTCGTCTCGGTCTTCGCCTCTCCACCGCGCGTTCGCCTTGACCACCCTCTGTTCTCTTCTCTCCAGTCGCGTGTCTAGCATGCGTTTTTTTCGTTCCGATTCGCGTCTGCGGAACACAAGCGCGTCCCGTCGCGCGCACTCCAACCGTAACGCGCGTAACTCCGCGGTGCGCCATTCCTTTTTGTCCGAAGCGCGGAACGTGCCTTTTTCGGCTGGAGGTGGTTCTGCTCCAAAAGAGGATGAGTCATTGCCCATACGCATCGTGTCACGTGTTGCACGTGCGACATCGCCATCATCGCCGTTTCGTGCCTTACCACGCCTCCGACTTTTTCGTAACAGTTGCGCGTCTCGGTCCAAACGTCTGTCCTGCTTCCGCAGCGCTCGTCGAAACGCAATGCCGCGCAGCTCCTTCACCTCGTTTTCGGACGCGCCGCGCGAACGCGAGCCGAACGCGCCCATGTTCAGATAGGGGACAGGGACGCGGGATGTGGCGAGTACGCAGCACCCCGGGTGCAACTCCGCGGGCGCGTGCCGTGCCCCAACGCCCGCCGCGCGTGTCCGGTTATGGACAAACCAACAACGACGAGGAAAATATTTTGCGGTCAGTCCAATATCCGCGATTGTCTTCCCCGCGGCTCGTCACACCGAGACGCGCCCTGGCGCGATGCCCCCCGGTCCGTTCGCCTCGTCCGTGGGCGTCGGGCGAGCCGAGCCCGAGTGGGCCGCGCTCAACAACGTCACGGGGGTTTGCGGGGAAGGTAAGAGGAATGCGGGCACTGGTTAACGATGCAACGGATGCAATCTGTCACCTCATTCGACGCAGATTGTTTCCCTGAACTAATCAATGCTTGTTGATGTGAATGAGCTTCCATCTACCTTCTGTAATGACCTTCACGAGACCGACTGCTCACCTCACCTTCACCCTCACCTCCCCCAACCACACCACAGATCGTTTACACGCCTCCGGTGAGCTCAGTGAGGCTCCTCTCCCGTTACCGCAGTCAATCACTGATGGAGAACTTTCCTCGCTAAAAGCCAAAGAGTTCGATCTCCTAATCGTCGGCGCCGGCCTCTCCGGTGCGACGCTAGCCGAACGGTGTTCAAAACAACTAAACATGCGATGCTTGGTCATAGACAAACGAAACCACTTAGGCGGTAACTGCTACGACTACGTCACGGAGCACGGCATACGCGCCAGTAAGTACGGTGCGCATCTGTTCCACACGGAGCACGACAGAGTTTGGAATTACGTGAAAACTTTTTCAGAGTGGATTCCCTTCGACCATCGAGTGAAAGGATTGGTAAAGGATGAACTAGGCAACGAAAAATTCGTCCCCATACCCCCCACTCAAGAAACCGTGAATTTACTGTTTCCACAGAGCAACGAAAACGAAATAAAAACGGAACAGGATATGGAGCGGTGGTACGAACAGCAAAGGGTAGTTCCAATGGATGCGCAAAATAATCCAAGAGCTCCTTTGAACGGCGAGGAAGCGGCTCTCTCGCGAGTTGGTCCTAATCTATACGACAAGATTTTCAAGCACTACACGAAGAAGCAGTGGGACAAGTACCCGGAGGAGCTGGATGCGAGTGTTTTGTTGAGGTTGCCATGTCGTACGACCACGGATGACCGGTATTTCGGGGACAAGTACCAAGCGCTGCCGAAACGCGGGTACACGCGGATTTTCGAAAACATGCTCTTGGGCGATGGAAATATTTCGGTCAAGTTGAACTGCGATTACTTTTCTCACAAAGCGGAAGGGACCTTGCCTAAACACAAGTTACTCGTTTATACTGGGCAAATAGATTTGTACTATGCAAGCATGGGTATGCCGAAGCTGGAGTACCGGAGCTTGCGGTTCCAAGAGGAGTACGTTGAGTGGGATGAGGGGGAGGTCGAGAAGGATGCGTCAGATGCGTCTTCTTCGAAAGATGCGGCAAAAGAACCCTCAACTTCTGATAACTATTTTTACCAGCCCGCGATGGTGGTGAACTACCCCGGCCCCGACGTTCCGTTCACGCGGATCGTGGAGTACAAGCACACGCCGAACCAGCCCAGGGGTATCATTGACGAAAAAACACGTGGCACGTTGATAGCGAAGGAGTTTAGTACCGATGAAGGTGAACCGTACTACCCGGTACCTAATCCTGAGAATCGAGCGCTGTATGAAAAATATAAAAAACTCGGGGATGGCGAAAAAAACGTTTCATTCGTCGGCCGCCTCGCCTCGTACAAGTACTTCAACATGGACCAAGCCGTTTTGAACGCATTGGAGATGTTCGACAACTTACAGGAGAACGGGGTGCTCGAGGAGAAAAGAGCGCCGGAGGAGTTCGGGGAAGGGGACGGGATGAAATAGATTTAGATAAATAATTTCAATGCGTTGATTTGTTTGCGATGGATTTCAATGCATCCCCTTTCCTCACCATCCCGCCTCAGATGCTCTGTTCGAATCCGGTGATTTCGCACTTAGTCTGGAAAACACCAACTTACGCCACCTTGACGAGCAAGACAAGCAGGGCGATGAGTCCGGCGACAACCGCAATCGACCCGGCGGCAATGTTCATCTCCGCCTGGGTTTTGAGCGCGAATCGTCTTTCGCCGCACGCGGGGCACCGCTTGGCCTCCCCCCACTTCCCGACCGAGCCGTCGTAGATGTACCCGCACCCCTGGCACACCCAGAGCTTGCCGTCCTCGGTTGCGAACGCGGGGTTTGGTTTGCGGCCGGTGGCGGAGGTGCCATCGGTTTTCATGCCGGGCTCGCGCGCGTTCACGCGGACGGTGGAAAGGCGCGCGGACTGTTTGGAGCCGGGGAAGACGCGGAGCGTCTATAGGGATTGAGGGAATGATGGTTGAGTGGAAGTGAGTGTTAGTCATTCGTGTTAGTTACGTAGTAGTGGATTACTGTTGGGGAGGGAGGGGCATCCTAGCTGCTTTTATCGTCCACCCAGTGACGAAAGCAGCCTCAAGGGTTACGCGACGACGTGTCTCGGCAATGCGAACGAAGGTACCGAGGTGCGGGAATCGTACGGATCGTACCTGCGCGACTTTGGTGCCTCTATTGAACGCAACAGACTTGCCAGCCTTGACGGCGACGGGGGTGGTCAGGGAAGCGAGCGCGGACATGGTGAACGACGACGGTGCACGAGGAATGGATGATGGTGAGACAGCCACGTCAGCCGTGCAGGTTTTGCAAAAGTGGATGGAATGCAGCGTGAATAAATACGAGACTGAATAGACACAAAATAAATAAAAACAGGAGCGCATCGCACAACTCTCCGACTAACTGCTCACTCAGGACAGCTCTCACGGGTTCCAGTCGTCTGAGTGGTTTCGGTGGTGCTTTACGACTTCCAGGACACTTGGGTTTCGCGATTTTCGGCGTTTGCATGACTCGGGCCACAGCGACGGAAGGGAACTTCTTCCTGTAGAACTTTTTGTGGGCAAGCCTCCGTTCCGTCTAGACGCGGAAGGCATCATGGTGTACAACGCGTGTCTGAACGACTTCGAGGCGAAGCGGATTGCCGATAAGCTTGTTGATTCGCTTTTGGAATCAGATTCGTCGTTTTCCGAATCAATCGCGATTCGCTTTTCAATCATTTCGCACTCTCTTACTACTTCACCCAAGCTCGGTTGAATCACCCGTCTCATGTGTTCCACGAACATGTCAGGCACCACACAACCCACCACCGCTAACAGCAACGCGAGCCAGAATCTTACGTTAGAAAATAAAACAGAGTGCACGTTTGCGACGTCGCCGAAAACGCCGAACGTTTTCCAACAAGAGCCGAGAAGAATTATAAATGGAAACCAGAGAATTACCGACCCGGCAAAACAAACGACGTTGACGATTGTCCAGTGGTTCGTGCGCATGGCGATTTTCGCATCGCAGGTCAGGACGATAGCAGTGAACGCCGCTAACCCGGTTGACATGATATCGAGGGTCGATATACCAGAAGATGAACCGTCAATAGCACCTACGGATCCCAATTCACTCAACGGAACAAACGTGCAGAAGTAGCACCACACCGAGGACCACGCGGCGCTTAACGTCCACCACACCGACTCGATCGCGAAGTCGTACCCGGACGCAGCGGAAGGACGAGCTGTTTCCTTGTAGAGCTCGGGATTCTTCACAACGTTCTTTGCTTCGACATCCTGGTCGAAACACGCGTGCGCTATGGTCGGCAGTGACGTCCATAAGACGTTGAACGTCGCGATGGCGGGTGTCGGAAAAGTTGCCTGAGCAGAAAATCCCGAGAAGCACGAAAACCACACGTTTGCCATGGCGTAGGTGAAGTTCTTGAAGAAGGCGTAGAGGACGACTTCGCGGTTTCGCTTTGCGCTGAACCGGCCGTGGACGAGGAGTAACCTTGCCAGGCTTGAGAAGCTTCCGATGGAGAAGTCGGAGGCCATCACCGCGGCTCTTCCCTCGCGTCCACTGATGCCAATTCCAACGTGCGACGCTTTGATCAAGCCAACATCATTAGCCCCGTCGCCGATGCCAAGCACGACTTGGTTGTTGTGCTTTTTCATAGCCTCTGCTACTCTTGCCTTTTGGATGGGACTGACTCTGCAGCACACGACTCCGCCTGAACATGCGTCGCACAGTTTCAAAAAGTCGCCGATTTTCATGTCGCTCAAAGCGTACTGCAACGCGCCGCCTTCGATGACTAACCCGAAACTCGAACCCAAAAGCGCGTCTTCGGCGGCCTCCGTTGCTTTCATCTCTAGGAAGTTTGCGTCCTTTTCAAAGTCAGATTCTCGAACCACGACTAAGTCTCCATGCTTATCGATCAGCCTGCAGGTGTTCGCGATTGAAACCGCGGTTTCAAGCTTGTCCCCGGTCAACATCCAGACGAGCACGCCGGCTTTTCGCAAAAGTTGAATCGTCTCCGGTACGCCGTCCGCTAACTTATCTTCGACGGCGGTCACGCCCACCAGTGCGCAGTTAGTCTCGATTTGTTCCGCGACGGAGGCTAGCTTTTCTTCGCGGTCCACTAGGCTTGCACTCGCTTCAGTGTACCGTTCCATCCACTGGTTGAATTCAGACTCAGTCAGCACTCTTTCCGCCAGCACCAACGTCCGTAAACCCTCGTTGGCGAACTCATCCAGGTGTTGCTTGGTCAGGTTTTGGATTCCTTTTTGCTCGTCGTCGATTGGAGCAGCGCACCGCTCTAACACCGCGGCGTCCGCCCCTTTCAGACGAACCCTGAGCTGCTCACCTTTGGGATACCTCAAATCCCTAACAACGACGCTCATGCGCTTCCGTGCACTGGTGAACTCGTTAATCGCCAACACAGTGACGGAGTCGACGCCGGTATCCGGGGGGTTTGTCTCGCTCGTGTTCGACACGTTGGACAAGCAATGCGGCTTGGAAAAAGACTCGCGCGGCGACGAGTACACGTCGCGTCCGGGTGTCACAGATCCTGTAACACCTCCCGTAACACCCTGGAAGAACACGTCGTGACTCTTTGCGCTGTCGAACCCAGGTGGTGCGTGTCGATTGACTTCAATAGTTCCATTGACGTTCCCCACGAGTCGCCTTCCGAGCAGCGCCGCGCCGGTGACCAAAGCTTCTTCATCAGGCGAGCTTGCCTGGTACTTGAACCCGCCGAAAATCGCAGACTGCGAACCGTCATCTGAACCGTCACCTCCAACATTTGAACCGTCAACCAACACCGCCTCCGGCACCACGGTGTGGCACGTGACGAGGTGTGATAGGAACAAATCAACCACGGTGTCTTTGTTAGTGATTGCGGAGCGCAACGCGTTACTATTCGCGACGGTGTGCGTCTTTTGAGCGATGGATTCTTTTTGACTTTTTGACTTTTTCAAGTCGGCGTTCTCGCGTAACTCGATGCGCACAGAAGTAGTACCATCGAGAAGCTCGTTATTTCTAGACTCAGGTGCGTAGTCGTAGTTGATTGCGGTGTCGTTCAGCTTAGAAGTAGTACCCTGGTTCAAATCCCCTTGGTACACCACCCCGTTGACCGAGCATTTAACAAATGCCATGACGTGTTTGGTGAGGGTTCCGGTTTTGTCGCTCAAAACGCACTGCACGGCACCGAGCTCTTCGTTCAAGGTTGTAGTGCGAACCCCGCACCGCTTATCGTTCACTGAATCGTACAACTCGCGATCGAAGTTTATCCACGCGCATTGGACTACTTTGACAAATTCTAAAGTCACGTAAAGTGAGATTGGAATCAGCGCGTTGAGCAACACGATGAATCTCACGAATTGGGTGAAGAAGGTTGACGCGTTCGCGCCTTCCACGTCAGGCCAGACGTTCGAAGGCGTTAGGTACCAGTGCCTCATTTGTTGAGATAAAGAACCGTCGACATCAGCAGCAACCTCCAGGTTCTGCCCCCAGACCCACTCGCGCTGGAACCCGGCCAATATTAACCCAACTAAAGTCTGAAACACACCGACCGCCAACACCAGTAAGTTCATGTGTTTCTCTAAGCGGGACTTTTTAACAGGCGCGGCAGTGGCGTTTCGCATCAGCTTCGAGTCGCCGCCTGTGAAAATAACCAACCCTAGCGCCCACTTGGTGTTCCGTAACGTGCTGCCTCGGAGCAACATGTTGTCCACACTGAGAGGTAGGGTGGTTGTAGTGGAGGAGTTGTTATCGAGCCACTTGCCTTCAAACTTGTAGAGTTGGTTGTTTGGCGTCTCGCACTCCAGGCGCGCGTTCTTCAAAGCCTCAGTGACTTTCTCAGCGCTGGGTAAGGCAGTCCCTCCCGAGCCGTTCGCATCGTGAGTAATAACTCCAGGGCTACTCTTGACCTTCAAGTTGGTTTCCCCATCAAGGTTCGCGGTCTCGACGTAAGCGATCTTCGCCGCGTCAGAGGAGTCCAATAAAAGCACGTCCGCCGGAATCTCGCTGCCGCTCTTGATGCGCACCAGGTCGCCGACGCGGATTTGGCGCCAAGAAGTCGTGTGCGCAGTGAGGCTTGACTTCGAGGTACCGTCGCAAACCCGGACCACGTCCACTTCACGAGCATTAACCATCGCGTCGCTTTTGTGCCTGCCGTAGTCATCCACCATCTCTTTCAGTGCATTAATAGTCAGAACGATGAGAAGCGGGCCGATCGTCGTCGACCAGTGCGTGGGACTTAACCCGGGAAAAAACACATCCAGCTGTACACACCCGATCACGAGGAAGTACACGTTCGCCGCCCTTTGAAACTGCTGCCGCAGGTTCTTGCAAAGGAAGTTTCGAGCCGTGTAGTGAGACGTGGTGATCTCGTTTGTACAGAACGTGTCTTTTGGAGACTTTTTTGAGGCCTGAAACGTCGAGATTAGATCGATGATGATGAGAGCGGAGGGGTCACGAGTTGAAGGTCAGTGGGTGGAACATGCTGTGGTGGTGCAGTCTCTTGCACTTCATCGACCGAAGTAGCGCGTGAAAGTACGTTCGTGCGTGTGTGACACGTATGTGGGGGCTTCAGGGCTTTGACAACGGATGTCATGGTCTGAAGCACTCGCATCATGACGTTCATCACGGCTCGCCCAATTTGGGTTCTCGGAAACGGCAAAACAATGGACGAACCGTCGGGGAGGATAAGAGCTTGAAACATCGGAACGTACCTTGTCATCCTCGTCCACTAACCGTGGAGTGAACACCCGCGTTTCGACGGGTTTCATCGTGCGTGCGGGTGGACCTACGGCGCGCTTGGCACTGTGACGACCTTGGGGACCGAACCAGTCGTCGTAGATGTGCGGGAGACCATTCGGCGCGTTCGGGCGAGATTTTTGACAGTCGCGATTTTCACGCCGAAATACGACGTGCGCTTTCCCGCCATCCATCGGGCAGTCGCTCAGGGCGCCCGACACGTGGCGTCGCCCCGACTCGCGTCGTCGGGGTGGTGCATAGGGTACGGGAGTGGAAGGTGACATCTGTTGTGTGATTTTGTGGTGGGTAGCAGTGTGGGGCAGTCGTGGGCTCGTGGGCACTGCAACGAAAATGGGCACCTTCAAAATGAATGGCGCGAGTCACCTGCGTCTCGTGATGGTGACCATCGTGTTGGGCTCGTCATCCGCGACGTACCCTACGAGTGGGATATCCAAAGCAAAATCGACGCCCCTGGTCCCCAGTTACCCATCACACCCATCACACCCCCCACTAGCCCCAGGCCGACCCTCCTACCCCCCGTGGCCCGAGTACCCCCCGACCCCGGAACAGCCTTCGTGGCCG
>MDSY01059680.1_pt1 | contig 12946 bp, 13 predicted proteins | sample 811131 | NCBI WGS metagenome assembly MDSY01 (sample SAMN05326643, study PRJNA326480) | marine metagenome | isolation source: seawater | place: Atlantic Ocean: South West | collected 2010
AGATCAAGTGATTACAAAGATTGACCTCCTCGGAGGTGTTATTCGGGTCGATTGGGATCCGGAGTTTTAGGTGAAAGTAGGTGTAGTAACGCTGTTCCCAGAAATACTTAAGTCGTTAACAGATTTTGGTGTGGTAGGAAGAGCAACGCAGCAAGGTTTGCTGCAAGTTACGGGGTACAACCCACGCGACTTTACTCAGGACAAGCACCGCACTGTGGATGACCGGCCATACGGTGGCGGGCCTGGCATGTTGATGAAGGTACAGCCTTTAAGAGATGCCATCGGCCATGCAAAAGCCGAACTAGGCCAGCCTAAGGTGATTTATTTATCACCCCAAGGGCGTAGGTTAGACCAAGCAGGTGTAGTAGAACTGGCCAAGCAGGAAAGCTTGGTATTGGTAGCAGGGCGTTACGAAGGAATTGATGAGCGCCTTATTGGTACCGACATAGATGAGGAATGGTCTCTTGGAGACTTTGTATTAAGTGGCGGTGAACTTGCAGCCATGACCTTCATCGATGCAGTTTCACGTTTGTTACCTGGTGTATTGGGGCATGCAGAATCGGCGCAAGAAGATTCGTTTGCTCAGGGCTTGTTAGACTGCCCTCACTATACCCGCCCAGAAATGGTTGCAGGTATACCAGTACCTAAGGTGCTGTTAAGTGGGGACCATGCCGCTATTGCCCGTTGGCGTATGCAGCAACAGCTAGGTATTACCTGGCTTAAGCGACCGGATTTACTAGAACAAATGACACTAACACAGGAACAAGAACAGTCTTTAGCAGAATTTATTCACTTAACGGGTCAGTCTGAAAAGTGAAGAACAGGAGCGTGCCATGAGCAGCAAAAACTTGATTATTCAGCGTATTGAAGCTGAACAAATGAATAAAGAAATGCCAGATTTTGGCCCCGGCGATACCGTTGTGGTTCAAGTTAAGGTAAAAGAAGGTACACGTGAGCGTCTTCAGGCTTACGAAGGTGTAGTTATCGGTAAGCGTAATCGTGGCCTTAACTCTGCCTTTACAGTACGTAAAATATCTCACGGTGTGGGTGTTGAGCGTACTTTCCAAACCTTTAGCCATCAGGTTGATAGTGTATCTGTTAAGCGTCGTGGTGATGTGCGTCAAGCCAAGTTGTACTACTTGCGCGACTTGTCAGGTAAGGCAGCACGTATCAAGGAAAAGTTGGCTAAGCGTTAAGTTTAAGCCGATAAGAAAAACCGCAACTGCCTTTGGGCTGTGAGCGGTTTTTTTTGCTTAAAAAAATATTAATACCCGTGTGGCGTAAAAAATTTAAAGGTATCCTTTTCGCCCCTAAAGAAGTTGAGCGGCCACTGTAAGATTAAATTATTTGAGCCATTTAGAGGCTGCTAGATTGCTGTGAAAAAGATGTCGCCGTAATAAGATTGTGTGTTTTTGCCACTATTATCTGTGTCTGTCATGATCGCTATAATATCTATATATCGATATGCTTTACGGTTAGCCGTTGCACTGCCCTTATCACCAAATGCATCAATCAAATCTGTGAAAACATTGCGTCGTTCTTCGTACCATTTTCCGGTTTTAGTTTCCTTACCGCGCACTGCCATCATTTTTACACTTGAGCCGGCAAATGGGTTGTTCCAAACCAACCCTTTATTTTGATTACTAGACCAAACATAGTTTAATGATTTGGTTTTCCAGATCATCAAAGCGCCATCGATTACTAGGTAAACCCGGGCTACAAAGTCATCTCCACCTTTACTGCGTTCGTCTAGCTGAAGTAATTTTTTGTGTGTCAACCAACTCCAATTTATATAAGGTGTTTTGATGAGATCAATTTTCTTTTTTAACACCAATCCAGACGCAGAACTTCTACTAAGTGCTTGTATCGCAGAGCGTCCTTTATATTCTGTACTGGTATAAATAGTTTCACCAGAAAATACTTTAGGTTTCCATTGTTTAATACCATCATCACTCAATGCAGCCATATTGCTCGCAACGGCCATATTGAAAAAAGCGGTTAGGCTTAAAAGTAAAACAATCTTTAATAGCATACAGTCGTCCTAGTGCAATTTAACTTGTTTGGTGCCATTGGAACCAATGAATGGGCCAATACAGCTGGTTCATGGGTATAGTCATTGCGCACCGAGGTTACGAGCGGTATCGTAATGGTACCTAATTCAAGCATCACATGGTGTCTGTACCCGATGAACGCATTACCCGAGTTGATTGTCACTTATATAGATACAATGTGGTTAGAAAAAGGCCTGAGTAAGAATACTTTAGCAAGTTACCAGCGCGATTTAAAGTGCCTGTCTTTGTGGTTGAGTGAGCAAAAATTACACTTATGCAACGTTTCAAATAGTCAGTTAATGGCATACTTGTCTGACCGATCTCAAAGTGGAGTAAAACCTAGTTCATTAGCGCGAAACTTGTCGAGCATTAAGGGTTTTTATCAATATTTATTGCGTGAAAATTATATAGAGGCTAACCCAGCGGCTTTAATAGAGGCCCCCAAACAAGGGAGGCCGATTCCCAAGTCTCTGACAGAGGCAGATGTGGAGGCTTTATTGGCAGCGCCCAATGTGGCTACCGACATAGGTTTGCGTGATCGGGCAATGCTTGAGCTATTATATGCTTGTGGTTTGCGGGTGAGTGAGCTGGTTGAACTTGATATGACCCAGTTAAATTTATCTGCTGGGGTGGTCAAAGTGTTCGGTAAGGGCTCGAAAGAACGGTTAGTGCCTGTAGGTGAGATAGCACAAGATTGGCTGCAAAAGTACATTAAACAGGCGCGACCACAGTTACTAAAAGTAGCTTCAACAGGCGTGTTGTTTCCTAGTAATCGGGGCCAGCACATGACACGGCAAACTTTTTGGCATCGAATTAAGCAACATGGTTTAACGGCTGGTATTCACAAGCCACTGTCTCCTCATGTGATCAGGCACGCTTTTGCTACTCATCTGTTGAATCATGGGGCAGACTTACGAGTGATTCAAATGCTTTTAGGCCATAGTGATTTATCCACTACACAGATATATACTCATGTGGCTACCCAGCGATTACAAAACTTACATTCACTACATCACCCAAGGGGTTGAAACACATTATGTTTTTAATGATTACCAAATTTACTGCCACACTGTCCTTTGTCCTCTTTTTGTTAGCACCTAATGCATGGGCTGGCGAATACACAGAGCTAGAGTCTAGTTTGGCCAGAATTAATCCAGATCTAAAGGCTGCAAGCATTGAATTAACCCCAATGTTTGGTATTTACGATATTGTTTTAACTTCTGGTGATCGTATTTATATGAGTGCAGATGGTGAGTTTTTCTTTGCTGGCACTATGTACCAAAATAGCTTTGGTGAAAGTTTAGTGAATCTAACAGAACAAGGTTCTATAAAGACTAGGGTTGTTGCCATGAATAGCTCTGCAGCCCAAAGAGCGTGGGTTTTTCCTGCTATAGGTGAGAAAAAAGCCACTATTACAGTGTTTACTGATGTAGATTGTTATTACTGTCAAAAGTTACATGCAGAAATGCCTGAGATTAATGCTCTTGGTATTGAGGTGAGGTATTTGGCTTTTCCAAGAGCAGGTTTAGGGTCGTCTAGTTATCAGGTGATGGTGGACTCTTGGTGTGCCGAAAATGCTAATGAATTCTTAACTGAGGCCAAGGCACGTTCACATGATAAGCAAACACCACAAGCTTCTCCGAAGTCGTGTGACAATCCAGTGGCGGCCCACTACACATTGGGGCAACAAATCGGTGTCAATGGTACTCCAGCTATAGTGTTGCCTTCTGGTGAGTTGTTGCCAGGCTATTTGCCGGCCAAAGAACTAGCCAAGAGTGTGGGTGTCCTCTAACTAGGGCTTGGGTAATGGATTCCGTATTTTTCTACCTTGCCAAGTTAGCTTGGCTGTTGCTTGCTGTTGATAGTGTACTGCTGATGTGGCTATGCTTAGGAGTGCTGTGCCTGTATATGGGATGGTTTAAGGTGGCTCAAAGGTTTTCTAGCGTTAACTTTAACTAGCCTAACGATTGCTGTCATGCCGCTTGGTGAATGGCTTTTTTATCCCTTAGAGAAACAAAACCCTCCTACTTCGTTGCCCACGCAAGTGGATGGCATAGTCGTGCTTGGAGGGGTTGAGGCAGTGGGGTTAAGTGCTGCTTGGCAGCAGGTTGCTTTAGGTGAGGGCGCAGAGCGTTTGACCGCTATGGTGATGCTAGCCAATGCTTACCCTCAAGTGCCAGTAGTATTTACTGGTGGTTCTGGGCGCATGGTTGAACAGAGCACAACGGGTGCGGCAGTGGCTAGTCAATTTGCCAGGTCTATGGGGCTGCCAAAAGACCGCTTAATACTAGAGTCGCAAGTGCGTAATACTGTGGAAAATGCGCGGCTAACCAAGGCCATTATGCAGCCAAAAACGGGTGAGCATTGGTTGCTAGTCACCAGTGCTTTTCACATGCCAAGGTCTCTGGCAGTATTTTGTAAAGCTGGCTGGCCTATGCAACCTTACGCAGTAGATTATCGTGCCCAAAAAGGTAATTTATTACGAGTTGATTGGGACTTTGCCAAGCATTTGCGCAACCTTAATCAGGCCTTTAAAGAATGGCTAGGTCTGGCCGCTTATAAGCTGACAGGCAAGGCCTGTTAGGCTACAATATGCGGCTTATTTTTATACATTAATAACACGCGCGCATTTGGCGCAATGGGGTTGGCCTTGAAACCGGTAAGAGTTGGTATTTGTGGATTTGGCACCGTCGGTGGCGGTACGTTTAACGTATTACAGCGTAACTGCGATGAAATTACCCGCCGCACGGGCCGTGCTATTGTGGTAGAACACATCGCTCAACGTCGCCCTAATGTTAATTGTGACACCGGTGATACAAACATTACGGATGACATTTTTGCCGTCGCTAATAACCCTAATGTTGATGTGCTTGTAGAACTTATAGGTGGCCATGAACCCGCTAAAGAGCTTGTACTCACTGCTATTCGTAATGGTAAACACGTGGTTACGGCTAACAAGGCGCTAATTGCTGTGCATGGTAACGAAATTTTTGAAGCTGCTCGCAAACATAACGTGGTGGTAGCGTATGAAGCTGCTATCGCCGGTGGTATTCCTATTGTAAAGGCGTTGCGTGAGGGTTTGGCAGCTAACAGCATAAACTGGCTAGCAGGTATTATTAATGGTACTGGTAACTTTATCCTTACAGAGATGCGTGATAAGGGCCGTGCCTTTGCAGACGTGCTTAAAGAAGCCCAAGAGCTAGGCTATGCAGAAGCAGACCCTACCTTTGATGTAGAAGGTATTGATGCTGCACATAAGCTCACTATCTTGTCTTCTGTAGCTTTTGGTATTCCGTTACAGTTTGACCAGTGTTACACCGAAGGTATCAGCAAAGTGTCAGCTGAAGATGTAGTTAATGCAGAGTCTTTGGGTTACCGTATTAAACATTTAGGCCTAACGCGTCGCACACAAGCCGGTATAGAACTGCGTGTACATCTAACATTGATTCCAGAAAAACGCTTGATTGCTAATGTGCATGGCGTAATGAACGCTGTGTTAGTGGAAGGTAATGCTGTTGGCCCAACCATGTATTACGGTGCTGGTGCCGGCGCAGAGCCAACCGCTTCTGCAGTAGTGGCAGACTTAGTAGACATCGTGCGTGATATGGCTGTGGATCAAAATGTGCGTATGCCGTCTTTGGCGTTCCAAAAAGATGCCTTGTCTGACAGCCCTATTTTACCGATGGAGCAGGTGATCACTGCGTTTTATATGCGGATGACAGTGGCAGAAAAACCTGGAGTGTTAGCTCAAATCACACAGATTCTTGGTGATGCCGGTATTAGTATCGAAGCTATCCGTCAACAAACTCATGTGTCTGCACAGGTGCCTGTGATCATACTCACTCACCCAGTACAAGAAGGCCATATGAATAATGCCATTGCGGCCATTGAAGCGTTACCAGATGTTAATGGTGAAGTCACTCGCATTCGTGTAGAAAACTTAGACGGCTAGGAATAAATATGCGCTATATCAGTACCCGTGGTCAGGCCCCAAGCCTTAGTTTTGAAGACGTATTGCTTACTGGTCTTGCTAGCGACGGTGGCCTTTATGTGCCAGAAAGTTTGCCACAATTTAGCCATCAAGAAATTGCTTCTTGGTCGGCACTCAATTATGCCGATTTGGCCCATAAAATTTTGCTACCTTTTGTTGAAGAAGACATTAGCAGTAGCGAGCTTAAAACTATGGTGGATGAAACGTATGCCAGTTTTAACCACAAGGCTGTAGCTCCATTAATTCAGCTAGACCATAATGAATGGGTATTGGAGTTATTCCATGGGCCAACGCTAGCGTTTAAAGATTTTGCCTTGCAGCTATTAGGTCGACTAATGGACCATGTGCTCATTAAGCGTGACAAACATTTAGTGATTATGGGCGCTACTTCAGGTGACACGGGTTCTGCCGCTATTGAAGGCTGTAGACACAGTGAGCGGGTGCAAATGTTTATTTTGCACCCGTATGAACGTGTATCAGAAGTGCAACGCAGGCAAATGACTACCTTAATTGGCGACAACATTCACAACATTGCTGTACGTGGTAATTTTGATGATTGTCAGCAAATGGTGAAACAAAGTTTTTCTGACCAATCCTTCTTGAATGGTGGCCAGTTAGGCGCAGTGAACTCGATTAACTGGGCCCGTATTATGGCTCAGATTGTATATTATTTCTACGCAGCGGTTGCTCTAGGTGGGCCTCACCGGGAGGTTTCCTTTAGTGTGCCCACGGGTAACTTTGGTGATATTTACGCGGGATACTTGGCTAAAAAAATGGGTTTGCCTATTAAGCAGCTAGTCGTAGCGACCAACGAAAATGATATTTTGCACCGTTGTATCAGTGCCAATCAATATAGTAAAAACAGCTTAGTACAAACCTTGTCTCCTAGTATGGATATTATGGTTTCTAGTAATTTTGAACGGTTACTTTTCGACTTATATGATCGAGATGGTTCAGCGTTAAGTGAACTCGTAGTAGGCCTTAATAGTGGTGCAGTGAATAGCTTGGAACCCAAGCGTTGGCAACAAGCCTGCCAACTGTTTAGTAGCCATCGTGTGGATGATAAAAAAACCTGTGATGTAATTAGTCAAGTGGCTCTGCAACACAACTACTTGTTAGATCCTCACACGGCCATAGGTGTTGAAGCGGGTCGTGTATGTAACCGACACCTGCAAGTGCCAATGATTACCATGGCCACAGCGCATGCTGTTAAGTTTCCGGATGCGGTCATTGAGGCTGGCCAAACGGCGCCAGAGTTACCCAACCACTTAACAGACTTATTTGAGCGTCCAGAGCGTTGCCAAGTGTTGGATAATGACCTTGTTAAGGTGCAAAATTACATGATAAGTCAGCTCTAAGAGCGATTCGCCTATGTCTGTTAGTTTGCGTGTGGGTAGCTCTAATGCTGCCCTAGACCACGCTTTTGATCCTTTGGTTGCCCGTGTGCTTGCCCACCGAGGTATCAATGATCCTGCACAAGTAAATTACCAACTCAAACACCTTTTACCTTACCATCAGCTTAAAGGCATAAAAGAAGCCGTAGCCCTATTGGTGCACGCACTAGAAACGCAGCAACACATAGTTATTGTTGGCGATTTTGATTGTGATGGGGCCACCAGTACCAGCCTTGCAATGTTAGCTTTAGGTGCTATGGGGGCTAAAAATGTAAGCTATCTAGTGCCAAATCGGTTTGATTTTGGTTATGGCTTAAGCACTGCTTTGGTGGATTACGCAAAAGCGAGCGAGCCTGATTTAATTGTCACCGTAGACAATGGTATCGCTAGCCATGAAGGTGTAACGCGAGCCCATGAACTGGGTATAAAAGTATTAGTAACAGACCACCACTTAGCAGCACAAACGTTGCCTGAAGCAGATGCAATTGTTAACCCTAATCAACCTGGGTGTGAATTCCCTTTTAAGTCTACTGCAGGTGTTGGCGTCATTTTTTATGTTATGTCGGCCTTGCGACGTCAACTAAGCACGCAAGGTTGGTTTCAGCAACAAGGCATAACGCCGCCTAACATGGCGCAGTATTTAGATTTGGTTGCTTTAGGTACGGTAGCAGACTTAGTACCTATGGAGCACAATAATCGTATTTTTGTGGCCCAAGGGGTGGCACGCATTCGTGCAGGCAAAGCTAGGCCTGGTTTATTGGCGTTATTAAACATCGCTAAACGCCAACATCATAATCTTCAAGCCTCTGACCTAGGTTTTAGTGTTGGCCCTAGGCTTAACGCTGCAGGTAGATTAGATGACATGAGTTTGGGTATTGAGTGCTTGCTAAGCGACAATGAACAGATCGCTGCCCAGTTAGCTCAGGAGCTAGATGAGCTCAATGCTCAAAGGCGTAATATTGAAGCTGATATGCAGCAGCAGGCAGGCAATATTTTAGCGCGCCTAGAAGCCAGTCAAGATGAGGTGATGCCCAAGTGTGTGTGTTTGTTCCACCCTGATTGGCATCAAGGCGTGGTAGGCATTGTAGCGTCTCGAATCAAAGAAAAGTGGCACCGGCCAGCGTTAGTGTTTGCCAAAGGTGATGGTGACACTATTAAAGGTTCTTGTCGCAGTATTGCGGGCTTTCACCTGCGTGATGCCCTAGCAGCAGTAGATGCTCAGAACCCAGGCCTAATTATTAAGTTTGGTGGCCATGCAATGGCAGCAGGCTTAAGTATTAAGGCTGAGCACCTGGGAGCCTTTGAAGTGGCATTAAACACTTATGCTCAGGAGCATTTACCTGACAGCTTATTGGCCCAGGAATGGCGCTCTGATGGTGAACTGGGGGTCAACGAATTGCAGCTTAATCAAGCCTTCCTTTTACAACAGGCAGGGCCTTGGGGACAGGGCTTTGAAGAGCCTACTTTCCATGGCCGCTTTATGTTGGTGCAACAGCGGGTGGTCGCAGAAAAACATTTAAAGTTGGTACTGGCACACCCACAAACGGGGGAGCTAGTAGATGGTATTTATTTCAACATGGATTTGGCAGTTTGGCCCAATATTAGCGAACAAGCCGACCTAGTATATCGTTTAGACATTAACGAGTTTCGTGGTCGCCAGAGTTTGCAGCTTATAGTGCAGCAGATGAACCCTGTAGTTTAAGTAGATACACTATGCTAACTATAGTAAATCAGTTTGCGGCGATTGTGGTGCAGCAAAGTTTAGCTCTAGATTAATGTCACCTTTTGCCTTGGCATGGCTGCGGTCTAACATGCGCTGGTAACGTCTAGCGCACAGTTTCATCACCTGCAGTTGCTGGCCAGTGTTCATGTTATGCCACTCAAAACGCTCGTCCCTAGATCTCATGCAGCCTTTGCAATAGCCTTTGGGGCTATTTTCGCATACGCCTATGCAGGGGCTGGGGGCTTCGAATAATTCAGACTGTTCCATGGCGGCAATATAGCAGCTTATGCTGATAAAGTCCCCATTCACCTCCATATTAACCCATACATTCCCTGCGTCTATTGTTGGCGTCAATCAGCTTAGGTGGCTGTTTCTCGGTGTTGGTAGACGTCTATGGCTTCATCCCATGGCAAGGCTTTAGAAAAAGAAACCTTGCACCATATCAACCCCTGAGTACACCACATAATCATACTGAGCCTGAGTTTCTAAGACCTCTGCAGTGATTTTTAGATCGAGTTTGTTGCACGTAGCACACACTTGGCTCAACAAATCTTAACCCTGCTTGGTATGGAGTTGTTCGATTAAAAAAGGGTCTATTTTTACAAGGTCTGCCACGCCAGTGGTCAGTTGAGATAGATTGGAAAAACCCACGCTCAACAATCTCAAACCGCACCGGTAGGCCAGTAAATGTAGTTGATAAGTGCGTAGTTGCAGAGCTGAAAGACAGGGTTTGTAGGTTTATGTTGGTGGAAATATAAAGCGTTTTTCCTTGGTGACGTAATAATTGGTTCTTAACGTCCTGAGCAACCCACACAAGGGGTTGATACAAGAGTTTTAGTTTATTGTTCTCTATAGTGCGAATGTCATCAAATAATTGTAGACGATAGTTCCAGTAATCGCTGTGCTTTTTGCCAAACCCAATGCGTTCTCGATATGACAATAAGTCTGCAAGGTTGAATTTGCTATGGATGCCAGCGATGGGCTGCGGCATATTGGTTACACGTAAAAAACGTTGTACAAACGGCCAGTATAGGGGGGCTCCCAAAATAATGAGAACTAGCTGCAATAATACTAACGACCAATTCCCTTCGCTGGCCCAATAAACTTTGATCAAAGCAGGTGTTGTCCAGTGGACAAGATCAGCATGGAGCACCAGCTTACTGTGATCAAGCATTAAACTGGCAAGGCCAAAATTAACCATAGGGACCGGTAGAAAAGGGATCCATAAAATACGGTTAAGCATAATAAGCAGGCCAAAAGTCAACACTTCATTAATATTAAATATCACCATGGGCAAAGCGAGACGTGTAAGATTTTTAGTATGTTTGTCCTTTTGAAGTAACAGCAGAGCGGTGAGTAAACTAAGGCATGAGCTGCTGCCACCGTAAACCACAAAAGGTTAAAAACTGTTCGTGGGTCAATCCTGCTAGGTAAGGGTTGGAAAGAAACTGGCTGTCAAACATAAGGCTGAAGCTTTGTGCTCCATGAAGACCTGTGAGCCAAAGAAAATGAATCGCTAAAATTCGAGTAATATTATTAGCGGTGTCAAACATGTCATTAACCCAAAGGGCTAAAAGGTCAATAATAGGGATTGTGAGCGATTGACGCTAATTAATAATAGACTAGCTATTAGTACACCTAAACTACTGGAAGTAGGCTTCTAGTTGCAGCCAAGGTATTAGAGTCGAGGCTGATAGTGCGTTCATTAAGCTTTAACGGCGTCAATATGCAACGCAAACAGATCACCACAAAAAGTGGATTCAAAATGATATTGATATTGTATTGAGATGCCCATGACCCTACTTCAAAACCTAACTCTTGGTGGGTGAAAACTTGCACAATAATGAAGGTTGCTGCTGAAGATACAATAGCATGTGTGGCCCGCACACTATGGGGTTTGGCAAAGTGGTAGGCAATTGACACACAAATCAGCCAAGGAAATATACGCCCCAAAATATCATGAACTAAAATGAGTTTCTGCAACCAAAACCAATTTTGGTCAGGCACAAAAAACTTGGTGATAGCAGTAAATAAGGCAATCGATGCCATGATGACAACGAGGGGCAATACATCTAAAAATGCATCACAAAGTGCTCCGGGGAAGATTTTTAAATGTGCCCTCAAAAAGGATCATAATTTAGATGGTGATGTGATTTTCATAGGCATCTAGCATAAACATATTAATAGCTTTAACTTTAGTTATTAATGATATGCTAAATATCGTAAAATTGTTGAATATGCTAAAAATTATTGATAGCCTTCCTCGGCGCCAAAAATTCAATAGCTAACATTAGTGCCAAATGCTAGCGTTAAGGTAGTGTGATGGTAGCAACCATCGGTAAGTGGTCTGATATATGCAACGTGTTTTGTTGTATTACACGCGCGTCACTCATCTGCATGTGATCACCGTACACAAAATAATCAATGGTGCGGTCTGGGCCAGACACTTCCTTGCGGTTCGGAAAGTGAGTGAACCAATGACTAGCATCGGGCCCGCTGGTTTGCTCTATTGTTGGAATCACATTGAACTGGTCATAGATGTGAGCAAATTCACTATTAGGTTGGTAGTAGTTGCGAGCTGTTGCATCCATTTTTTCATATTGTCCAGGGGGCAGTAGGTTAAAGTCACCAGCAATAATCCATGACTCACTATTTTCGTTTTTACCACTGAGTAAACGCTGCAGATAAGACACTTGCTGCTGCATGGTGTCAGAACCTTGGGCAAAAGCATCAAAATGAGTATTCATTACAGTCAACTTGTTTCCCCCAATTACTGGTAGGCTAACTTCTTGAATAGCTCGGCGAAAATTAAATTGATCACTCACAGGATCGGTTTTTATAGATGCTAGCTGGTGGCGTAATGCACTACCTAGCTTGTATTTGGAAATAACGGCTAGCTTCATGCCAACTGAGCCCATGATTTGTGGCAAAGGTACAAAACCTGCTTGCCAATAAAACGTTTCGCTATAGTTGTTGTATTCAGGGGGTAGCAGAGTCAACAATCGTTGCAGTTGATCTTCGTAGTCTGTCCGTTTGGCGTCGTCATGAAGTTCTTGTAGCAAGATAATGTCTGGATTTTGCTCAATAATTAGCTTTGCAACTTGATTAAAAGTTTGGCTAATATCTGCTTTACTGGCACGTATGTCGGGCCCGTCCCCGTCTAACCGGTCATACCAAAATTCGTATTTTTTACCAGACATATATTGCACATTCCAACTCAGTACTTTCACCTGCTGACCTGATGTTAACAGTTGGGTATCAGCTTGGTTAATCACGGCTTCTTCTTGTAATGCGGGTGGGTGAAAGGTAATGCTCCAAATTAATAAAGCCAAAGCAGCTGCCAATATAGCCAACCTAACAGTGATCCATTTAACACTTCTTATTAAAAAATTGAACATTTGATATTCTCGAGTGATGGTGTCTAGGTCAAAATCTAGGTGTATGAGTTGCAGTGTACTTGTCTGTGCGCCTACTCGTCCAGTTTGACAGCATTGACATTATTGTACATTCCGGTAGAATCTTTTATAGAACGATTGTTCAATAAAAAACAACTCACATTTTTGGCTTAATTCTATGCAGCATACACAGCTCTACATCAATGGCGCTCACCAGAGCGCAACGTCCGAAGAAACCTTTATCAGCACTAATCCTGCCACTGGCCTGCCACTAACTACGATAGACCAAGCCAGCCAAGCTGATGTAGAGTAAGCGCCGCTAAATCAACGTCTATAACTTAGTTCAAAATCTCTAGACACTATACCACTGCAATCAACTCACAGCAGGGGTA
>MDSY01150603.1_pt1 | contig 12945 bp, 22 predicted proteins | sample 811131 | NCBI WGS metagenome assembly MDSY01 (sample SAMN05326643, study PRJNA326480) | marine metagenome | isolation source: seawater | place: Atlantic Ocean: South West | collected 2010
AACGCTCGCAGGCCGGCCAAAATGGTTTAAGATGGCCCCTTTTATAACTTCTTACCGATATTATATTTTGCTACGAGATCCCATTCATTCTTTTCTTTAAATGGAATAATTTTTAATTTACTAACTGGAATCATAGGCATTTCAATTTTAGCTTTGTCTACTATTTGAAGTAGTCCCCATTCTTCTAATAATTTTGCTATGCAATTCCTTCTACCCTCGTCTTCGTCAGTAAAATCAGATGGCTTGCCATCAAGTGAGAAGAGCTCTTTAAAGTGTACTATGTAATATTTTCCCTGCTTATGTAGAATATGGCAGGATTGAAAAAGAGTTTTAGTTTTTTTAGACGCAACACCCATTCGTGTTAACGTTTCTTTTATCTTAAGAAAATCGTCATCAGCCTTTAGTTTGATCTCGACCATTTTCTCTATTATGTTGTCCATTCTGTCCCTTTTGTAATTTTTGTTGAAGTGCTTCGATTTGATCAGTGCTTAGAATTTTAAAATATTCAAGCGCTTTCGATTCACTACATTTATAATACTCTCTAATTACATTCACCTCTTCATTGTTGGCTTTATGCCATTTACTAAAACGCTTGCGAGGTCTTATACTATTTATGAGATAGTCATATGCGAGCTTATTGTCTATATGAGTTCGCATGTTAATCTCATTAGCGTAAAGGACAGTATCTGGAAAGTATGACAAGCCTCTATTTACCATATAAGCAGGATAACCTTTTTCTGAGTCTTCGTCAGGCATTAGATTATTCTTTTTATATGATATAGAATTTAAATAATCAAAGGGGTTTGTCATCTTTTATTAATCCAAGTAGCTCTCTATATTTTAAATCCTTTTTAAGTCTTTCTATATAGATAGTTGCATCCATAAGTTCTTCTTGCAGATGATTAAGCCACTCTCCTAAAGTTAAATCTTTTCTATCTGTATTAGTATTATATTTTTCAAAGCCAGTCTTTTCACGAGCTTCATACTTCGCTATAACATCTAATACTTGTTGGTCTCTATTTGAGCTCACAGTTCACCATTATTTCAGCTAAGCATGCTGCCATATTTAACTCATGGTCAGCAACGAAAGCAGCCTTATATTGATAGTCGGCTAGTATTAAGATAAGCTGAGGTACTGAATTACTTTTAAATAAATCATTAGCACTATTATAAAACGTTCTAAATATTCTAGTAGAATCGTTATTAATATTTTCAGCTACCCATTTACGTACATTAGTAAAGTTTTTAGCCTTCATATACGAAACTAAATTCTTTATAGAGACATCTTGTAAGTCTGCTAATATACCAGAGTCAATACTTCCAGTAGCAGAATATCTTTGAAGCTCATTTAGTACTCTTCTCCAATCAGGAAAATGCTTTTGAATAAAAGCTGCTACAACCTTTTCATCATAGGTTATACTTTCCATTTCTAGAATAGCTTTTATCTTTTCAAAAAACTCAGCAGCTAGTTTAGGCTTCTCTTGTGACTTAATACTAAAGTCTATAACAGAGCATCTACTATGCAATGGACTTATTATTCTATTTTTAAAGTTACAAGTTAAGATAAAGCCACAGTTCTTAGAAAACTCTTCCATGAAGTTTCTAAGAGCAGGCTGAGTAGAGTTAGCGTTTAAGTAGTCAGCCTCATCGAGAATAACATACTTACGTCCACCTTGAAACGATACCGAGCTAGCAAATTGCATAATCTCGTTTCGTAAGGTATCAATATTACCATGCATAGAACCATTTATAATAATATAATCTGCTTTAAGTTCTTCTAGCATAGCTCTAGCGACGGTAGTCTTACCGACGCCAGGGCCTCCAGATAGGATTAAATTAGGTATATTATCTTGATCTATAAACTGCTGAAATACAGTCTTAAGTTCATAAGGTAATACAGTATCATTTATTTTACGGGGGCGATACTTTTCCACCCATAGGAATTCTTCACTTTGATTCATAATATAATTATATAATTACTTGGTAAGATATTCAAGTACAGCTTCAGGAGTTGATTCTTCATAAGGATCTAGCTTATGATCATCTTGTTGTCCATCTTCTGAGAATAACTTTTCAAGTACACCGTTAGTAATAACAGCTGCGTATCTCCAAGACCTAACTCCAAAACCTAGATTGTCTTTTGCTACAGCCATACCCATTTGATCTGTGAACTCACAAGAACCGTCAGGTATCATTTTTACTTTTTCAATACCTTGAGCTTGAGCCCATGCATTCATAACAAAAGTATCATTAACTGATAAGCAATAGATATCATCTATTCCAGCTTCTTGAAACTGAGAGTACATTGACTCAAAGCCAGGTAGCTGAAAGGTAGAGCAAGTTGGTGTAAAGGCACCAGGTAATGCAAATAGAACTACTTTTTTATTACCAAATAGTTGATAAGATGTAACCTGCTTCCAATCACCATCTTCACGAGTCTGGAACGTAACAGCAGGTACAGCTTGACCTTCTTCTACGTACATTTTAGCTCCTCTTTTCGAATGTTGAATTAGACTCTGTAGCTACCCAATACTCTACTTTCGGTCCGTATGTATTAGATGAAGTAAACTTAGCTATACCTCTTTCAGAAACTTGAATAATATAACTAAGGTTAAGTAGCTTCAGATTTTCTACTTTAAATATAAAAGTAAACTCGTCATTAGTTTCACCAACTTCAGATGAATAAACATCTGCAGTAGGGTTCTTACTATCAATAGCACTTAGATGAACTTCACCAGAACTACCTATAAGAGCAATCTCAGGTAATTGCATTACGGAAGCAGCTCTAAGTACTTGTTGTATTTCTGCCCAAGTCACATCAACAGTAACTTCAGGCTCAGGAAAATTAATTTCTTTTTCAGGAGGAGTAATTATCATCTGCGGATCAGCAAACGTATAATTAATCTTTTTCTTTTCTTTAGATACCGTTACCATCTTATCATTGAAGATAAGTTCTGGTTCATCGAATAAAGAAAGCACACCTAAAAATCTATTTAGGTCATATATAGCCCCGCCAGACGGAAAGGTTTCTTCTACTGTAGCTTTAGCCATAACAGTCTTCTGAGGACTAACAGTAGTCATAACCTCACCAGGCTTAAATTGTATAGAAGGGTTTATCTGCGCAAAGTTTTTAAGCACATTTATAGTTTGTTCACTTAGTATCATAATATAATTATATCCTTATTTCTTAGGAAGTGCAACTTGCTTTTTCTTAATCTGCGATTCATCTGCAGTAGCGCTTGCACCAATGTTAGCTAGATCTTGTAATGTACCACTAAAGACATAAGACCCAACATGCTGTAATCCCATCCAAGGACATAGCCAGATTTTACATCCTGCCTTTCTTACCCATTGGCAGAACATATAATCCTCTGAAAGATATCTATTAGAATATTCAGGTCTATCAATACCTTCTCTTTTTCTTTCAGCTGAGAACCATAATTTAACATCTTCAGGTTTAGCATCTGGATATTCTTCAAAAAACTTTTCTAGCTCTAGTTCCATGTTAGTATACTTATCGTCAATTAAGGCATCAAAGTAAGCCATGATTTCTCTTGATCCATCAAACTCTGCCGTTCTTACATGGTCTGGTTTATATAACATATTAGGATATGCTTCATTAAATCTTTCAAAGGTAGCTCTTCTTATCATCATAAAGCCTGTACCACCTTCTAATACTTCAGCTGGTTGATCTAGCTTAATAGTATTTTGACCTGCTACAGGATTAAAGACATAGTCACCAACAAACTTAGATAGCACCTCTGCATCTTCATCTGCTATACCAGTATCTACAGCTTGCTTAATTTTTTCCCATGATATACATTTCTTAGGATAAGGTCCGCACATGATATCATGAGGCTCACCATTATTAAGATCGGGATGACCATCAGACATAGCAAGCATTGCTATAACATCATTAGCATTGAATCCAATATCACTATCAATAAACATTAAATGAGTACAATCTGATCTCATAAACTCATCAGCACAATAGTTCCTAGCTCTTGTGATAAGCGATTCATTGAATAGGTAATAAAACTTAAGTTCTATTCCATAAGCTTTAGCTAAAGCAGCTAGGTCATTAGTAGATTTACAAAACATTCCAGCACATTGACCACCATACATAGGAGCAGCTACAAAGAGCTTCTTTTTTCTTAGTTCTTCAATCTGGATTTGTATATTCATTACTTACCTACTTTAAATACTACAAGCTCAGCTATATCCATTCCTGGTTGTACGAATACTTCACCACCTGATACGTTTAATTGTCCTACTATTAGTCCTTTATAACCTGGCTCAAGTATTTGCGTACTAACACTACAGCCTGCAGCTAAGAACTCATCATTAACTATTAGCATACCTAAATGTCCTTCAGGAATATTAGCATATACATCACTAGTAAATTCATAAGTACCATGAAACATATGATAGAGTTCTCTTTTCTTTTCTGGATCACCAGGATCTATCATCATCTGCATTTCATAAGTTTCTCTTTTAAGAGTCTGATCTTCGGTCTTCACAAACGGATTACCTTGAAAGCCTCTAATCGTTTTTGCATTAACAGGTACACTATATCCAGTACCATCATCAACACCGTTAACCATTTTTATTGGATCAACAATCATATACTTCTCCTATACGTATTTTTTATCATGTTCTTTAGTTAAGCCATAACTACCATCATACATTGATAGAGCTTCAGCATCAAATAAAAGGAATTGACCTAGTCTAGTTCCTCTTTTTACATCAAATCGTCCAGAAGTAACATGCAATGCTCCTGCCATGACTCCTTCATAACCGCTATCATATAAGCCAGAGGTTATAAAGACACCATTTCGATTTAAGGTTGATCTTGTAATAACAAAGCCAGCGTCTCCTTCTGCTATTGTTACTATATTTTGAAAGGTAATTTCATAAGAACCTTGCTTTAGTCTGAAGTAGCCATCTACGTCAGGCTCTATTAGACTAGAACCTCTATGCAATTTTTGTTCTTCTGAAAGTATAAAAGGGCTATCGTTTATCTCAAATATTTTATCTAGTCTGAGATCGACAGCATTAGGTTGAACATCGCCTTCTTTGATGTTACTTAGTTTAGAATTATTAGATTCACTTGCAATATTTTTCATTATATATTCCCAAAATAATATGGATTCTCTTTAGTAGTAAATGAGCTTACTTCATTAAGAGCTTTGGTAGTAAAGTTTATTTTTAAAACTTTATTAGGTTCAGTACTAGTTCCATTTTCGAACTTAGTACTAGATATATTTAGCTGATCGTCTACAAACATCGGAGATATTTCATTACGAAAAAGATATAAATCTTTATCAAAATATCTAAGACAGCTAAACGTACCATCAACCTCACTCAGCTTATCCCACCCTACATTAGTCAGTAGGTTATGTAATAGACCTGAGTCCCAGGATTGAGAAGTCTCAAAGTAAGCTTGTACGGTACTTACATACTTCTCTTTTAGAATACCGTTATGCCAAAGAAGATCATGTCCATCCGTACGTACGCTAGGATGAATACTTTCCTCGGCAGAGGCCCCGGTAGTCGGTGCTTGGATGTGACCAATATAGTACATCCCACGGGTCATCTCCAGACCTTCTAAAGTGAACGCACCTAGACATTTTCGCCTCATAATAAGTTGTTGAGTCGTTGTATTATATTCAGATAACGAATATGAGAGTTGTCCTCTATATGCATTAATTTCAGCTAGTTCTTCTAACTTATCTAAGTCATAACTACCAAAAATTGCACACATATTTATGTCACCTCATACTTACTTACTGCATATTCCCAACTAAAGGAATCAACATACTCAATAGGATCCTTATAACCTGCTCTTACAAAGTTCATTATTCTTTCAGCACAGGAAGGACATATACCACAAGATTTACCATCTTGAGGATTATAGCATGTAATAGTACTCGATAGCAACTCTTCCTTACCCATCTCATAAGCAAGATCTATTTCTTGCCTTTTAGATAATTCACTAAACGGAGCTATAACTTCCACTTTATGAGTCCTATTTTGTACTGCTACTGCATTTAAACTATCTACAAATCGTTGAGAAGTATCCCAATAACCATATTCATCATGAACTTGAAGTCCAGTAAATACATGAGAAGCTTTCGCTACTTCGGCTACTGACATAGTTAACGATAGCATAATTAAGTTACGAAAAGGTACATAAGTTGGCGGCTGAGGATCACCTAATACATCTTTTATATTAGGCATTTCAACATCAGTACCACCTATATTAGCTGACATAGGTTTAGCTATATCACCTAATATTTCTAAATTAAGTATCTTATGTTTTATTCTTAACTTATTAGTTAACTCAAACGCTTTCTCTAATTCTATTCTCTGCTTCTGACCATAGTCGTAGCTTACTGCAGACACTTTATCTGCACCGTACTTTTTAACTAATAACATAGTCATTACAGATGAATCTAAACCACCGGAGAGAACGGCTAAGACGTTCTTATTAGTATCTGGTAATCTATCTAAAGCTTCGTTTAAGTTCATAGTTTTTTTACACCTAGTACATAATTTTCGCAACAGTCTTCAGCCCAATATTCTGATTTACCAGGATAAGTTTCTCTTGCAACTTCTTTACCATCTACAAAAAAGATAGCTCCATAACAGCCATTATCTATAAAAGTTTTTGCTGTCTTTTCACCATCCATATATTCGCTTAAAAATTGTTCTGCCATTATTGCCTCGGTGTTTTTCTATGAGGTACATCTGAGTCTATAAGACCAGGTACTACCTCATTAAGTAGCTTCGGTGAAGAAGCTCTTACAGGGTTAATATCTATACCACCTCTTCTAGTATATAAACATGCTACTAAAATTTCGGTATCATCAGCTAATAAATCTCTTAGCCTTGTATAAATGCATTCGCATATCTCTTCATGAAAATGATTCTCTTTTCTCATACTAATTATATAACGCATTAACGATTCAGGCGTTACACAATCTTCACCTTGTATATGAATAAATACATCACCCCAGTCAGGCTGATTAGTTATTCTACAATTAGATCTAAGAGCACTAGACGTGACCTGAAAAGGCATAAAGCCCAACATAGGTGCATGCTCTAGTATATTAGGATCTTCTTCATAATGAGTAAATTCTATCGTCTCTAAGTCAATTAAGTTTTCTAGTCTAACAAAATGACCTTTAACAGCTTTATCAGGTAGGTCAATATCATCATCGTAATGGAAGGTAACGTCTACAACACATCCTAAAGCATCACTTAAGTCTGCTTCTATCTGTCTAGTCACTTCGTTTATACCTGTAGTAATATTATTACCTATCTTATGCATATTATAAGAGTTCATATATAACTTTAACGACTTAGATTCTACTATGCTTTCACTATCACTAGGATATACTATCTTTACAACACCACTTACAGGGAATCCATTCTCTAATAGAAATGAAACCTCATAGCAGTTCCAAGAATCATAACCAACAAATTGTAGATCGTCTTCGTCTATATTATATTCTTCTCTATTAAGCACTCTAGGAACGGGAACTAATAAAGACTTATCAGCTTTATCAGGAGTTACATAAGGTTTTACAACAGAACCATCTCCTGCTTTTCCTAAATGCTTAGATACTATTTTATCTAATTTCTTCATGTTATTACCTTCATTATTTGATCCAGTCTTTCTCTAACAGAGCCAGAAAGTCTAACTATCTCTCTAGGCATTTCAGAAATATAACCTTCGAATAGTTCAACTATTTCATCTCTAAAGTTAGGATCAATTGATCTTACACCATCATCTACTATATTAAACTCAGGCGGTATATAAAAAATATAATCATACTCATGTATAATCTTATCATAGATAGCTTTCACTATATCAAGCGTATCTTTACTTACCTTTTTATGCAGATGTAAATAAGCAGTATATACTAATCCATCTAAGGCAGTTCTATCAGTTAACATATCACTATACATGAATACATTGAATACATGCTTTTGCATGATTAGTTCTTGCGTTAAGTCAGAACCAGCTTCATTTATATCTAGTCCTAGTTTAATAAGCTCTCGAGTCACTTCGTCGCATATAGCATACGTCTTGAATTTTTTCTCAGATCTTAACGCATTTAGTAGCGTAGTTTTACCTACAGACTGAGCACCAGTAATACCTATCTTCATACTCTACCTACTAAAAACATTTCCCATAATTTAACAGCTTCATATCTAAGCTGATCAGTTAATTCATCTACTGTAGTTCCTTCTTCTATATTATAGTCGCTAAACAATACAGGTTCACCTCCATCAACAGTATCATCTACTTCATGAATTAATACTCCAGTAGAAGGTAAGTTTAATTCAATAGCTTTTTTCTGAGGATGAATACCTACTAGTTCAGGATACTTAAATATATCACCAGGATGAACGTTATAGATTTTACACTCTATTTTACTAGCAGGAATTATTCTCCAATAACCATGCAACGTAACTAGAACATCTTCGTCTAGCTGCGATAACCAACTAATAATATCTTCATGATCTTCGATAGCAACGTTATTAAGTCTAGAGTCATGCTCCGTTCTTATTTTATCACATACAATAAAGTCAGGTTTCTTACCTGATTTTTCAATTAGTTCAGCTAACTCTTTTCCCGAGTTGCTGAACAACGCTACCCATTTCGTCATCTATATTCGCTCTAAATTTCATTATATTATAGAATACTTTGTCTAAGTTTTCAACGTCTTCGTTCATAAGAGTAAATAATTTTGTATCACTCTTATCTTCTAGATAGAAAACTCCATCTTTCTCTTTATATTCTATTCCTGCCATACCATGCACTACAGGATTAGAAGTATCTAAAGAGTCTATAAAGTCGTATTTCTCTCCTTTATAGTGTGCAAACTCTTGAGGTAGACCGCAACCTAATAAATGATGAGGCTTATCATAGTTAATAAGCTTTTCATCTATCAATAGATCGATAAGGTATTGTCTACCTTTCATCCAACTAAAGAATTTATTTTGTTCTGCTGGAAAGCATTTTTCATACCAACTATAGTCAAATGATATAGCTACTACGTCTGCTTCTTGAGCCATATACTTATAACAATCTACTATCTCTTGTTCGGTCTTACCTTGGACTACTCCAATCTTATTACCTCTCAAGTCACTATAGTTCTTTTGCCAGTCTTTCCAGTTAGAAATAGTTCCATCTATATCTTCTAGTACATCAGGAACAATATAAGCAGAAGGTTTCAAATGTCTTACCCATGCAGCGAATTGCTCGCTATCAAAAGCTACCCCGAGTTCAAATATACTATTATCTAAAATAACATATCTGCCTCTCTTAAGCGCATCAACAAAATAATTATGATAAGCATGCGACTCTTCAAATAAATGAACTAACGCATAATCATAATCAGTTACTTGCATCAATCGATGCATAACACTTAAGGGTGCTTCATGGGCAATTTTCATTCAAAATACTCTTCTATTACATCTACTAGCTCTTTATAGTGAGCTATTTGTTTAAATTCATCTTCTATTACTTGCATAATATCAGGATGGTCTGCGACGCCTACTTGCCTTTGAAGTAAGATCTCAGCATTCATTATATGCCTTGAAACTTTAGATAGAAAATAATTTTTACTATGTTGTAATAAATCATCTCTAAAGCTAGTTCTTAAATCAGTAGCAGTTACATTTACGTCTGATATATCGTTATTTGCTTTCATTAGCCTTTTCCTCCAGCATATTGCTGTTGTAGCATAATGTCATCGAAGAACTCCTTCTTAACATCTGCATCGTTAAATCTACCTTTCAATACAGTAGTCTGAGTTAGAGAAGAATGAGCCATAATGCCTCTATTCTCGCAACACCCATGAACTGCATGAATATACACAGCTAGATCTTCCGTGTCAGTTGCTTCTTGCAACTCTCTTACAATCTCATTACAGAGTTGTTCTTGTAAAGTACCTCTACGGGCAACCCATTGCGCTATTCTGGTATATTTAGATAATCCAATCACCATCTTATTAGGAATAATTCCAATATAAGCTATACCTACAACAGGCTGATGATGATGCGAGCACATAGATCTTAGTTCAGATCTAACTACAAGCATACCATCATACTTATCATCACCTTCATTAGGGAAAGCAGTAGCAGCAGGCTTTTCAAAATACCTACCTCTCATTAGCTCGTTTATATACATCTTAGCTAACCGTTTAGGAGTACCCATAGCATTAGGATCATTTTTCCAATCAATCAATAATCTATGTAATACTTCTTCGAAAGCTTCAGCTACTTCTTCTATAAGTCTCTCTCTTCCACTTTCGGTTAATACTTCAGCTATATTATCATTAGACCAGGCTCTTAGACCTTTCTCTTTTATTGCTTTCCAATATAGCTCATGTACCTTTTGATCATTCATATATGTATTATACTTGCTTTTACTCACTAGTTCAAGTCCCTTTTAAAAATAGCACTATTAGCTCCATGCTCTCTTACTTCAACACTTACACAGTAGCACCTATTGTCAGTTTTTTCTCTAACAATTTTATCTGCTTCATGAAAAGCATGCTCTGCAAACTTCTCACACCCTACACCTTCCATGATTACTATGTCAATTAAGCCCATCTTATCTAGATCACAAAAAGTATCTATAGCTGGATCATCAACATCAACAGCAGTCTTATGGTCAAAGTTATCTTTTAACCATTGCTTTAGTTCACCTAAGTCACCAAAGTCTACAGCCCAATTTTTATCATCTAATTCACTAGCTGCAAAAGTAAAGGTAAATGCTAATGCATATCCATGAATCAAACTACAATGACTATGAGTAGCGCCAGGCTGCCTAAACGCACAAGATAACCCTGCCTCATGTCCATACGTTTTAGTACTATAAAACATCGTTACTCTCCCACCAAAATTTAACCCATCTCTTTTCTTCTTTTCTATCTATAGTCTTATGAAAAAAGTCAGGCATAGTTTCTTGGTCTGTATTTAAAATTAAACATGCTATAGATAGATTTTGTTCTGGAAAGTTACCCCATGTATCGATAACTTGTCTTATTGTCTCTCCGGAGTCTATTATATCATCAACAAGTAATATTTTTTGTCCGTTATTCATATCCTCTGCTACTATTTCGTTATATTCTTTTTCAGCAAAGTCTCTTGTTGACCAGGTTATAGTTGTTATAGGTACTTCTAGTATATAAGATAATCTAGTTGCTAAAGGTAACCCACCTCTAACTAACCCTACTATTCTACTGTATTCAGTTCCAGTAGCTCTAATATTATTTACGATTTGTTTAACACCAGCTTCAAATTCGCTGTGTGTATAATTAATTTCTTTTTTCTTCCACATTATTTGGGTCCACGTTTTCATCACAATACCAAGATACTAAAACTGTTCTATGACCTTTTAGTACTTTACTAACACTATGCTTTAAATTATGAGCATATTCAATAGTCTCTCCGACTTGTTGCTTAACTATAACAGGAGTAATTGTATCTCCTTCTCTATAAGATTCTAGGTTGTATCTATTGATAGTTGTATCATTAACTTCCATATCTTTTTTATAGTGAGGCTCATATACTATTATATCTCCACCTTCTAAATCATCTGATTTATCTATTAGAGTAATAGCTGTCTTTTTAACTAAGTTGTTATCATCGCAATGAGCTCTAGCAAAAGCACCAGGAGTATATCTTAGATAATATTGAGAGAATATTTTTAAGCCGTCGTGATGTAATTCTTTTTCTATCCAGTCAAAAGTATTCGGATGAATAGTCTCTGTATAGAATAGATTATAATATATTTTAACATACTTTAGCAACCTTTGATTGCTATTCCAAACCTTATTAGCTTTTTCTAATATATGAGAGTGATCTACTCTATTATAGTGCTTAGACTCCAATTAGATTACCCCATAAGTAAGTATGAACTCTTGCAGCTACACTATAACCTCTTTTAAAAGCTTCTGCAGCAACATCACCATCGACTAGCTTCTGACCTTCTACAGTAGCTCCTACAGGCATTATCCATACAGGCCAATCTACTCCATGATATCTAAATTTTTCTATAGTATCTTCTAACTCTTCCCAAGTTTCAGGCTTACCGTCTACAACAAACTTAAGCTGACCTTTATTAGTCATTTGCGCATAGGTAGCTACTACCTCAGGCCTTATAGCTCTTTTAGTAGTTTCACCAGATACATTATGCAGTTTAGGACTACAAGATATAAATAACTCACTACCCCATACATCTCTATATTCTTGCCAGAACTCTATAAACTCTGGTCTTAGAGTTTGAGTACCATTAGTCTCATAAGTTACATATCTAGGATAGTCTCTTTCTTCTATCCAATACTTCATCATATTCATGCTACATATCTGCGCATGCTTCATTAAAGGTTCACCACCAGTAAAGCACATATGTCTATCACCCCAGGCGCCTTTATTCCATTTATTAGTAAATTCTTTTCTTACTCTATTAGCTATTTGCTCTGCTGTACCCTTATGCTGTAAGTGTTTAAACTTCTTAGACCATGAATAAGAACTATCACACCCGTATTCCCATACAGGTAGTTCTTCCATACGATTAACTTCTATAAGATCAAAGTCTTTATAAGGAAGTTTATAAGTAGAAGGGTCAGTAGGATCGTCTTGACCAAATCCATTGCACTGCAAGTTACATAAAAAGAATCTTAACCATGCAGTAGGTCGTCCAGTATAGTGACCTTCTCCTTGAATAGAGTCAAATATTTCAGAATAAGCATATGTCATCTCGCTCATATTTCCTCTTTAAGTTGCTTTACCCATGCCATTATTCTTAACGGTGAATGAGTAGGTTCGTTATCTTCGTCTATAGGCAAACCATAAAAGGTATTTTCATCTTTAAGTCCAGTAGACTTCTCAAACTTATATCCTTCCGTTGAGGTTAAACCTATT
>MDSY01049460.1_pt1 | contig 12942 bp, 12 predicted proteins | sample 811131 | NCBI WGS metagenome assembly MDSY01 (sample SAMN05326643, study PRJNA326480) | marine metagenome | isolation source: seawater | place: Atlantic Ocean: South West | collected 2010
AATAAATGTCATCAATGCAACAAATAACATAGGATACTCACCTTTTAAAAATGGAAAATGAGTAAAGACTTCGTCAGCTACAGGCCATACATGAGCGTATTTGAAACGCATAAATCCATAAGCGCACAAAAATCCAGCGAATGTAAGTGCATCTGAGACTAAGAAAAACCACATCATCAGCTTGCCATAACTTGCTTTTAATGGTACATCTCCTCCTGACCAGGCTTTGTTTTCATTTGTTGTAATTTCTGCCATTTTTTCTAGTTTTGAAAAGTTCTGCAATATTAAAAATAAAATTCTACAAATAGGAATAAACCAACCCACAGAATATCTAGGAAGTGCCAAAAGATTGTAGTAAGTTCCAAACCAAGATGATTAGAACTATCATAGACCCCATTTTTTAAATTTTTGATAGTGACCCTTAGAGCTATTAAGCCAGCAAATAAATGCATAAGATGTGTTACCATTAACACATATAAATAAGAGCCTGATGCATTACTTGCAAAGCCAGTGAAATATATACCATCTTTAATTAAAAAATACCAAGTTAAGAATTGTGTGAATGTAAAAATTAAACCAAGGTTAAATGTATACTTTAATGCCCGATTTGCTTTTTCTAAGTTATTAATTTTAACAGATTGTTTTGCCAAATTAATAGTAAAGCTTGAAATGATTATTATAATTGTACTTAAATATATCCAAATCGGTAACTTGTATTCGTCCCAATTTCCATCAGCTTTGTGAACAATAATTGCACTAATAAAAGCTGCGAAGAACATAGTCATACTTACCATGGAAATCCAAAGTAATGGTTTTTTTGAATCCTTTTGTTTTTGTTCAAATGTTTTCATAATAGTTTATCGATAACGTAAATTAATTGTAATAAAGGAAGATATATGAATGAAGCAAACATTAGCATTTTAGCATCTTGATCAGAAAGTGTTTTAAATAAAATTACTGACTTTGTAAAAAACCATAAACCTAAGATAACTACAAATAAACAAGCCAAAAATGAAAGTTCTAATTCTCCAGCGATTCCAAAAAAAGGTAATATTGACAAGGGGATTAAAAAAAATGAGTAAATCAATGTTTTGAAAGCAGTTGCTTTTCCTTTCACTCCTGGAAGCATTTTAAAACCTGCTTTAGTATAGTCATCATCAGAAACCCAAGCAATAGCCCAAAAATGAGGGAACTGCCAGATAAATTGTATGGCAAATAGAATTCCTGCTTCAATAGCAAAATTATTGCTTACAGCTACCCATCCTAACATAAAAGGAATAGCCCCAGGAAATGCTCCAACAAAGACTGAAAAAGATGAAATTCGCTTTAAGGGAGTGTACGCTAACACATACAAGAGAACTGAAAGCGATCCAAAAAAACCAGAGTAAAAATTTATTGAAAACAAGAAGAATACGCCTATAAGACCCATGGATAATGACAAAAACAGTGCTTGATTAGTAGTCATTCTTTGTTTTGGTAATGGTCTGTCTTCAGTTCTTTTCATCAATTTGTCCAAGTCTTTTTCCATAACTTGATTAAAACCATTTGATGATGCAACAACTAAAAAACCACCCAAAACAAGAGCTATTAAATCGAATGACTGGAATATTCCACCAGCAATAAAATAGCCTGCAATGGCAGAAAATACTACAATCGTAGTTAATCTAATTTTTGAAAGCTGTAAAACGTCGTTTATAGACAATTTATAAGTGTTTGATTTAGGATATTTTAAGATAAAAATCATTAATTTTCATCTAGGGTACAAATTTACCACTTTTTATATTTTCCTAGGCTTTATTTGCTGAATATTTAGCAAAACTTTCAATTTAGAATTAATCTAAAAATCATAATAAAAATTCTGTAAATCGGTTTTGAAGGAAAAAAATAGATACTGATTGTCTGTAGAAGTATTTCTATCATTTAACGACCTATTAATAATACCTAATTCAATCTTCATATTAGTTTTTGGGTTGACAATGTATCCAACTCTAATGTCTATAATTTTTAAATTAGAAGTGTTTCCTTGGGCAATATCATTGCCAAGCTCTTTAAAATTCTCATTATAAGATATAAAAATATCACTACCATAATTTGTAGTATCTCCAGTAATTTCTCCACCATACTTAGCATGTATTAGTTTTAAATCCGCCGTCCACCTATCTTTTCTATAACGAATAAAGCTTACATTTTCTAAAAAACTTGTTCCAAGAGGATGAGCTAAAGGCTGTGCGTAATGAGCATAATTTTGTAGCGGATTGAAATGAGAATAAGTGAATGGTTTAGCAAAGTTAACTTCTGATTGAAAAGTTAAATGCTCAAACCCAAATGCATCAAAATATTTCACACCTACCTGTCCACCATACTTATTACGCCATGCTCCGTTTTGAGCTCTAAAATCGTCTAGTCTAAATTCATCAAGTACTAGCTGACCGTATAAATGAGAAGTTGATGTTATCTTATACTTTATTGATAAACCCAATAATGCGTTACCATATCTTGAATAGCCGATGGAGTATTCTACAGGTCTATAAAAAATTATAGGATTCATGTAGTTAATATCGAACATATTACCTAAACTATCTTCCGCTAATATTATGGATTCGAAAATACCAATATTCAGACGTTCGCCTAAATTAGTACTTAAGTAATGAATAGCGCTAAATTTTGACTTACTTATATTCGGCAAATCAATGTCTAAGTTGATGTCTTGTAAATAAGAAAATAGATTAACATACTTTAACTTCCATACATCTGTAGTTATCTTTAGATAAGGATAATTAAATGAATTATCAGAAAGTATCATAGAACGATAACCATCTCCAATAAAATGTTTACCATGACCTAACTGTAGCTTAAAGAATTTATTGATATCATAATTTATATATCCTGTAGCGTAATAAAAATCCATAATACCTTCTTGGTAAAGTAGATTGTACTTTACCATACCTTGACCAGGCACAACATTCTCATTATTTCTCACATAATCTTCTAAATAGTTTGGAAGTAGCATTTGATTTTCATAAAAGGATGAATAAAAAGATAATTTTTCACCCACTCTACCTTTGACTTCCACACCCCGTGTATTGATGTACCTTCTGTCATTATCTTCACCTATCTCAAAATGAAAAAGAGGATTTAAAGCAAAACTGTAGTCCGCATGCTTTATACTTAGCAAATCTGAGTTTAGAAAAGTGTGAATGATTGACTTTTTTGAAATAATTGGCTTAAAAGAGTTGTAAAATATGGTGTCATCAAAAGAATATAAAAAAGGCTTAAATGAGGTGTGTTTTGAAACGCCTATTTCATGCATATCTTTTTCTAAATACGAATAATATGAATGACTTAAAGGTGCATTGGTTTGCCCTATCATCAAAAGTGAGAAATGTGATATTACAAAAAATAATACGTATTTATTCATATGTAAATTATATAATCAAAAATAGTTTCTCTAAATTCAAAACAAAAGTAAATAAAACAACCTTAGAGAGTTTTTATTAGCTCAATATAGCCCTTAGCAATAGTGTCCCAACAATAGTTTTCTTTCATATTAGTGATCGCATTATGTGATATTTCATTTATTAAATCCTTGTTATTCATTAAAGAATTCAACTTATTTGCCAAATCATCTGAATTACCTTTTTCAAAAAACAAACCGTTTTTTCCATCTTCAATCACTTCTTCAAAAGAAGGTATTTGTGAAGCTATCACAGGCAATCCATAGGACATTGACATCAATAAAACACCACTTTGAAAAATGAGTTCATAGGGCAAGACTAAACAATCAGCTGCCTTGAAATATAATTCTCTTTTTTCTTCGCTGATGTAGTTAACATCTAAAATTAATCTACTTGCCAAATCCAATTCATCGATGATAGATTGGTACTTGCTAAAGTCATCTTTTCCTAAATTACCAGCAACAATAAGTTCAATTGAGGGATCTATTTTCGGCATTGCTTTAAGTATAAGATCTAAACGCTTATTGGGCTTTAAGCGACCGAAAAATAAAATGTATTGCCTTGACTCATCTAAATTCAACGCCCTTCTAGCAAACCTTGTGCTTATTAAATCATCTGGTAAACCAATATAAGAGCCATGTTTTAAAACACTTACATTAGAATGCATCTTGGATTTAATCTGAGGCAGAAGATGATCTAAAGAAAAACTATTGTGTACGACTATTCTATCTGACCAACAATTGTAAATTAAATGATGATACAATTCTTTATCTTGATCGGTAAATGAAAATACATCATGAGAAATTGTTATCGTTTTTAGCCCAAACAATTTACTGATGGCGTAAGTCATTAATGCCATATTGTGAGTAGAAAAAACGTGAATAATAACTTTATTGATTTTATTCCTTCTACAATCTATACAAGACTTGAACATTCCACTTATAAAATTGAAAGTTTGGTAAAGTTTATTTTTAAAAAAAGTTCCAAAAAATAAGCGAGAAACGATGGTATCGGATTTCACATTGAAATTCGAGTAAATATAAGTCTCAACTCCTAATTTATCTAGTGAATTGCACAGAAATGTATCGTAATGATTCATCCCACTTTTTATTCCTACTGGATCAATTATAGCTATTTTATATTCCATCTAGCTAAATCTATATTTAGAAGCTTTTCAAGCTGAAAAATATCGGGTTTGTAAAACGCTTTCAACTGTTGCTCTGTAGACATAGAAAGCATAGGTTTAGAATTAGCTGAAAAATATTTTGAACTAATTAATGATAATATACGTTCAGGCATAACGGTCTTTATACCTTTTCTTATAAAATTGAATTTATACAACTTAGAAATCAATGCGTTAGAAGGTAACAAAAAAGGATTTTTAATGCTAAAATCTATTTCCTGTTGTTCTATTTGTAAAAAACTAAAAACACTTTTCATTACTTTTTTTGTATCAGTCTTAAAATCTTCATAAAAAATAACTAATAGCTGTTCTTTTCCAAAGATATCATAATACCTTTTTAATTGCGAATAATAATTACCTAATTCTATGTATTGTTGAAAAAATTGCGGATAACTTTGTGGATTAGCTATGATATCTTCTAATTTCACTGAACAAAAACCTAAACGACAATCCATCAAATAATGAGAAAATGAACGTTCAACAGGCTCTCTTAACATAATAATAATTTTAGCTTCTGAATTGTAGTCGTGTATACGATTAGGCACTTTTTCATAGTATAAATAAGACACGCTAGCTTCTCCTATAATTTGTCTCTTTTCTTTGGTAAACAACCCGTGATAATCATTACTATCATCAATACATTTGGAATTATAGAATAAAGACTCGACTTCTTTTGATGAAAAAAAGTTAGGTTCTTTTACACTACTCATACTAACATCAGCATGCTGATTGAGATAATAATGCAAGGAAGTAGTTCCTGCTTTTGGCGCGCCTACAATAAATGTATTTACTTTCATTTTTACATTTTAAAGCCTTGAAAATAGGACGTTTGTATTAGGTAAAAAATACTCCATTTTTTTTCAAACCTGTTGCTTATAAAAAAACGAATTGTCAAATAAAACCACAAATAAATTAAATTAATATATGCAATTAGTGTTTTTTGTTTTCTTAAAAAATAAACATGGTTTTTACTATTCTGTTTAATAAAGAATTCTCCATATTTTATTGGTTTATTTTTATTTCTAGAATTTGTAAGACTACCTATTTTGTGTAAAAAATGAATGTCATGCCTGTATCTAGCTTCGTGTTTCCCGTCTTTTAAAACTCTAAAGAAAAAATCGGTATCATCAAAATAGACGAAATACTTCTCATCCATCAAACCAACATCTTGAAAAACAGATTTATGTATTAAGGCACAACATGTTGGGGCATATTCTACCTTATCATCAAAATTATATTGGTTATTATCAAGCTCTCCTTGCCCTCGATGAAAATTTAAAAAAGCTTTTTTTCTATCATAAAATCCTCCAGCATACCAAATCATATTAGATGGAGAAAAATAATTCATCTTTGGCACAGCTATTGATGAACCATATAAGTAATAGGTCTCAAGTAGTTTTGATAACAACTTATCTTCAAAAACAGTATCATTGTTTAATAGCAATACGAAATCATATCCGTCTTTAAGCGCTAACTTGATACCTTGATTATTTCCTGCAGCAACTCCTAAGTTATTAGTGTTTTTTAAAATTACTTTTGATTTAAAGCTCCAGCTCTCTAATTTTGAAACTGTATCATCAATAGAGTTGTTATCGATTACATAAAGATTAAACTTTGAATAATCTTGTTGCTCGATAGAAGTGAAAAAATCGTCTAATACAGAAGAACTATTATAAGTGACTGTTACAATACCTATTTTCATTTCATTAGCCCTTTATCTTTCATTTCATTTATAGACTGTTCATAATTATCGTTATTAACTTCTTGTTTTTTAACCCAGTCAACAAACTGTTTTAATCCATATTCAAATGATACGTTTGGACTGAATCCCAAGAGCTTTTTTATTTTGCTAATATCAGCTTTGTTGTGTCGAATATCACCAAGCCTATAATTTGCTGAAACATTAATATCAACATCTGATTTATATAATTTTTTTAGATAATCTGCAACCATTAGAACCGAAGTCGAAACCCCTGAGCCTACATTCAATGAACACAACTTAATTTTATTGTCTTGTATAGCCAAAACTGTCGCATTAACAACGTCATCAATAAAAATGAAGTCACGACTTTCCAATCCATCTTCAAAAAGGATTACTGGATTATTGTTTAATATGCGAGTAGAAAAAATAGATAAAATTCCAGTATATGGATTACTTAGAGATTGTCCTGGGCCATAGACATTTTGATATCTCAAAGCAATGGCGGATATACCTAAACTCTTGCAAGCCGTAAGAATCATTTGCTCTTGATTATTTTTAGTAATTCCATAAATAGAAGAAGGGTTAATTTTTGAGTTTTCATCAGTTGCTAACATTCTCAAAGGTTGTTTGCAAATACTACATAATGGTTCAAATTGTCTTTTTGACATTTGTAAAGCTTCACGTTCATTAGGATATACCTCACCGTGCGAGTCACAATAGTATTTTCCTTCACCATATATTGCACGTGACGAAGCAACAACTATTTTATGAACATTATGTTTTTCGTTAGCTAAAATATCTAACAATGTAGCTGTACCACCACAATTAACTTGAACATATTTTTCAATTTGATACATAGACTGGCCTGTTCCAGTTTCTGCTGCTAAGTGTATAATAACATTACTATTGCCAATAGCTGTTTGCCAATCATTTCTATTTCTTACATCTCCTTTTATGAAAGTAACTTTACCTTTTATGGACTGATATAAATGAGAATTTTCTTTAGAATTCGTGTGTATCTGGGGTGAAAGATTGTCTAATATTCTTACATTATAACCAAGACGTACCAACTTTAATGCTAAATTAGAACCAATAAATCCTGCTCCTCCAGAAATTAATATATTTTCCATCTAAACTTGTCGATTATATAAATACCACCTGACATTACAAAAGTAAGGAAAAAAGGTCTGAGCATAATTGGCTCTGTCATTAGTGAAATTAAAACAAAAATGAAAAACCATTTACGCTTTTCAGGAACAAAATCCTGATAATATAACATTACCAAAAGAATCAGCGTAAATGGTATACCTGCAGCCGCTAAAAAAAACATAATTGAATTTGTAGATCCCTTTTCATTTACGTTTGAAAAATCAACAGCTTGAAGATTTAATGAAAAATTAGTTTTTTGACGAGTTTTAACAAATTGTTCATCGTCTAAACCAACACCGGTAATTGGATTTTCAGCTACCATATAAAATGGCTGAACCAAATCAAAAAATCGAGCTTGAAAAGAGTTTTGACCATCACCATGAATTTTTTCTGAAATATTAATGGATGTAATGTAATAAAGTATGATAATCATAATCACTCCTACTGGAAAAAATAAAATGTTTTTTCTTGTGTGTATTCCAAATGATAATAGAATTTGAATAAACATTACAACTAATCCAGTGGTTGATAAAGTAGTAACGATAGCTAAAAGAGTCAGCCAAAATATATGACTTCGTTCTTTTTTAACGAAAGAAATGATAAAAAGTAACAAATTAAGAAAAATTTGAAGAACACCTGGCTCCCAAAATATTCCTTGATTTCTAACTAGTTCAATACCCATTAAAGAAAATGAATGAGTATCTTTTAGATAAAAAAATAGGTTTAAAAGAGTAACACAATCATAACGGCTATTGCTAATTTCAAATAAAAAAGGTTTTACGAATGGAAAAATGAAAAAGTTTATCAAGGCATGAATTAAAATAATTTTTAAAACAAAATAAAGATGAGTAATAAACCATTTTTTATTTTCTTGCCTGTAATAGTACATAGCAGAAAAAATAGATGTTGTAAAAATAACACCATTAGCGAATAACTTTTGCGTTGATTGGGAAGTAGTTGCAAATAAAAAATTTAGGAACAGCATCGATAAAAATAATATCAAAAGCTGAACAAAAATTAGAAGTTCTCTTTTAAATAGATTCTTAATAATAAATAGAGAAAAGAAGAGAAAAAAAGCAAAATAAAGCATCTCTTTTCTAAAAAATATAAAAACCATGCTACCTGCAGTTAGCACCAAAAAAAGCATCGGTAACCAAGAAAACTTAAGATATTTTGAAGCTATTATCATTTAATATTTGATCCTTTCCCAACTTTTAGTTGTATGACTGTATTTTTTAATAATTCGAGCAGGTGAACCAACTGCCATACAATAGTCAGGTAAGTCGTTTATAACTAACGAATTTGCACCTATAATACATTGTTTACCAATCTTTGAAGAAATAACACAAACATTCTCTCCAAGCCATGTTCCGTCACCAATTTCAACCTCAGCCTTAAAGCCTACTCCTTGCGATTTATAGGGTATATCAACTCTATTAAAACGATGAAAATTATCAGCTATATATATATTATCACCCATCAATACATTCTTGCCAATTCGTATACTTTTCAATGATACGATATGAGCATTTCTTCCAATATAAGTACCTTCATCTATAGAAATTTTAGGTTTTTTAGAAGTTGAATCGGAATGATTTAATGCCAAAAACCAAGCGTTGGGTTTAATAAAGACATTTTTTTTGATAGCAATATGTCTAGCTCCCTCTACTGAAAATGGCATAGATAATGTCGACCTAGGAGCTAATTCCTTAAATGAAAAACGATAAAGTAAAGTGAAAATCTTATCTCTTATCTTTCGATATATATTATGTATTTTTTCCATTATTAAACCAGCCTATGTTATGCTCAGGTAAGATTTTTTTTAGCTGAGCAATATCTTCTACAAAATAAGATTCTAAATTGGATTTAAAAGATTCATCTAAAGAAATTTTTGATTTAGATAAATTTTTACGCATAATCAACTCTCTAATTAACTTTGTTTTTTGTTCTCCGATAGTATTGTGAAGTATCTTTTTGATCAGATTAAACTTAGAAGATGATTGAAGAATTGTGTTTAATTTTTTACTTTTTGGAGCACCCGTACTTTTTTTATTTATCATAAAATGCGACACTTTAAAAGTATTATCAACTTCTAAAAAATCGAAAATATCAACTAATGATTTATCGATATCGTTTACAAAATCTTCAAAAAAAACAACTTTTACTTCATTAAAAGCATCTTTATATGCTTTTACCGAATCAGCATAAGTGCTCAAGCCCATATAGTGCCAAAAAGAATTAAAACCTTTTGAAATTCGCTCTGACTCTTGCTCAAGTGCATGCTTAAAATCTAAGTTTTCAAAAGTTGAGTAATTATGAGAATAATTTGAAAATGCTCTTTCGATAGGATTTCTTAAAAGAATTAGAATTTTTGGTGAACTACCATTTTTAAGTTGTTTTATTTTAGGTATTACTTCCTTATGATGATATAAATATTGTGTACTTGCGTCACACTTTATTTTTTCAGATTTATTGGCATAAAGATTAGTGTAGCTAATTTCATCGAGAATTGAACTTCTTAATAGATAAGGTTTGATAGGATCAGCTTCAGAAATATTTTGAATGCTATCTTTTAAAAAAAATCTTGGTTCTTTGTCAGGTATCACAATATCAGGATGTTGACTAAGATAGTGGTATAAAGAAGTCGTTCCTGCCTTTGGTGCACCTACTATATATAGATTTGGATAATTCATCATCTAATACCTGGAAAATATATTGAATAAAACCCAAAGTTTTTCTTGATATAGATTATCATAAGAACATTCCATATCACTCCACTAATAGCACTTGCAAAGGCTGCTCCATTAATACCAAATTTTGGTATTAAAATGTAGTTTAAACTAATATTAATTACAGCTGTAAAAATAAGTATATTTTGAAATACATTTTGTTTTCCAACCATTTGTAAAAATGTACCTACAGAGCCAGAAATTGCACTGAACATTTTACTTATTGATAAGATAATTAACGCCATAGCTGCTAACTTAAATTCTTCTCCAAATACACTTAATATAGATTTGGGAAAACATAAAAATAATATTATTACTGGAACAGTAACCCAAAATATGGTTTTAGTTGATTGTTGTACTATTTTTTTTAAAGCATCTAAATCTCCAGATGAATGAATTTCTGAAAATTTAGGTGCAGCAATACTATTAACTGCCATAAGTCCCATATATGCTAACATTGATAACTTTAAAGCTATATTATAAATGCCTACTTGGTCCGAGGATGACATATTTGCTAACATAAATAAATCTACTTTTCCCATTATTAGCATCATTGATTGGCCCAACAATAATGGAATAGACACTTTAAACAATGCTTTTGTAGTGAGTTCTGCCTCACTTTTGATATCCTTAATATTTTCAATCTTTGTTTTATTATGGAACCATAAAAAATAAGAAGAAAATGTCATTATTAAAACACTCAGTACATAGGCAAAAAAAGGAAGTTTTACGGAGGAATTATAAGAAATAATTACAACCATAATTATAAAAGTGAAAAGGGTTATTGCAACATTATTTAAAAAAGAAAAAGAAAGCATTTTCTTCAATCCACGAATAGCTTGGACGTTCATGTGAAACAATACTAATGGAATAAACGAAAAGGATACAATCAAAAGATACTCTTCGTCAAGATTCATAAAATTAGCGATATATTCTGAAAAAAATAATAAAAGTAAGGTAGAAATAATAGCTGCTGAAGTGACAATAGCTACTGATTTAAAAAAAAGTTTATTGATTAAATGAGAGGCTCCATTGTGTACATATCTAGAGATAAATCGAACTAAAGCAGTATCTATACCTAACCTTGAAATGATACTTAAAATTTCAACTATTAATAAAGCAGTTACATACTGACCAAATACAAAAGCTCCAAATTTATTAGTTATAAAAATAGCAAGAATATACCCAACCAGTAAACCTACAATTTTCATAATAAAAGTACTAGAAGCTCCCTTAATAAGCTCAATAAAATGAACATCACCCGAATACTTTGATAGATATGATTTTATTTTATTCAAAAATTCTAATATTTTGAATCGGATTGTTTGCCTTGTAAAATCGAAAAAGCAGATGAAGTACCTATACGTTTTACGCCCAAGTCAACCATTGCCTTAAAGTCTTCAATATTACGGATGCCTCCAGAAGCTTTTACAGGCAAAGGATACGAATTATCTAACATTAATTTTATAGCAGAAACAGTTACTCCGTTTTGTACTGATTCAGGGCTAACATAAAAGCCTGTCGATGATTTCACAAATATATTGCGAATATTTTCTTGATCAAAATTATTCATGACAACATCTCTGATGAGTTGACATATGTCAATTATATCATTATCACTTAGTGCCGCTGATTCTATTATCCATTTTATAGTCTTATTATTTAACAAACATAAAGCAGTACAATCTTTTACTTGATTCATAATATAATCATGGTAGCCTTTTTTGAAAAGCTCATAATTTATTACTACATCTATATCGTCAGCACCTAAGTTGATAGCATTAGTAATTTCATCTAATTTGCTTTCAGTTGATGAGTCTCCATTAGGGAAATCAACAACTGTTCCAACTAAAACATTACTATCGTGTTTGGCTATTATTTCTTTAACAAAAGGAATATGAATTGAACGAATCATAACTAATTTGAAACGATATTCAACGGCCTCTAGGACAAAAGATTTAATAAATTGCATTTCTTCTTGATCGCTTAGGCCTGATTGTTCTTTTGTTTTAAGATATGTTGAATCAAAAAAACTACTAATATTAAAGCTCATATTATGTCTTGTTTAGACAAGTAAAAATAATGATTTTTAAGTAATTTATACGTAAAAAAAAACCTTCCAAATGGAAGGTATTGATTTGAATAGAGTGAAAAATTTTTAATTTAATCTAAAGCTAATAGGCACATTATATTGCACTTTTACGGACTTACCTCTTTGTTTACCTGGACTAAAATTTGGCAAACTAGAAACTACTCGCCTGGCTTCAGCATCTAGATATTTATCAACTCCACGTAAAATCTTAACATTAGTAACTTTTCCTGTCTTATCTACAACGAAACTCACGAAAACTCTGCCTGTAATGTTATTCTCCTTTGCAATAGGCGGATATTTTGTTTGCTTAGCAATAAACTGCATTATTTTTGTTTGAGTACAAGTTTCATCAGCGCAACCTTGAAAGCGAGGCATATCTTCAACAACCATAAATATTTCATCAGTTGCCTCCTCTTCTTCTTCGATTATTTCGAGGTCTTCGTCGGATTCTGTATCTTCTATTTCCACCTCTTCTATTTCCTCATCATCTTCAACAATAACGATTTCATCTGGTGGCGGTGGTGGTGGTGGTGGTGGCTTTTGCTCTCTAAACGTATTTTCTATATCTTCCTCAAAATCTGCATCTAATACTAAATCGCCTAATGAAGCAATGTCTTTTTCATATGTTCTAT
>MDSY01153580.1_pt1 | contig 12936 bp, 10 predicted proteins | sample 811131 | NCBI WGS metagenome assembly MDSY01 (sample SAMN05326643, study PRJNA326480) | marine metagenome | isolation source: seawater | place: Atlantic Ocean: South West | collected 2010
AAAAAAAATTAATCTCGATGAAATTAAATTACTGGCCCCAGCTGAACCAAGTAAAGTCATCGCGGTTGGGTATAACTATCATAGTCACAGAGGTGATATGGAGCTGCCTGCTCATCCGCCTATTTTTTTGAAACTCCCAACCTCAATCATTGCCACTAATGATGAGATTATTTACCCAAATGGTGCAACTGACGTTCACTACGAAGCAGAGTTAGTCGTAGTAATTGGAAAAACAGCCAGCAAGGTATCCAAAAAAGATGCAGGAAACTATATTTTCGGCGTCACAGCTGGTAACGATGTGAGTGAGAGGAATTGGCAAGCTAATGACCTACAGTGGTTCAGGGGTAAGGCAGCAGATACTTTTGCCCCACTTGGCCCTGAAATCGTTACAGGGCTTAATTACAAAGATTTATTGGTACAATCAAGGTTAAATGGAAAAGTAATGCAATCACAAAGAACCCGAGATCATATTCATGATATTGACGCTATTATTAGTCATATAAGCCAAACTGTTACCTTATTTCCTGGTGATGTAATCTATACGGGCACACCAGGAAGCACTACTGCAATGCTTCCAGGTGATATTATCGAGATTGAAGTTGAGGGCGTGGGTGTCCTTAAAAATACAATTCGCAAATAAATGATTTTTTGCTGTTGAAGCTTATATACTATCAGCTAAATAATAAATGAGAAGATCAATAAAAAGCAAAATGAAAGTCATCCAATCAATTTATCGTTTTAACAAAAGTGTCAGTTTAATTCTGACTTTTCTGCTGTTTTTCTCTATAGGAATTAACGCTCAAGAAAAAAATCTATTTAATCCAATTGCTGCTAATGCTGAATTGGATCTCTTAAAGAAACAAATAAATACTAATAATGTCAAAGCATCATTTCTTAATATCGCAAGAACTCAAGCTCTAGATATTCTCAGTGATGCAGGCGTATGCACCGAAAGATCCTCAATTGAAAGAAATCGCTTAGAAATAAGATTCGCACCCTTAAAGGATATTAATGCTGATGTTGCTCCTGCTATTTTTGATCAACGTAATGTAATCCGCAACCTACTGGATGAGGCAACAGCACGACAAATATCTTGTGCCGGGGCCAGGGATGAAGCTACCTCAATCGTCGAGCTAATTTCAAATTTACAAGAAGAACTCTCTGAGCAATATCTTTCTTATCGAAGTAAAAACCTAATTGAAGAAATGCTAGGATTTCCTGCTCAAATTAAAGATAGTTTAAGTAAATATGAGAATGCTCAAAACCTTAATTTAATAGCTGGTATAAGCACAACCAGTCTATTATGGCTGATCTTTCTGGGCGGATTAATAGCAACTGGTCTTGATGCTTTTATCAGAAAAAAATCCAAAAAGCTTCTGCTTAATGAGGGCTCACCCTCATTAATGAGTCGCATATTGACGCAACCCTTGGCTAGACATTCATCTTCTCTATTGATTGGCCTAGTTGTAACATTGATTCTTTATGCAACAATCCTTGATCCATCATTGGATCGAATGATTATTCGTATTGGCTTAAGTATTTTTCTTTTTGGGGTAACCAGTATTGTCATTGATTGGGCCACTGGTTATGACTCTCCAGCAGCAGAGATCAACGGGTTAATTCCTGATCATATTAAACCATTGCGCTTTAGATTGGCTCTGTTACAAATCTCACTAATAGCAAGCTTTATAGTTTTTGGTACAAACTGGCTAACTATAAGATTAATTGACCCAGATGTTACTGGAAGAGCTGCAATAATCTTCTTAGTGTCTGTTTCATTACTATACGCTCATCTCTATCTTGGAAAAATTCCAGGGTTAGAAAATAAATTCAGAGTTATAAGATCTATAATTACAATGGTCTTGATCGTCAGTATTATTGCTGTAATTATTGGCTATCAAAACTTCTCGGGCTACTTAATTCATGGAATAACCCGCTCCTCAATTGCCTTATTTCTAGTTTGGGTCATGCTCTGGCTTATCACCATGTCCTTCGAATACCTAACAAAGAATGATACTCCAACCGCTATAACTATCAGGCAAAACCTAGGTATTAAAAAAGAAGCCTCTAGAACTGGGTTAGGCTTTGTTCAGCTCATTACTGACTTGGTTATATGGTTAAGTTTATTTGTCTATTTAGTTTATGTATGGGATTCCTCCGGAACCACTGTCGATCGTTTATTTGAATTGATTATTCTAGGTGGAAAGGTAGGAAATATTCAACTCGTTCCTGCTCAACTCATTGGAGGTATGTTAATTTTTACCGCCTTATTGGGTTTAATTGGTTGGCTGAAACGATGGATTGACCGAAGGTGGTTACAACATATAGTGATTGAGCGTGGCGCCAGAGAAGCGCTAATCACTCTTTTTGGCTACGTAGGTTTTATCATTGCCCTATTATTTGGCCTTACCCAAGCAGGTGTTGATTTAAGTGGCTTAGCAATTGTTTCTGGTGCACTGGCCCTAGGAATAGGTTTTGGAATGCAAGAAATAGCAGGTAATTTTGTATCAGGACTCATTCTTTTATTTGAAAGACCAATTCGTACTGGAGATTTTGTCTCTGTAGGAGAAATAGAGGGTTTTGTGCGAAAAATTAGTATTAGAGCGACTGAAATTGAAACTCTAGATAACCAAAATGTTCTAGTACCAAATGCAGAGTTGGTTTCAGGTCGAGTTACAAATTGGGTTCTCAGGGATACGCAAGGAAGATTAAGGATATCAATCGGCGTTGCTTACGGCTCTGATGTAAAAAAAGTTCAAGAAATATTAGAAAAAATTGCCAATGAGCATGCGGAAGTAATTACTGATGGCCGAGCCCCTGCTCCTCGTGCCTTATTTATGGGTTTTGGTGAGTCATCACTGGATTTCGAACTTCGCTGCAGAATCAACAGAATTGATCGTCGCTTCACCGTTCAAAGTGACATAAATTTTGAGCTAGATGCCGCTTTCAGAGAAGCTGGTATTAGTATTCCGTTTCCTCAACGTGAAATCCGTATCATTCCTCAGGATAATGAGTCATCGTCGAGTAAACAGGTAAAGAAAAAAACTTCGAGACGGCAAGGAAATTTAGCTTTACCGATTGATAGTATTACCAGAAGCTACCAAGAAGAAATTGAAATAAATACGAATAGTGAAATGCTCTGGCAGTCATTTATTGAAATTGATCTTCTTAAAAAATGGCTTATCGAAGATGGGGAAATTATTCCAAAAATAGGTGGAACATATGACTTTAACCTCAAAAATGGAGATACAATCAGAGGAAAAATCGATGTATTGATCTCACGGCGAAAACTGCGCCTCGTTGAGTCACCTCGTGATGGCGAAGAACCACTATCCTCGGGGCCAATTACAACTGAATTTATAATCCATGAAGATGGGGATAAAGTTAAATTAACTATCAGTGTGATTGGCATACCAGCAATCGAGGAATGGGAAGAAGATTTTAACCGATCTCAGAATAACTGGCAGCTTGCACTTAAAGAATTAAGGGCAATGTATACTAACAGTTAATTCTTTTGTTCAATAAGAGTTTGCCCATTCATGTAAGGAACTAGAACTTCAGGAATCTCAATATTTCCATTTGCGTCTTGGTAATTTTCCATGACTGCAACCAAAGTTCTGCCAGCGGCTAATCCAGACCCATTAATAGTATGTAAAAATTCGTTCTTTCCTGTTTCTTCATTTCTCCATTTAGCCTGCATACGTCTTGCTTGAAAATCACCAAATAAACTACATGATGAGATCTCACGAAACGCCTCTTGACCTGGAAGCCATACTTCTAGATCAAAAGTAATATTGGCGCCAAAACCAATATCACCCGCACATAATGAGACCAGTTGATACGGTAATTTTAATTCCTGTAAGACTTTTTCTGCATGGGACGTTAGAGATAATAGAGCTTCTTCTGATTCACTTGGCTTAACAATTTGCACTAACTCAACTTTTTCAAATTGATGTTGACGAATTAATCCCTTGGTGTCCTTACCGTAACTGCCAGCTTCTGACCGAAAACAAGGCGTATGAGCCACATACTTAAGTGGTAACTCATTCTCTTTGGTGATATTACTACCTGCAAGATTAGTCAATGGAACTTCTGCTGTAGGAATGAGATAGAGGGATTTATCACCCTCCATTTTAAATAAATCACTTTCGAATTTTGGTAATTGAGAGGTTCCTAATAGAGCTTGGGGTTGAACCAGGTAAGGAACATAAACCTCTTCATAATTATGTTTCTGTGTATGTAAATTCAACATAAATTGAATCAAGGCTCTATGAAGCGACGCTAATGGCCCTTTGATTACCGAGAAACGACTGCCCGAGATTCTTCCTGCACTCTCAAAATCAAATAATCCCAAATTTTCACCAATTGAGACATGATCTTGAACTGTAAATTCGAATTTCCTTGGCACCCCCCAGCTTTTAATGACAACATTATCTTTTTCATCAAATCCTTTAGGTACCTTATCTGATAGCATATTGGGCAAATCTAACTCAATATTTTTAATCTCTAATAAAACTAAATTTAATTTAACTTCGTTCTCGCTTAGCAGGTTATTAACTTCCTCTCCAAGCTGAATTAGATCCGAGATACCTTCACTCTTCGATTTCTTCACACCAATATTTTTTGAGTTTATATTTCTTTTATTTTTAAGCTCTTCATTTTCCACTTGTAAATTTTTTCTTTGCACTTCGAGCTCTAAGTATAAATTTGCGTCAAATTCATAACCACGCCATGCCAAATTCTTAGCTACATCATGTGCGGAGTTTCTGAGTATTTTTGGATCAATCATATTACAGCGTTCGGCCCACAAAAAACCTATTAAGATTTCTTAAGAACCATCTCCTCAATCTTGTTCAATTTATCTTTAATTTTGATTTCTAAACCTCGGTCTACAGGATGATAATACTTCCTTGGCTCCATGTCGTCAGGAAAATATTTCTCACCATACACAATGCCATCTTTTTCATCATGGGCATATCGATAACCATGGCCATAATCCATCTCTTTCATTAATTTTGTGGGTGCATTTCGCAATTTTTTTGGTACATGCATAGTGCCAAATAATCTAACATCTTCCTTGGCTAATTTAGTTGCAATATAAACAGCATTACTTTTTGGCGCACAGGATAAATAAATAACTGCTTGAGATAAGGCCAACTCCCCCTCTGGACTGCCTAATCGCTCTAAACACTCCCACGCATCCAAAGTGATTCTCAATGCTCTAGGATCGGCATTCCCAATATCCTCTGAGGCAACCCTAATCATTCTTCGGGCTATATATTGTGCATCACAACCGCCATCGAGCATCCTCATAAGCCAATATAAAGAAGCATTTGGATCCGATCCTCGAATTGATTTATGCAATGCAGAAATCTGATCGTAAAAATGCTCTCCTTTATTATCAAACTGTCTAATCTCATTTCCTATTACTTCTTTAATGTCACTATGCTTGATAATATTTGACTGACCATCATTTGAAACTGAAAATGCAAAAGCAATCTCCAGGATATTCAATCCTTTTCGTGCATCGCCATCTGCCGCAGCTGCAATCAAATTGAGTGCCTCATCTTCTAATTGTGGTGATTTGTTATTCTGGTCTAGTTTAGATAAAGCATTTTTTAAAATTAATTTTACAGAAGATTCTGTTAACTGTTTTAATACATATACACGTAACCTAGATAATAATGCATTATTTAACTGAAAAGATGGATTTTCTGTAGTTGCCCCAATTAAGATTAAAGTGCCATCCTCTAGATATGGTAAAAAAGCATCTTGCTGTGATTTATTAAATCTATGTATTTCATCTAGAAATAAAACAGAAGCATTACCTGTCTTGACTCTTAATTCTTTAGCTTCTTTAACTGTTTTTCTTATATCCGACACCCCAGCCATAACTGCAGATAAAGATACAAAGTTAGCTTTTATTTTTAATGATATTAATCTTGCTAACGTTGTCTTACCAGTTCCAGGAGGACCCCAAAAAATCATTGAATGTAACATCTCTTTTTCAATAATCTCTCTTAAAGGTTTTCCTTTGGAAGTAAGATGATCTTGGCCTAAAAACTCATCCATGGAGAGTGGACGAACTTTTTCAGCGAGCGGTAAATGATCTTTAATATCGACATTTACCTCTATGTGATTTTCAAATAAATCACTCATTTCTTTTACTACTAAATAACATAGTAATATATCCCTCAAAAATAAGAGACCAGCCAGTCAGGTATTTCATAGCAATGATAATCCCAATAATTATTCCAATCTCATTAGCTAAAATATCTAATAATTCAGCAGATCGATAAGGAGTAAGTCGCTGAAGGAATTCAATCAAAATACCATATAAACTTATAAAGAAAAGAAGCTTTATATTCGATTTAAATTGCCCCGACAACCAACAAGATAAAAAAATAAATATACAAATATGAATAATTTTATCTGAAACAATATTAGGTAGCTCTATATCATCTGAAAAAAACCAATCAGGCGGGATGATGAAGAGACACGAAAGTATGAAGATAATTATAAAACTAAGTAAATTCCAATGTAATTTGTATTTCAAATCATACATATGATCATTTAACTAAAGCCAAAGGTGCGCCTATTATATCGACACTTAAGGGTAAATCTAAATCAAATATTTTTGCTTGTATTTTATTATTCAAAACTAAATTTCTAATACTAATAACTATAGTTTGATCTAAGGAATCTACTAATTTTATCTCAGATAAAGTACTCTTCACAAAACTAAGAACAATCTCATTGCCAGATTCATTTATTTTTAGTGGTTTCAAGATTATTGTATATATTTCCTCCTCAAGACTAACAGCAGCAATCTCAAATTCAGTCATTAGTTCTTTGTTATCATAAAATAAGATAAATCGAGATCTTGCCAAAAACTCTTCTTGTGGCTTAACAGTAGCTTGCTCTAAATCAATGTCATATGTCCAAAAATTAATGCCATCAGCTAAGAAAATTTGCTCATAAGGTTTCATATAATGCCATCTAATTTTATTTGGTTTTTCAATAAAAAATTTTCCTTCCATCGATTCTTTTTTAATATTATTGATGAGAGTATATTGAGCAAAATCACCTTGCAAAGTGATAGCTGAACCAAAATATTTATTTATTAAGGCATTTGCTTGGTTAGCGTCTTCGTTATCGGCAAAAATAACAAGAGGTACCAAAAGGAAGAATGACAATAGGAGGTTTTTTTTCAACATATCAAAAGAAATATTTCACTAAATCAATCATCTGTTAATGAGTTTATCAAGATCTCTCTACTTCCATTAGATTCTAATGGGCCGACTAAACCAGCCACTTCCATTGCTTCAACCATTCTAGCGGCTCGGTTATAACCAATCTTTAATCTTCTTTGAACGCCTGAGATAGAAGCTTTTTTTGTTTCAATAACAACTTGAACGGCTTGATCATATAACACATCTTTTTCAGCATCTGCATCATCAACTAAAGCTACTCCGGGTAATTCATTCGCTTCTAGTATTTCTTCAATATACATTGGTTTTCCTGCGGTTTTAAGACTTTCAACCACGGCATGAACCTCATTATCTGCTACAAATGCACCATGCACTCTGGTTGGCAAAGATGTTCCTGGTGGCAGGTAAAGCATATCACCATGGCCGAGTAAAGTTTCAGCACCCATTTGATCTAAAATTGTTCTTGAATCTACTTTTGCAGATACCTGAAAGGCAATTCGACTCGGCACATTTGCTTTTATAAGACCAGTTATAACATCCACTGATGGTCTTTGGGTGGCCAAAAGCATATGTATGCCTGACGCTCTTGCTTTTTGAGCTAAGCGCGCAATAAGTTCTTCTGTTTTTTTACCGACAATCATCATCATATCGGCAAGTTCATCTATAACTATGACTATGAATGGTAAAGTTCCAAGTATTGGGTGCTCAGGAGTGAGATCATCATCCATTAGATCAGGTGGCTTATACAGTGGATCTGGTATGGGTTTTCCATCGGCAATAGCATCTTTTACTTTTCTATTATATCCACCAATATTTCGCACGCCTAACGCCGCCATTAAACGATACCTTCGATCCATTTCTGCAACACACCATCTTAAAGCATTTGCTGCATCTTTCATGTCTGTCACAACTGGAGTCAAAAGATGAGGGATGCCCTCATAAACAGACAATTCGAGCATTTTTGGATCTACCATTATTAACCTAACATGCTCCGCAGTTGCTTTATAAAGCAAACTAAGAATCATGGCATTAATCGCTACCGATTTACCTGAACCTGTTGTTCCAGCAATCAACAAATGAGGCATTTTTGCTAAGTCAGCAACAACGGAATTTCCTCCAATATCCTTTCCTAGTGCTAATGTTAAGGGTGAGGCCATGTCATCATAAACTTTTGATTTTAAAATCTCACCTAGGGTAACCAACTCACGATTTTCGTTTGGAATCTCCAAGCCAATAAATGATTTTCCAGGAATTACCTCGACAATTCTGACGCTCACTACTGATAATGACCTTGCTAAATCTTTAGATAAAATAGATATTTTATTGACTTTTATTCCTGGTGCAGGATCTAATTCAAATCTTGTTATTATAGGACCCGGTGAAACTGAAACTACCTCAACCTCTATACCAAAATCTTTTAATTTGAGCTCAACTAGTCTAGACATTGCCTCTAGCGCATCACCAGAAAAGCCTTTCTTCTGTGGTGGCGGGTCATCAAGTAAAGATAGTGAAGGCAATTCTCCCTCATTAGAAGGCTCAAATAATGCAACTTGACGCTCTTTTTCAGCGCGTCCACTAGTTTCTAATGGAGAAATAACTGGTTCTATTTTTGGTGGTGTACGTTTAGCAATTCGTTTTTTTTCTGCCTTAATTATTATTTGACGCTCAGCCTGGATTCGTCTCCCTTCCATTTGGTCCTTCAGAGTATCAATTTTTATTACTATTTCATTCCAGCCAAATAAGATAATCCTACCTATCTCATCCATAATCTTAAGCCAAGAAATACTTAAAAATAATGAGACTGAAGTCAACCAAATAAAGAATAATAAAGTGCTTGCTCCTAGAAGTTTCATCATAGATTCAAGGTACTCTCCAACCACTTGGCCTAGAACCCCTCCAGCTGTTTGATTAAAACCCTCAGCCGAAAAATGAAGAGTTGCCAATGCAGAGCTTGAAATTAATAATAAAAGAAAACCACTTATACGAAGAAAGAGATCGGCGCGTGCCGTTGTATCTGTATTCTTTAGATCAACGTATAGCAACCAACCATAATAAAAAATCATCCCAACAAAAAGATAAGCAGAGATACCAAATAAATTGAATAATAGATCCGAAACAAAGGCACCTAATTGGCCTATTGCATTGTTAATCTCAGTTGAATTATTAATTTGAGCAATACCAGGATCATCTGCATGGTAAGTTATTAAAGCTAGCCATAGTATAAAAGCCAATGCGCCCAGCATCCATAGAGCCGACTCTCTTATACTTCGTTTGACTTTTTCTGAAAAACTTTTATTGTTAGATTTAGACATCTTTTGTATTAATTTTTTAAAAAGAAGATAATTTATCTAGTTGCCAGCTTATCATTATTAGACTATTTATAACTATAACTTATAGCTCAAAAATACAATTATTTATTCATAGGTAATATCTTTAATCTGTGTTTATAATTCGAATTACTACTTTAGAATAAAAAAATAATATTACTGGATAGTAATTAAAAAGGTGCGGTTAACATGAGTGAAAAACAACATTTTAAGCTTCTAATTTTAGGATCTGGTCCAGCCGGCTATTCAGCTGCTGTCTATGCGGCTCGCGCTAATTTAAATCCAGCAATTATAACTGGTATAGAGCAAGGTGGACAACTTATGACTACAACTGATGTTGATAATTGGCCAGGTGATATTGAAGGGTTACAAGGTCCAGCATTGATGGATAGAATGCTGAAACATGCCGAAAGATTTGATACTCAAATTATCCATGATCACATCAATGATGCCGATCTTTTGTCTCGACCATTTAAACTCCAGGGAGACAGGGCAATTTATACCTGTGACGCTCTAATTATTGCAACTGGTGCAACTGCGATGTATCTGGGCTTGCCCTCAGAGGAAGCATTTAAAGGTAAGGGTGTCTCCGCTTGTGCGACATGTGATGGTTTCTTTTATAGGGACAAAATTGTTGCGGTTATTGGCGGTGGAAATACTGCAGCCGAAGAAGCATTGTATCTTAGTAATATTGCTAGTGAAGTTCATTTAATACATCGCAGAGATAAACTCAAAGCCGAGAAAATTCTTCAAGATCAACTCTTTAAAAAAGAAAAAGAAGGTAAAATAAAAATCCATTGGAATCATGTTGTAGACGAAGTTATTGGGGATGATAAAGGTGTTAATGCACTATCTATAAAAGGCTCAGTCAACCAGATAAAGCAAAGTATCAATCTATCTGGAATATTCATTGCGATTGGGCATAGCCCCAATACGAATCTTTTTAATAATCAACTCACAATGAATAATGGCTATATCAAAATCAAAGCTGGGCTAGAAGGAGATGCTACCTCAACAAATATTCCTGGTGTATTTGCTGTAGGGGACGTATCAGATCAAATTTACAGGCAAGCCATTACATCAGCAGGCGCTGGTTGCATGGGTGCACTCGATGCTGAAAAATATCTAGATGCACTTATCAACTAAATCGTATAATTGTGCATATTGAAATATTTGAAAAATTTTCAGATTTTACTAAATCAGACTGGAGTACTCTTTCAACCAAAGACAATCCATGCCTTTCTTATGATTTTATTGAAAATGCAGAAATTACTGGTTGCGTATCAAATGAAACTGGATGGAGGCCACGCCATCTAGCGCTTTTCGATAAAAAAGGATCAATAAAAGCAGCTCTACTTCTTTATGAAAAAACTCACTCATGGGGTGAATTTGTATTTGATTTTACTTGGGCACAGGCATATCGAGATAATCAGTTACCTTATTATCCAAAACTAATATCTTGTATACCTTATACGCCAGTCAGCAGTAATAAAATTCTACTTAAAAACCCAAATGATAATGAATCAGCTGAAGAAATTGTAAATCAAGCGATAAAGCTTACAGAGAATCATGGGTTTTCTTCTTTACATTTTCATTTTTTAAAACCGGCTGATCTGATATTACTTGAATCTAGCAACCTACTCAAAAGAGTGGATTGTCAATTTCATTGGTTTAATCAAAATTATCATTCTTTTGATAAATTTTTAGAAAGACTAACATCAAGCAAAAGAAAAAAAATAAAACGTGAGAGGCGAAAAATTGCCGAACAAAACATAACTTTCAAGTGGCAAAATGGTTCTGAGATTAGTAGTGAAAAATGGAAAAAGATCTATGAACTAATATCGATGACGTTTTATAAAAAAGGCTCATCACCCTATTTTAGTAATGATTTTTTTATAGAAATAAGTAATAAATTACCTGATAAGATAATGGTAATAACGGCAAATATTAAATCAAAAATTATTGGGGCAGCTATATTTTTCGTTGGTATAGATAACTTATATGGAAGATATTGGGGAACAGATGATGGCTTTGACTCTCTTCACTTCGAAACATGCTATTACCAAGGAATTGATTATTGCATTAAAAATAATATTAAATGTTTCGAACCTGGAACTGGTGGTGAGCATAAGATTAGTAGAGGCTTTATACCAAAGAAGACTTGGTCTGCACATTATTTGAGCAATAATGATTTTTCTAACGCGATTAAAAACTATCTATCCAAAGAGAGCCTTTACATAGATAACTATATACAGGGCGTTGAAGACCACAGTCCTTACAAAAAAGAAAAAAAATAAATAAATTAGAATATTCTTATGATTGATAACCTCAAAGAAGATTACCCAGAGGCAAGTAATTTTCAGTGTGATTATGATGTGCCAAACAATGAGTATGGTATTGTCGCTATAGGTGGAGACCTCAGCAGTAAAAATCTAATAGCCGCTTATTCTAATGGAATTTTTCCTTGGTATAATGATGATGAAGATATTATTTGGTGGTCACCTAACCCCCGCTGCATCTTACTTCCTTCGGATATCCATATCGCCAAACGGTTATCACGTGATATCAAAAAAACAGTAATTCGCATATCTTTTAATACTGTTTTCAAAAAAGTCATAATCAACTGTGCTGCTCCCAGAAAGCATCAAGATGGAACTTGGTTAAATCAAGATATGATTAATGCTTATGATAACTTACATAAAAAGGGATGGTCACATTCGGTTGAGGTATGGGATGAAAATAATCTTATTGGAGGTCTTTATGGTGTTGCTATTGATAAAATATTTTTTGCTGAATCCATGTATAGTCAAAAAAATAATGCCTCAAAATTTGCATTACTCGCATTATGTCATGTCCTAAAAAAGAATAATTTTGCATTGGTTGACTGCCAAGTAGCTTCGCCACACCTTTTTACTCTTGGTGCAAAAACAGTAAAAAAGGAGAATTTTTTAGAAATACTGGAAAATAACTGTTCCTCCAAAAATAAATTTACTCAATGGCCTACTGGAAAAATTAATCTAAATAATTTCTTTTAAAAAACTAAATACCAAAACTTGATTGCAATAAATTAACTAATTCTGCACAATCCGATACTAATTTAATAAACTTAAGAAGAAAAAATTGGCAAAAGAAGAACCCATAGAAATGGAAGGTGTAGTCACTGAGACACTTCCTAATACAACATTTAGAGTCGAACTCGAGAATGGTCACATAGTAACAGCTCATATCTCAGGTAAGATGCGCAAGCATTATATTCGTATCTTAACCGGCGATACCGTTACTGTTGAATTGACTCCTTATGACCTAAGCAAAGGAAGAATTACATACAGAGGTAAATAGAAACTATACTTGCTCTGTTTTTGTATCCTTCTTTTTACTTTTCTTTCTTACCTTGTAGC
>MDSY01031846.1_pt1 | contig 12930 bp, 9 predicted proteins | sample 811131 | NCBI WGS metagenome assembly MDSY01 (sample SAMN05326643, study PRJNA326480) | marine metagenome | isolation source: seawater | place: Atlantic Ocean: South West | collected 2010
CCAACCTCTCTCTATGATAACGCAATGTACTTTAATACCAATATCAACAAGTTCTTGAATCATGTCAGTTAAATATGCTTTTTGAAAAATTTTTGCTCTTTGAAAGGGTTTATTCCAATATAACTTCTTAACACGGTGAAAGTTTTGTTTTAATATTTCACACCCTCTATGATTTAGTTTTATCATTCCAATAAATTCACCATGCACATCTTCTTTATCTGATGCTATTTTTCCAATTTTTACAACTTCGTTATTGGAATTAAAAATAACATTTTCAGCTTCAGATAAGGGATGATCTTTTCTATCAATATAATAATCACGCCAATCAACATCTACAATAACAGAAATGTCATGATCAGAGTCTAAGGCTCTTTTAACGACAAAGGGTTCAAACAATATATCAGAGTATGAGATAATTATATTTCCATTAATTACTTCTTCACCATAAAAAATTGAATTTAATATATTGTTATTTTTATAATCATTGTTGTCAAAATACTTAATATGTTTATAATTTATCTTATTTTTCTTATATCCTCTTACAATAGAAATGTCTTCAATGTTGTTATCTTTATATGAAGATAGCTGTCTTTGTAGCAAAGTTTTACCACCAAAATCTAACATACATTTTGGATTATGTTCTGTATGATCTTTGAGCCTGCTTCCAAGACCAGCTGCAACTATTAAACACTTAGTTTTAGACTTATTTATATTTTCTTCAATTTTTTCAAATTCATCATCTTTAAGTTTGTTATTTTTTGCCGATCGAATTAACGAAATAATTTTAGGGTTTTTTTCTAAATAATCAATAATATCTGGTGGTAAAGTTTTTTTTGAAACTCCAGCTAAATCATTTAAAAATTCTAAATTTATTTTTAAGATTGTTGATATTTTTTTAATCGTGTCACTTTTAGGAGCTGATCTTTTATTTTTCTCAATATCATTTAAGTATGATGCTGCTACACCAATCTTTTTAGCTAATTCTCTTTGCCCTAAACCAATATTTATTCTTTTTTCACGAATATATGAGCCAAATGTTTTAATCATTATAAATTTTATTAATTAATATTAGAAATAATATTATAAATATCTTTTCCATCAATTTTTACAGGATTATTTCCAAGCCTTAGGAGATTTATACCATTAATTATACTCTCTGAACTCTTTTTTAAGTCAATATTCAACTTTGTTAAATCGTCTTCTAGATTTGCTTGTTTTTTAATTAAAGATATTTTTGAACTAAAATTGTTAATATTTTGAACATTAAATAAATCAAATATAAGATCAAATCTTTTTTTTAAATCAAAAGAGGTATCTGCTTTATCTAAATTATCGTAGTTAAATTTAAAAAATTTTTCAAAAAATAAGCCGACTGCATGGCCATGACTTATGTCAAACAATGATGTAAAAGGATATGAAGTGGCATGTGGAGCTGTTGTTTTTGATATACTTATGGCTTTTCCAGCTAAATTTGCAGCAATACTCATCTCTGCTGCATTTTTTAAATTAGGGTCATTTAAAAAAGGTATGTAGCTATTAATAGAAACTCTTAAAGATTTTAAAGCATAGTCAACACTATGGTCGTTAGATTTTCTAGATACTAAAGATTCCAATGCTTGAGCTATTGCATCAAATCCAGCAGAAGCTTTAATTTTATGTGGAGCAGAAATTAAAAACTCAGGAATTAAAAAAAAATTATCAGGTATTAACAATTCACTTTCAAAAGAATGTTTTATACCATTAACATAAATAACAGCATTAGAGGTTACTTCAGCTCCTGATCCAGCTGTAGTTGGGATAACAGCAAGTTCAGTATATTTTTTTTTGAATGGATAAGAGTAATTTTCAATTAATTCAGTTAGATTAGGTTTAATATCAACAACATTAGCAATTTTTGCATAATCCATTACAGCACCACCACCAACAGCTAAAATTAAATTTGGTTTAAAATTTCTAATTTTTTTTATAATCTTGATTAATTCTTCAAGTATCGGGAGTTCAGATGTTTTGTAAAATAATTCTATTTGTTTACCAGTGCTTATATCATTTAATAAATCTTCAGCACCAGATGTTACAAAAGACTTCTTTCCGCATAAAACGAAAATTTTTTTAAAACTTTTATCGTTAATAAATTTTTTTATATCTTCAATAGAATTAACCATTATCTCATGAACTGGTTTTTTATTTTTATCAAATCTGTTGGTCTTGGTAATTTTTTTATTTTACTATTTGTAATTTTAGCTTCTAAAAAACTTAGTTTATCAGAAGATAAAAATTTTTTAATATCTTTTTTTAAATTTTTTTTGTCTTTTATGGAATAAAATTTTTTAAAACCAAGACTTTTAGATAATTTATCGAAATCAATATCACTAGCAAAAGTACTTTGACCACCAACAGAGTCATGGGCATTATTGTTTAATACTATATATTTAAAATTTTTATTAGCAAATGAACCAGCTGTTTTAATTGATCCTAAATGCATCAAGAAAGAACCATCACCATCAATACAAATTGTTTTATTTTTACTAGACAGTGAGTAACCCAGCGCTACTGATGAAGTATGACCCATACCACCCACCATATAAAAGTCCTTACTATTTTTAATTTGATATTTTTTTCTTAAATACATTAATTCTCTTGAATTATAACCTGTACTAGAAATAACTTTTGTTTTTTTAGGCAGGCATTCTAATAGAGTTTTTAAAAAAAATTCTTTATCAAGTTTATAAAAATCATTTTTTTTGATTATTCTATTTTTTTTAAAAATTCCTTGCTCTATCAAGCATGCTACAATAGATTTATTTTTTTTTGCTACTCTTAATTGCTTATCAAATTTATTTAAATCTAAATTTGATCTAATAATTGTATATTTAATGCCTAAAAGTTTAAGTAATTGTAGAGTAATTTTACCTTTAACATTATGCTGGGGTTCATCTTTAACACGTGGTGAACCTCTCCATCCTATAATTAAAATCAAAGGAATAGAATATACTTTTTTGTGAGCAATTGAAATTAATGGATTTAATGCATTAGATAAACCAGAATTTTGCATATAAATTACTGGGACTTTTTTTGTAGATAGATATTGACCAATCCCAATAGAAACTGCCGAACCTTCATTAGTTGCGATTATATGTTTTTTATTATTTTTTAATGATGAGGAAAATTCTTTCAGAACACTATCCGGTACACCCGAATAAAAATCACTTTTATTTTTTTTTAATAAATTAATTAAAGCTTCTACTTTAATCATTTTTAATTAAGCTAATTATTTCTTTGATAGGTATTATCTTTTTATCAGCTTCAAAAGCACGACTATTTTTTAATATTGTTTTAGCAGTATTTTGCATTGCAGGATAAGCAGCTCTTAATAGCTGATTTGCGTAAATAACTAATTTAAATCCGTTTTTAGTTAAATCTTTTTCATAAACTTTTGAATAAGTTGACGGTACAGAAACTAAAGGAATAAAGAATTTACTTTTTTTAAATTTTTTTGCAAAAGAAAATATTTCTTTTGGAGTTATTTCCTTACTATGGATTAAAATTGCATCAGCACCTGCCTTAGAATAAATTTCTGCTCTTTTGAGTGCATCCTGTAAACCTTTTCCTAAAATGAAACTTTCAATTCTTGCTATAACCATAAAATCATTTGATTGCCTTGAATTACAAATTTTTTTTATCTTATTTGCAAACAAATTTGGTTTATCTTGTTTTGTGCCAGTCTGATTTTTGAACAATGAATTCTTTTTAAGCCCAATTTTATCTTCCATGATGATAGCGGAAACCCCTGATCTCTCTAATGATCTTATTAAGTAAGGGAGGTGCTCTATTTGCCCTCCATTATCAGCATCAAAAACTACTGGCTTGGTTGTAACATCCATCATATCATTTAATGAAGATATCCTAGCTGAAAAAGATAAAGATGAGTTATCTGGCAAACCTTTAGTTGCAGAATCTGTAAGACTTGATGACCACATACCATCAAAATCTATATTTTTGTTTTTCTTCTTTATCTTTAAATTTTCTATTATTAAACCTGTTAATGAATTATGTGACTCTAAAATACGTACTATATTTTTTGAAGAAATTAAACGCTTAAGCCTGCTCACTCTATTTTGCGGTGAGACACCAATTTCTAAAATTCTATTTTTAATTAAAGTAGACGAAATATTTTTTGTGTATCTTGGTTCAATTAATTTACCAGACCAACTATTGAGGGTTTTAATTACATCTTGTCGTGTTTGCTTTTGGACACCTTTTTTCCAATCATCACCATGAACAACAAAGTCAGGTTTTATTAAATTTAAATTTGGAATATAACTTAAGGTATTCTGGGGTATAACTTTTTTTACATACTTGATATTCTGAACAATAATTTTTCTTCTATTGTAATTTAAATATGGAATATTTTTATAAGAAGCAATAGCATCATCTGTTAAAAGACCAACAATTACGTCACCATATTTACTGGCAATTTTTAGAATATTAATATGACCTTCATGAATTATATCGACAGATAAACCAACATAAACTTTTTTTTTTTAATTTCATTATCGTGTAAGAAGATTAAATTTTCTTATATATGAAAAAAAAAACAGTTCCATTAATATATTCTGATTATTTTTCAGATAGTGCTTTTGATTTATTTTTACTGTTTTCTTTACCATCAAAATATTCATCATATTTAGAACCATTTTCACCAAGTGTATAGGTATAATATATTATCCTTCTAATTTTTTGAGAATCATTCTTTTTTGATCTATGTGGACATGTATTGGAAAATATAATTAAATCACCTACGTTTAAATTTATTACATTAAATAATGTTTTAGACTCAATTTTCTTAGAAAGTGCAGGTGTGCCATCTTTTTTAGTGTTTTCATAAAGCTGGTCAAAATTACCTTTGTGGGATTTCGCTAATTCAAGGGCACCGTTTTCCTCATTGCAATCATCTATGGCTACTAATGCACTAATAAAAAAATCTCCATACTCATACCAACCTTTTTTTTTATTATTATTAGAATCAATAAATTCAAATACACCATCATAATGGGCAAAAAAACCCTCTCCACCTGGTGGTTTAGCATTAAATTTATCTTTAAATATTAAAAATTCTTTATCAAAAACATCTTTTAATAGAGCTGAAATTTTTTCATTCAAATTTATTAAATATTGACCCTTGTCATATAGCTTTTCAATTCTTCTTAAATTATTTAAATTATCAAAATATTTAATTGTATTTTGAGAATTATCAATTTCTTCAAGTATTTGAGATATCGAATCTTTTTTAACAAAATTTTTTAATATGAAATAACCATCATTATCAAATTTTTGTTTATAATCTAAAAAATCATTTACCATAATTACTTAAGTTTTTTTACTCTTCCGTAAATATCTTTATATCTTATAATATCAGATTCTTTTAATAAAGATCCTATCTGCGCTTCTATGATCTTTACAGGTTTTTTTCCTGAATTTTGAATTCTATGAACAGCTTCCACTGGAATAAATATGTGATCATTAGGACCTCTGACAAATTGATTCTTGTTTAAAGTAATTTTTGGGTAACCCTCTGTAATCAACCAGTGTTCAGCCCGATGATGGTGTTTTTGTAAACTTAAAATTCCTTTGGGTTTAATAAGTAATTCTTTAATTAAAAATTCTTTTCCTTTATATAAGTTGGTATATCTGCCCCACGGACGATAATAAATATTCTTTTTTTTTATATATTTACTTTTATTATTGTCATACATTTTTAAAATCTCTTTCCAGCTACCAAGATCTGACCAGGGGATATCTAGTTTAATTGCATTTATTTTTTTTGTTTTTTCCAAGATTGCATAATCAAATGATTTAGGGGTAATTTTAATATAAGAAGCGCTATTTAAATAATATATATTATCTTTTAGTTTTGCCTTTTTAAAAGCATCAACGCAGTTTTTATAAATAATTGATTGATGTTTTTTAAAATTATTAATTATTGAGTCTTTTCTAAGAAAAAACATTCCAGAATTCCAGTAACCTTTTTTTTTTATAACTTGTTTTGCTTTTGTTTCATTTGGTTTTTCAATAAATTGTAATATTTTGTTTATATTACCTTTAATCTTTTTAGTTAAAAAATAACCATATTCAGTCGATGGGAACGTTGGTTTTATTCCAAAGATACATATATTTTGATCTGTTAGGTTATATTTATTTTTATTTATTACCCTGTTGAACTTGTTCATTTTTTCAATTAAATGATCTGCGGTAAAAAACATTAATGGTTGTTCATCAGGTATCTCTTTTAACAAAGCGGTACTTAAAATAGCTGGAGCAGTATTTTTTTTTACTGGTTCTAAAACTATTTTATATTTTTTAATCTTATATGTTTTAAGATGATGCTTTACTTGTTTTAGATATTTTTTATTAGTACTTATAATTGGTGCATCATAAATTGATGCTCTTGTTCTCTCTAAAGTTTTCCCTAGTAATGTCCAATTTCCAAAATTGATAAACTGTTTTGCTTGATGATTTTTAGAATTCGGCCAAAGTCTTGTTCCAGCTCCTCCACATAAAATAACTGGACGAATTTTCATTAAATCTCTGAATAATCCTTAACTTCTTTTTTTTTACCTGGATGAGTTGGTGCTCCCAAATAAGCAGGACCGACAGTTTGAGCATATTTCCACAATGTACCTGAACCAAAATCTGATTTTCTTGGTTTCCATTTACGTTTTCTGACATTGAATTCTTTTTTACTAAGTCTTGCATTAATAGTGCCTTTTTTAGCATCTATATCAATAACATCTCCATTACGTAATAAAGCAATAGGACCGCCTAAAGCGGCCTCAGGGCCTACATGGCCTACACAAAAGCCTCTAGTAGCTCCAGAAAACCGTCCATCAGTTATAAGTGCAACTTTTTCCCCTTTTCCTTGACCATAGATAGCACCTGTAGTTGATAGCATTTCTCTCATACCGGGTCCTCCAACTGGCCCCTCATATCTAATAATAATTACATCACCATCTTTATATTTTCTTTTTTGTACAGCATCCATGGCTGCTTCCTCATTATCAAAACATCTTGCCTTACCAGTAAATTGTAATTTCTTAAGACCTGCAATTTTAACAATACCGCCGTCTGGGGCTAAATTACCTTTTAGACCAACTACACCTCCATCTGGTGATAATGGATTATCGTATTTTCTTAAAACTTTTTGTTTAGGATTAAATTTAATTTTCTTTAGATTCTCCCTCATGGTTTTTCCTGTAACTGTCATACAATCACCATGAATAAAACCACCATCATATAAAGTTTTTAAAAGCATTGGGACACCACCAGCTAACCACATATCCTTTGCAACATATTTGCCGCCAGGTTTTAAATCAGCAAGATAAGGCGTTTTCTTAAAAATTTTGGCAACATCCATTAAATCAAATTTAATTCCAGCTTCATTGGCTATAGCAGGTAAGTGTAATGCTGCATTTGTAGAGCCGCCTGTAGCAGCAACAATTGTGGCTGCATTTTCTAAAGAATTCTTAGTAACAATATCTCTAGGTTTAATCTTTTTTTTAAGCAAGTTCATAACTGTTTTTCCACTTGCTTTTGCATATTTGTCTCTTTCTTCATATGGGGCTGGGGTTCCAGCAGAATATGGTAATGCTAAACCAATAGCTTCAGATACACAGGCCATAGTATTAGCAGTAAATTGACCTCCACAGGCACCTGCGCTCGGACAAGCAACTAATTCTAATTTTCTTAGTTCTGAAGAAGACATTTTACCCGACGAATGTTTTCCAACAGCTTCAAATACATCAACAACAGTTACATCTTTTCCTTTATATCTACCCGGAAGAATTGATCCTCCATAAAGAAAAACACTAGGCACATTCAATCTAACCATAGACATCATTAATGCAGGCAATGACTTATCACAACCAGCAATACCTACTAAAGCATCGTAACAATGACCTCTAACAGTCAGCTCTGCTGAATCTGCAATTACTTCTCTAGAAATTAATGAAGATTTCATTCCCTCATGACCCATTGCAATTCCATCTGTAACTGTAATCGTACAAAATTCTCTAGGCGTTCCACCATTAGCTCTAACACCTTTTTTGACTGATTGTGCCTGTCTCATTAAAGCAATATTACATGGTGCAGCTTCATTCCAGGTTGAAACAACTCCTACAAACGGTTTAGCTACATCTTTTTCAGTTTCACCCATTGCATAATAAAAAGATCTATGAGGAGCTCTATCTGCTCCTAATGATGTGTGTCGACTTGGAAGTTTTTTTTTATCAAATTTAGACATTATATACCCTTAATTGTTACTAAGATTTTTTCAATATCGTTCTTTAAATTATTATAATTAGTTTTTTCTTGTTCAACAATCTCTTTTGGCGCTCTATCTACAAAATCTTTATTCTCAAGTCTTTGGGATATCTTGTTCATTTCTTCTTGTACTTTGTTTTGTTTGCTAGTTAAATTTTCTCTAATAAGTTTTAAATCAACATCTTTATCAAAATAAATCTTAAACAAATCACCCGAAACAACCATTGTTGCAGCAGGTTTATTTGGATCTTCTTGAAGAATATTATTTATTCTTCCTAATTTTTTAAGAATTATTTCATTACTTTTAATAAATTTCTTCTGTTTGTCATTAATATTAGTAATGGACATGTCAATAAAGGATCCTGGGCTAACATTAAGTTCATTTTTAAAAGATCTAAGTTCAGAAATAATACTTATAATATTTTTAACTTGTGAGGTACTTAGATCTTCAATAATTTTACCCGAAGGCCAATTGGCTAGCATTAAAAAATTTTTGTTAGAATTATCAAATTTATTTTTAAGCCAAATTTCTTCTGTAATAAAAGGTATAAATGGATGAAGTAAAATTAAAATTTGCTTGAAAACATAGCTGGAAACTTTTTTGACCTCATTTTTAGCTTCCTCATTATCTGAAAACAAAATAGTTTTAGATAGCTCTAAATACCAATCACAATAAGAATGCCATGCAAATTGATATGCATTTTTAGCAGCCTCATCAAATCTATAATCTTTTAAATTCTTTTCAATTTTAGTCTTGGCTATTATTAATTCAGAATAAATCCATCTATTAATATTAATTTTTAAATCATAAATATTGTCAATATTTATAAAATCACATTCATTTGTAATCAGAAAATTATTAGCATTCCATAATTTATTTAAAAAATTTCTGTAACCTTTAACCCTATCTTCAGAAAGCTTAACATCAGTTCCAGGTGATGCCATTGAAAGAAGTGTAAATCTTAATGCATCTGCACTATATTTATTAATTAAATCCAAAGGATCAATAACATTACCTTTAGATTTTGACATTTTTTGTCCCTTCTCATCTTTTACTAATGCATGAACATAAATGTCTTTAAAGGGTTCTTTATTTAAAAATTCTGTTCCAAACATAATCATTCTAGCAACCCAGAAAAAAATAATATCAAACCCCGTTACAAGAACTGATGTTGGGTAAAATTTATTAACAAAATCTTTATCATCAGGCCAACCTAATGTTGCAAAGGGCCAAATTCCTGATGAAAACCAAGTATCTAGGACATCAGGATCTCGAATTAAATTAACATCTTTATCATAATGTATTTTAGCTTGAGCTTTTGCTTCACCTTCATTTAAAGCTACAAAAATTTTATTATCAGGACCATACCAGGCTGGTATTTGATGCCCCCACCACAGTTGTCTTGAAATACACCATGGTTCAATATTATTCATCCATTGAAAATAAGTTTTGGACCAGTTTTCTGGAAAGAAATTTGTTTTTTTTGATTTTACAACTTCTTTAGCTTTAATAGATAATTTCTCAGCATCAACAAACCATTGTTCAGTTAAATATGGTTCAATGATTGAATTAGATCTATCTCCGTAAGGAACTTTATTCTTAATATTTTCCTCTTTTACAAAAAACCCTTTATCTTTAAGTTCTTTTAATATTCTTTTTCTAGCCTCAAATCTATCAAGACCAATATATTCTTTAGGGGCATTATCATTAATTTTACCTGCTTCAGTAAAGATATTAATAATTTCTAAATTATTTCTTTGACCAATATTATAATCATTAAAATCATGTGCAGGAGTAATTTTTAATGCTCCTGTTCCTTGTTCAGGATCTGCATAATTATCTTTGATAACTTTAATTATTCTACCAACAATTGGAATGGTTACTTTTTTTCCAACAAAAGGTTTAAAACGATCATCCTTTGGATTAACAGCTATAGCAGTGTCTCCCAACATTGTCTCAGGTCTTGTGGTTGCTATAGTTATAAATTCATCAGTCCCATTAATTGGATATTTAATATAATAAATTTTAGAGCTAACCTCTCTTTGATCTACCTCGAGATCAGAAATTGCTGTTTTTAAAACAGTGTCCCAATTAACTAACTTTTTATCTTTGTATATTAGATCTTTATTATAAAGATCTACAAACACTTTTAGCACTGATTTTGATAGATTTTCATCCATGGTAAAAGCGTTACGTGACCAATCACAGGAACAACCTAATTTTTTTAATTGGTTAATAATAATGTCACCATATTGTTCTTTCCATTCCCAAACTTTTTCTATAAATTTTTCTCTACCAATGTCATTTTTATCAATATTTTCATGATTAAGTTTTCTTTCAACTAATGCTTGAGTTGCAATACCAGCATGATCAGTACCTGGTTGCCATAAAGTCTCATAGTTATTCATACGATGATAACGAACTAATAAATCTTGTATAGAATTATTTAATGCATGACCCATATGTAAGCTGCCAGTTACATTTGGGGGCGGTATTACCAAAGAATATTTTTTTATATTATGTTTGGGTTTAAATAATTCATTTTTTTCCCAATAATTATAAATTCTATCTTCAGCTTTTAAGTGATCATATTTGCTATTATCCATTATAAATATTTTTGAGCATTAACAATTATATTTTAAATTTAATAAAGTTTAATTAAGAAATCATTACAATTTTATAAATTTCTTTATCATTATCGTATAACCATAAATTTTCATTAAAAATTTTTCTATATAAATTGTAAAAAATAAAGTTTTCTTTTTATAATTTTTTGTCAAATACACTTTTTTATTTGATGTTCTTAGGGGTATCTTCCAATTTCCATAAACAAAAGTTAGATATTCATTAATATAAAACGGGCAATTAAACTGCCGGCCTAAAAAATTAAGATTTGAAAATTTTTTTAAATATTTTGATGGTATGGTTAATTCTTTTCTCCAATAAACATCTCTAACTTTTGAATATTTAAATGAATAAATTGTAAATGCAGTGACTTTTTTTGGATAAAAACCAATAAAATCAATTTTTGAATTATCTTTATTTCTAATAATTTTTTCTATTTTAAAATTAGATTTTTGAAGCTTGTTAGATATCAAATCAATTTTTGGAATAAATTCATTGGCAAAAACACTTATTTCAATATCCCAGTCCCATTTAATAAAATCATTATCTCTAACTGCACCTAAAAGTATACCCGAAGTAAGGAAATAATTAATTTTTAGAATGTCTAAAATATCACAAATCTTTAAAAACTCTTTTTTTCTAACAAGCAATTCATCGTTTGTTCTGTCTCTAACTTTTGGATCCATATAAATATGATTAGTTGGGATAATTATTTTATCTATATTAGATATTACCAAAAGTCATTAATGAATTTTAATTTAACATCAATTATAGTAGTTTTAATAAATAAATGAAAAAACTAAATAAAAAATCAATATTTTTTACAAATATTAGTAGAATTAAACCAAATGAATAATTTTATTTATAAGATTAAAAGTAGATTGTTTACTTATACTAAAGAAGGAAAAAAACTTATAAGGCCCAGTTACGAAGAATTAACAAAATATCAAAATTTTAAAAAAAAAGATAATAACAATCTTGCACTAAGTTTTGGCTCTGGAAGAAGTGGTCAAAATTGGTTTTCGAAAATATTTAATAGTCATTCAAATTGGATAGGTACTTGTGAACGTTTTGCTGACTATGAGGCTTTTTACAGATATGTCTGCTATTATAATCTACCAATTTACAAAGATGAATTTTTTAATCTTATCGAACTATCCTCAAAAAGAGACATGGCCAAATATCAAAATAGTTTTATTTCATCACCATATTTTTCTTTTAGTGCTAAAGAATTAACAAATAAACTCAAACCAAATTATATTTTTTTTAATATTAGAAATCCAATTCAAACCATAGAATCTCTTTACGAAAAGGGGTGGTATCTGAACTTTGATAATCCAAAAAAAATTGAAAGTCCTTTAATTGATATTTCTGATAGTCAGTATAGATCATTTTCTAGAATTATACCAAATGGTGAATATTTAGATAAATGGTTAGCTTTATCCAGAATAGGAAAAATAACTTGGTTTTGGTCGACAATAAACAAGACAATTTATGACGATTTTAATAAGATACAAAATGTTGATAAATTTTATGTAAGATTAGAAGATGTCAATCAGAATTACAATATTTACGAAAAACTTTCCAAAAAATTTAAATTTGAAAATACAATGTCAAAAAAACAATTCTATAATGTTATTAATAAATCTTCAAACAATGATACTAGTTTAAAATATGTATATAAAGATTGGAATGATCTTGAAAAGAAAGAGTTTCAAAACATTATAAATGATGTGTTTCCATATTATGATGAAATTAAGACTAACATATAATTACAAAAAATTTAAAATTACCAAATAAAATTTTTTTAAATCAGACTTAAAAATCAATTAAAATTGAACTTTTTTTTTTAATTATAAAACTTGTATTAAAGTAAAACGTTGATAATAGTAGATTCTCTAGTGTTTAGAAGGCAACGTGGCGGAATGGTTACGCAGAGGATTGCAAATCCTTGTATCCCAGTTCGATTCTGGGCGTTGCCTCCAAAA
>MDSY01150987.1_pt1 | contig 12929 bp, 8 predicted proteins | sample 811131 | NCBI WGS metagenome assembly MDSY01 (sample SAMN05326643, study PRJNA326480) | marine metagenome | isolation source: seawater | place: Atlantic Ocean: South West | collected 2010
TATCCATATGTTTCATTTTCATACCAAAGCGGGGTGCCGTTAAAGGGAGTAATGTCTATGGGAAGTGCACAAGATGCTGATATCGCAAGTCCGGCATTGGTTTCAGGATGTCTATTTGCGATTAAATGTGCTGTACCTAACCACCACCATGATTCCGTCCAGTCAAGCAATGGATCAGATGTCAAAGCAATCTCTACTTCGGGATGGCTGTTCGCAATTGCGACATTTGTGGATTTTTTTGGTAGCCCCATCTCATCCAGCATTTGCATGGCTTCTTGATGCTCAACTAACCCATTTGGTGTAGAAATAAGAAGTTGTTTTGCTGCCATTGAATTTAATCCTTCATAGAAAAGAGCTGCCTCTGACGATGGGATTGCAAGTAGTGACACCAGTCCATTGAGACCAAGTGAAATGTTTGCTCCCCTGTGGGGTGAATCGATGCTGACAAAAAGCCTTGTACAGTGATTGATGTGTTGTTGCTCCATCAGACAAAGAGCATGTCTCGCGACAACTCCACCCATGCTGGCGCCGATAATGACTAAGGCGTTCTCTCCCTCCTTAAACGAGTTGCACAATTGAATGGTTTTTTGAACAAACTTTGATTTTATTTCTATGCTGCTTGTTCCTTCTGCGAAATCAATAAAAACAATGTCATAGCCCAAGCTTTGTAAACTATCGATGAGAATGGGGTAAGCTTCAGTTCCAGGAAAAGCTTCCAAGTCACAACCGTAAAGTGAATGCCATCCAAAACTTCCATGTCTGTGATTACTCAAATCGCCACCGACTCCGAAATCAAATCCCTCAACAACAACAATGGGCTTGTTAAATACACCATCATTTCCAAGTTTTGTGTAAATGCTACCATTTGAAGGTCCTAGATCTGTTTCTAATTCTAGATACCATGGAGATATCTCTTGAGAGCATTCATTTAACCATGGTGGCAAGTCAGGCTCAGGTCCACAACTATTCAGTGGAAGAGCAGGAGTGTATACAATGGAAACTGAATCGCCAGGGCAGTATCCTTTCCAAGTGCCATTGTATTCTAGCCAGCTAGTTGGCTCCCATGGATGTCTTGGCATCAACGGGGGGGAAAGGTTCCCTGTGATACCTTGGTTTTTAAGAATTCTAGCAGGACTTCCGTTAGTGGGACAGAAAGCTGAAAATTCTTTGTTCCAATGGAGAGAGTCAAGTAACGCTGAAATAGGTAATGCAAGAGCTGGATTTTCAATCCATTTATCGTGGTAAGATTGACGAGCTATTGCACCAATTTCAGTTTGGCAATCAACTGAAAAAAAGCAGGATAAAATGACTGCTATCAAGAGGGAGGTCTTTATTCGAAACATGACATCGTGTTGTTTGAGTGAAATTCGAACTTTGTACAATTTTCATGAATGGCCAAGTCGTATCGGCCACTGGGTATCCATTCTCCATTGTCCAGCCTGAACAAGTGTGCGTATAATGTACTGAATTCATCAAATTCAATTTGGGCTATCATGGAGATAACATTACCTTCAGAACAAGAGATGGCGTTCAAATGAGATCTTGAATAGTTGCTGTCTTCAAATGGAATTAAGTCATCTTTAAACGGGCTGATTAGGACTCCCCAAGTGCACGTATTTGATTCGCCTTGTGGGAAGTTTCGAATGGTGATAGAAACAGATCTCGATTGCACGAACGAAAGCTCAATTTCAGGAGTTCTTTCATCAAGTGAATACCACTCATGCCGCAAAGCATCGTTGGTTAGATGTTCAGGGGAAAAGCATCCAATTGTAAGAGAATGATTTGGACATTTTCTAAAATCAGTCCACGAGATTTCGTCACCCATCCATGTTAATGTGTCGCTAATGGGCACACGTAAACTTGCAAACCCAGTTGTAGGGTCTAGGCGTTTTTCATAAATGAGAGCATACCCAGATTCAGGCACAGTCCCATCTGGTTGGGTGAGGTTAAAGGTGTATTGTGTGGTGTTGGAGTCAGTGCTGCGATTGCAACTTTGGAATCCAATAAAGTAGAATAGAACAAGGCTGTTTAGAAGAAATGAATTTTGCATGAGGCAATGTTGCCCCAACAATCAAGTTCATTTTCTTGCATTTTGTGTGTGTTTGTCTATACTTTGTCAGCGAACTTTTTTAGCGATTTATTTACCACATTGGCTAGTTGAATCGAATCTTTGTTGTCCAATTGCTTTCCGAAAACGTGTGTTTTTCCCTCATACGTGAAGTGCAAGGTGTCACCCCCTAAAATCCAGTAACTTTTGTCTAACTCTTGAAGAAATGATGCAGCGTCATTTTCCTGAAAGATCACTGGACTCATTTTAGAAATTTCAAAAAACCTCTCTCGCCCTTTTTTGCCAAAGGCATTCTTCATCATAGCGCTGGTTCGTTTTATCACGATGACTTCTTTTCCAGTTCTTCTCCAAGCCACAACCTTAGAAATCCGGATCCAAAAAAACGTCCAGAAAATAAGACTACCCAAGTAGACCAATCGTTCATCACCGGAAAATGTGATAGCCCCATACCCAAGAAGGCATCCTAGACCAGTCCATCCCCCTAACCACATTTCAAGGGAAATTTGTTGGATTTTTGTGATGGTTGATTCGATGACTACAGTCGTTGAATCTTGATGCTCAGAGATCGAAATTCGCTTTCCGATAGATTTATTCTTTCCCATTGAGTACTTTTATATACAAGGCCAAATATTTAGGTAAAACCAAGTCAGATTTGAAATGTTCTGAGTGTTTTTTCGCTTCCTTTTTAAAATGCTTGAGGCTTTCCGTATTTTCTATAACAGTGAGCGCATCCTTTGCCATTCCTTGAACATCCCCTACATTTCGTAAAAAGCCGGAAACACCACTTTTGTTTAATTCCGGAATCCCCCCGGCATTGGAAGAGACAACAGGCACACCAGATGCCATGGCTTCAAGAGCAGCCAATCCAAAACTTTCAGCATTTGAGGGCAATAAAAACAAATCACTCACCTTAAGGGGTTCAATGGGATTGATCACCTTTCCTAAGAATGTTACTTTTGATTCTATTCCGAGTTCACGACAACGAATTTCTGCAGCACACCGATCTGGACCATCTCCAACAAGCAGAAGCCTCGCATCTGCTTTTTTGAGCACCAACGCATAAATCTCAATGACATCTAAGATTCTTTTTACGGGTCTGAAATTTGAAATATGTGTGATAATAGGCTGTCCTTCTGGAGCTATTTGCTTTCGAAATTCTTCATTAGGTGACAGCGTGTAATTTGAGGTACAAATAAAATTGGTAATGACTTCAATATCACGATCCACACCAAATAGTTTGTACGTTTCCTTTTTTAAATCTTCTGAAACTGCAGTCACAGCATCGCTCTTGTTGATGGCAAAAGAAATCACAGGTTCAAATGATGGTGATTTTCCCAAGAGGGTGATGTCTGTTCCGTGTAGAGTCGTAATTAAGGGCAATGAGACACCTTCTTCAGCAAGTATCTTCTTTGCCATGAGTCCAGCACTGGCGTGGGGAATAGCATAGTGTACATGGAGGATATCAAGCTTGTGATCTCTCGCCACTTCGACCATTTTGCTTGTTAAAACGAGTTCATATGGAGGGTAGTCAAAGAGTGGGTAGTCAGAGATGATTACTTCGTGATAGAAGACGTTCGTCTTAAATCTTCCGAGTCGGACAGGGGTATTGTAAGTTATAAAGTGCACCTCATGGCCTTGCTCGGCAAGCCATTTCCCTAGCTCAGTTGCCACGACACCGCTCCCTCCTAAGGTTGGGTAGCATACCATTCCTATTTTCATCTCACATTCGTATTTAGATGCTCTAAAACCACTCTTTGAATTTCTGTTCGAACATTCATCGTGATTAGCTTCATATTATCGGTGTCAGGATATGTTCGATTGCTCAGAAAAACATACACTAAGTCATGCTGTGGATCAACCCACAACAAAGTCCCTGTAAACCCTGAGTGTCCATAGCTAGATTCACTTGCGAGGTTGCAAGTTGGGCCTTCATCATCCTCCAATGCAGGTTTGTCAAATCCGATTCCTCTTCGGTTCTCTCCTTCAGGGAATGCTCTCTGTGTCCACTTATCAATCGTTTGTTCTTGTAAAGAGAAAAAGTTGATACCCAACAATGACCCTCCATTTAACAGCATTTGCCCCATTCTCGTTAGATCATGTGCGTCGCTAAATACGCCAGCATGGCAGCAGACTCCGCCAAGCAATGCAGCTCCAGGATCGTGGACGTTCCCTTGAACAGTGCACATTCTGAAAATTGAATCTTCTTCAGTAGGAGCGATGTCTCTTTGATGTATATCCGGAAGATCTAGTGGATGAAATCCCATACTGAATAATCCCATGGGGTTATAAAACCGAGATTTTGAGAGCGAATCAATTGCATTTTCAGTTCCATAGTTGCTGTTTAACATTTTGTGAATGAGGTAATAACCGAGATCGCTGTATCGATATTCTCCAGGGGGACGTAATTCCGAGGTTATGATCCTTTTGTAAATCGTGTCCGTGAAATCTTTACAGATATACATCTCTGGGTTGACAGATATGTTCTCCTCACACAAAGGCTTGTTGCTAAGTAGGTCCAAAGAGTCGCTCAGTGTTTCCAAATAAAAAGGAATCCAAGGATAAAGTCCTGCTTGGTGCGAAAGAATTTCTCGGTAGGTTCTAGAGCCTATTTCTGCAGTATCGAGCTCAGTTAGTTTTTGTAAAAGCGGCTCGTCGACTTGAATCCTGCCTGTTTCTTCGTCTGCCATTAAGCAAAGTGTAGTAGCGACAACTTTAGTAATGGATGCCAAGTCGTAAATGGTGGACTCTTCTACTTTTACGAGTCCGTCAGTCGTTCCGTAGACCCCATCGTGCATAACCTGTCCCTTGTGAGCTACAACAACTCTACATCCAGGGAAAGCTCCAGCATCAAGGGCTTCATTGACAATAGAATCAACCTGCACACGAGCTCCCCAATTCCCCATGCAAGCTCCATTGTCCCATCCTAAACGCTCTCCTGTTGTTGCTTCAAAACCCAATCCATCTCCTTCTTTAAAATCATGTCCAATGGGCGTAACGGGCAACTTTCCATTCGCTGAGCCAGCACCTGTGATAGCATTTACAACTGCTTCTTGTGTTCTGTAATCATCTTGATAAGCCAAAAGCACGATGTCAGCAAGTTTTTTCACTTCACCCCAATTGTCATTGAGTGCATAGGGATTTGAAAACAAATTCACGGCCCATTTGGTCGTGTTGAGTGGATCCGATTTAGATGTAGAAATTCTATATTGAACTTCTTTGACCGCAGCTTCTTGTATTCCGTATTTCAGGGAGGGTCGGTTGCTCGTCTCAAGGAAATTCACAATGACCAGATCCGCTTCATTGCATGAGTTCGAAACCTCTTCTTTTTCCCAGTTAATGCAATCTTTTCCAACGGAAAACGAATCGATTTGATATGAGCGTCCCAAGGTCTTTGACAAGTGCTCTACGAATGGTGTTCCTGATGATGGTTTGTTTGCGATGTTGATCACTGTCACATGTCCATGGGCGGAGAGCCAAGGCAGTGTTGATTCCTTGTTTTCTATCAGTGTCAATGATGCTTCAAGGATTTTTCTGTGAACTCTTTCTGCATGTAAAGGCTCCCAAGCAGTACCGTATTCAGGTATTTTTTCTTCCGCTTTCGACCAAACTTTAACTTGTAAGACTCTTCGACATTTCTGAGCAATCAAAGTTGAATCGATTTCTCCATTTTCTACAGCAAGCTTAATTTCTGCGATCACTTCTAGAGGATCTCCAGGAAATAGGAGGATATCGTTTCCTGCAATCAGCGCATCACGAGCTCGAGGTCGCTCTCCTGCAAAATCTGTAAATCCCTTCATTGAAAGTGCATCAGTAAATGCCAAACCCTCAAATCCAAGTTCTTGACGGAGCAAGGTGTCGACAATAGCAGGGGAGAGGGTTGATGGTTGTGATACTGTGCTGTCTAAGGCTGGCACATCCAAATGAGCAATCATCATGGCGCCAACTCCTCCTTGTATTAATTTGTCAAATGGAGCAAGCTCAACAGAATCCAATCTTGCACGGTTGCCTAGAATTCTTGGAAGTGTTTTGTGTGAATCTGAATCTGAATCTCCGTGTCCAGGAAAATGCTTGGCAGTAGCGAGCACGAATTCATCTTGTAAGCCCAGAGCATATGCCAGTCCCAATTCCCCTACCAACTCAACATTTTCACTAAAACTGCGGCTTCCTATTACGGGATTCAGGGGATTGGAATTTACATCGACAACAGGTGCGAAATTAACTTGAATGCCTGTACTCCTTAAAGATTGTCCCACAATACGTCCAAATTCCCTAACCAGAAGTGTGTCTCTTGTTGCTCCAAGTGTCAGTGCTCTTGGGAAGCTTCTTGTTGAATCCAACCTCATCCCTAAGCCCCATTCTGCATCAGATGCAACCATCAATGGTATGGTAGAATAATTTTGAAGTCGTTTCAATCTAACTCTCTGATTTTCAGGGCCTCCTTGCATGCAAATCACGCCTCCCAAACCCAAGTCCCTGACCCAATTCTCAGCCTCTTCCCAATCAGATCTGTCCGCACGTGCATAGATGGGTACCATTAAAAGTTGAGCGATTTGTTCTTCGATGGACAGACTTGTAAGGATGCTGTCAATCGATTCAAACTCAACATTTAAAAAAGCTGGTTTGGTGGCAGTTTCGGGGTCTTTATCAGTGTTGACTGATTGTTGAGCACAACTCACATACGTTAATGAACACGCAACGACAGTCAGGAAATCTCGGAAAAATTGATTGGGCGTCATACCTCTTCCATTCGCTTTTTAGCGAGATTTAAGATGAATTCGTACTGCTCTTCCATGGTGAGATTGCTGTTGTCAATAATGACGGCGTCTTCCGCTTGTTTCAAAGGTGCGATTGCTCTTTCAGAATCGATTCGGTCTCGACTTAGAACATTTTCCAACACTTCATCATAGGTAACTTCTTTTCCCGCATTTTTAAGTTCTCTCAGTCTTCTCCAAGCTCGAACCTCCGGGTCAGCAGTCATGAAAAACTTCAATTCAGCTTGAGGCAGTACGACGGTTCCGATATCTCTGCCGTCCATGACGACTCCTGATCCTTCTGCCAATCTTCTCTGTATGGCTACAAGTTTATCTCTCACAGCCGGAATTTTTGCCACCAAACTCACATTGTTAGCCACTTCCATGGTACGTATTTCTTTTTCAATATTTACGCCACTTAGATGCATTTCAGAACATTCTGTGCCCGGATTAAAACGGAAACTTAAATACAAACGTTCTAGGGCCTGCTCAATCTCGTAAGTGTCTACAAGCTTGTTTTTGATAAGCCTTTCCTTCATTGCAAAGAGTGTGGCACCACGGTACATTGCACCTGTGTCAATGTAAACATAGTTTAATTCCTTCGCGAGTGCTTTCGCCATTGTGCTCTTCCCTGCAGAAGAGTGTCCGTCAATTGCGATGGTAATACGATGTTTTGCCATGGTTCGAAGATAACCTCCCGACGTTAAAATTAGCCAGGAAGTGCAATTGCGATTGAAAGGTGTGTAGAAGATCCGGCAAAATGATATGTGTTTCTTGCGATACCGAGATCAGTTTTCCCAATTCTCAGATTGACACCCATTGAAAACCCATTTGTACCTTTTCTTCCCATTGACACCATTTCTTTTCGTCTTCTATGATCGTAGCCGATTTGGGCTGCCAGACCACTTCCGAGTCGAATCTCTACACCGGCACTAAGATGTCTCACAAATTGATCTCCAAACTCCCAAGTTGTATTTTGTATTATCTCACCGGTAAGAGGATCAATTCCATCATCATAAATACCTTGAGGCGCTAGTTTCCATTTTTCTAAATTTTGGGCTTTTATGTACAATTGAAAAGGAGCATTTGCAAAACCTTTCACACAGCCTATTTGAAAGTTGACAGGCATGGATCCTATAGGTTGACTGCCAGTTCCACCGAATTGTCTCCCCAAGCCTGAAAGAAGAAAGCCTGCTGAAAAATGTCTGATAGGCCACCTTCCCATAACTGCGGCATCAATTCCGATCACTCCAGCATTTTCTCTAGCTAAGTTTCGAAACCCACCCCAGACTGTTGTTCCGACTGACCAAACATCATCTAATTTCCAGGTAATTCCTGTTTGTATGAGATAATCCCCTCCTGAAAAATCACCTGTAGGCCAACCAGAAATGTCATAGCCGGAAAACTTGCCAAACGATGCAAATCGAGCTCCCGCATGGATTGTATATTTCGCTCCTGTTTTAATCACCGCATCAATCGCACCAATTTGTATTGCTGCATAATACTTCAAATATGAAGTGTGTATTGTGCCGACATCAGCACTGTCTACTAAAGCTGGATTGTATGCTGCAGCGTGGCCATCTGACTTTAAATCGGCAACAATTTTACCCCCCAAAGCCGCACTTCTAGAATCAATAGCTAAGTCGAGTGGCATCGAGCCCGTGACTTGGCCATTTGCAACCACGATCATTTTTGTAAATGCAATTGTGATGGCAAGCTTGATAAAAGTTGTATGCATGAGGGCAGTGGACATGAATTTAGGTCTGTGAATTTGTTTGTCTCATTCCGAAATCAACTGGTGAATCAACTTTTGTTGAGAGAAGAGCACGATGGACGACTTCGTTCATTTTATGGGCATAGGTGAACTTCATCCCCCTGACGTAACGAGCGTCGATTTCTTCAATGTCTTGTCGATTTCTTTCGCACAGAATAATTTCTTTGATTCCAGCACGTTTTGCGGCCAATATTTTCTCTTTCACTCCACCCACTGGTAGCACCTGTCCTCGAAGTGTAATCTCACCACTCATAGCAAGGTACTTTCTAACTTTTCGTTGAGAGAAAGCAGAAGAAAGCGCTGTAAGCATTGTAATCCCTGCGCTTGGTCCATCTTTTTTAATCGCGCCTTGGGGGACGTGTACATGTACATTCCACTTTTCAAAGATTTTCGGATCTATGCCCAAGTCGAGAGCATTAGCTTTCAGGTATTCATGCGCGATAATTGCGCTTTCTTTCATGACATCACCCAAGTTTCCTGTTAGCGTTAGTTTTCCTCTTCCAGGTGTGAGAGAAGTTTCAATAAATAAAATATCTCCACCTGTTGGAGTCCAAGCGAGCCCTGTAACTACTCCCGCGATGTCATTGTTTGTATATTTATCTCTTTCACGGGGTCTTCCAAGAATTCCTGTTAAGTTTTCAGGTTTTACTTCTGGCTTATAAGGCTCTTCCATGGCGATTTCCTTCGCCCTGTTCCTAACAATCTTAGCGACTCTCTTGTCAAGTCCTCTGACTCCTGATTCATTGGTGTACAACTCTACGACTTTTTCAAGTGTTGCTAGTGGCACAGAGATCTCATTTTTCTTTAAACCAGTGTCACTTATAATTTTTGGCAGAAGGTGTCTCTTCGCAATTTGCACTTTTTCTTGAACCGTATATCCCGAGACTTCGATGATTTCCATTCTGTCTCGAAGTGCAGGGTGAATTGTTGAAAGGTCATTGCATGTAGCAATAAACATCACCTTACTGAGGTCGTAGTCTAAATCCAAGTAATTGTCGTGGAAAGAACTGTTCTGTTCTGGATCAAGGACTTCAAGTAGCGCAGATGAAGGGTCTCCATGGCTGTCACGGGTAAGCTTGTCAATTTCATCTAAGATGAATAATGGGTTTGACGTACCTGCTTTTTTCAGGTTTTGGAGAATGCGACCTGGCATCGCACCGATGTAAGTTTTCCTGTGTCCTCTTATTTCAGCTTCATCTCTCATGCCGCCAAGACTCATTCTCACATACTTACGTCCCAAGGCTTCAGCAATGCTTCTCCCAAGTGATGTTTTTCCTACTCCAGGAGGTCCGTATAGGCATATGATGGGGGCTTTTAAATCACCTTTTATTTTTAGAACGGCCAAGTGTTCAACAATGCGTTCCTTCACTTTGTCAAGACCATAGTGGTCACTATCTAAAACTTTAATGGCGTTTTTTAAATCAAAATTATCTTGAGAAACCTCATTCCATGGTAGCTCTAGAAGCAGGTCGATGTAATTTGACTGCATGCTGTATTCAGCAGCTTGCGGGTTCATACGCTCTAGCTTTTGAATCTCTTTTTCAAAAAGGTTTTCAGCTTCTTTGGGCCATTTTTTCTTCAGTGCTTTCGCCTTTCGTTCTTCTATTTCTTCCTTGAGAGGGTTCGCTCCAAGCTCTTCCTGTATTTTCTTAATTTGCTGATTGAGAAAGTATTCTTTTTGTTGTTGATTCAGGTCAGTTTGAACTTTATTTTGAATGTCATTTTTAAGCTCTAAAAGCTGCTTCTCTTTTAGAAGCATTTCCAGCAATCTGTTTGCTCGTTGTTCAAGATTTTCAACCTCCAAAAGTTCCTGCTTAGATTCTACAGAAGCATTCATGTTGGAGCCTATAAAGTTGACCAGGAAGCTAAGTCGTTCGATGTTCTTAATTGCTCCAGCGGCTTCAGATGGTATTGTGGGACTCATCTTGATGATCTCAATGGCAAGATCCTTTAAACTCTCAATGAGTGCTTCCCTGGACTCAGTGTCGGGTAAATCTTCGACTTGTCCGAAAGCTTTCACATTTGCTTTCAGGTATGGTTCTTCTTGAACAATTTGATCCCACGTAAATCTTCTTTGACCTTGGATGATAACAGTCTTAGTCCCGTCAGGCATTCGAAGCATCTTAATGATGCGAGCAATGGTGCCGACTTTGTTTAAGTCCGATCCAGATGGAAGTTCCACCTCTGGATTAATTTGACTCACAACACCGATGCTTAAAGAGTCCTTGTTTGCTGCTTTAATCAACTTTAATGAGCTATCGCGTCCGACGGTGATTGGAATCACAACACCAGGGAAAAGAACGGTATTTCTCAGTGACAACAGCGGAAGTGTGTCTGGCACATCTTCTTTGTGCATCGCAATTTCATCCTCTTCAGAAATTAATGGAATCAACTCGCTGTCTTGAGAATCAGTGAGTAATTTAAAGGGTGCTTTTAGGTTAATCATTTAGTTTGTGTAGGCTGTTTGCATTGCAATGGGCGTGCCATTGGTTTTTTGTGACACGGTGTCAGGCTCTGTCTGCGGATGTGTCATTAAAAAGCTTTTCAATTGCAGCCTCCTCTTGAAAAGTTAATTCGATATTTCTTCTTCCCATCACTTTTTTAGCTGTGCTAATTGCTTGTTCTAGTCTGTGTTCTTTAATTCCTTCTGAACCACCCCATGTAAATGAGGGTAGATGTTTTCCAGGTGTACCTGGTCCAAAAACATTGCAAAAAGCTCCCACAACAGTTGCTGTGTTGAAAGCAGAGTGTATCGCAGTCTTGCTGTGATCACCCATTAAAAGACCACAGAAAATACGGCCTCCATCAATCAGCTTTCGTTCTTTAGCGCTGTAGATTTTCACTTCTCCATACGTGTTTTTTAAATTGCTGGATGTAGTCTCAGCACCCAAGTTACACCAAGAGCCGATCACACTGTTCCCTATAAAGCCTCCGTGACCTTTGTTAGAATAATCATGCATGAGGACGTTGTTCACTTCTCCACCGACTTTGCAATGTTGACCGATCGATGTGGGCCCATATATCTGGCTCCCCATTTTTACGGTGCTGTTTTCACCCAAGGCGAAAGGTCCTCTGATACATGAACCCTCCATCACCTCAGAATCAGGTCCTAATATAACCTCTCCATTTTCCGTGTTAATCGTGCAGCTTCTTATTTGAACACCAGGTGAAACATGTACTTTTTCTAATTCGCCATGAAAAAAAACGCCATTCAGCGCCCAAGATTCTCTTTCAGTCTCATTGAGACTTCTTGCTCTCCAAGCGTGCTTGAGTCGATTCATATCCGTCTGAATGCCCTCACCACAAAGTTCAAAATAATCTGCCGCATTTTCAGTCATCAATGCCGAAACGTCAACCCCAATAACCTTGGTTTTGTTGCCTTTTATTTCTGCCAGTGTTTCACCATCAAACACCCATTTTTCTCCAGGATTCATTTTACAAACGAATTCTACAGATGCTTTTGTGGGCATAAGTCTTGCATTGAGAAGAATGTGAGATGGGTTTTTATATTTATTTTCAGACAAAGCCTCATTCCACTGAATAGATACAGATCTTACTCCAAAATGTAGTGTTGACGCACATTTACCTAGGTTGATAGGATATAAATCAATGCTTTTAGAGTCAGAATAAAATTGGATGTTTGTCATGTGGCAAACTTAGGGATATAATTTGTTTGTGAAAAAGCCTATCTTTATTGAAATTACAGAAATGAACATAACGCCTTTTTTCTCAGTTTCGCGTGTAGTTTTTACATTAAGTGTAACATTGGCTGTTCTGCCAATGTCTATTGTAGCCCAAATGAATATTTCACAGGCTATGACACCTGCTCAGTACGTCAACAATGTTCTTCTTGGCGAAGGCGTAACTGCCACAAACGTTACATTCACTGGGTCTTTAGAACAGATAGGTTACATGACAAATGGCGGTGGATTTGGGATCGAAAGTGGTGTTGTGTTAAGCAGCGATCAAGCATCTAACCCAGCTGGGCCATGTGATTTGGGTTTTTGTACGACGTGCCCCAATACGGCTAATGATCCTGACTTATTGACTGTTGCAAATTCAGTACCCCCTTTAATCGGTCAAAATTTTACAGTCCTTTCAGTAAATGATGTTTGTATTCTAGAATTTGATTTCCAGCCCTCTGGAGATTTTGTGTCGTTTAATTATATTTTCGGTTCTGATGAGTACTTGGCTTGGGTCAATTCTCAATACAACGATATTTTCGCTTTTTTTCTATCTGGACCGGGTATAACTGGTCCTTTTACTTCACCAGCTGGATTTCCAGATGGCGCTGTTAACATCGCTCAAATCCCCGACTCAGACCCACCTCTCCCGA
>MDSY01151679.1_pt1 | contig 12929 bp, 12 predicted proteins | sample 811131 | NCBI WGS metagenome assembly MDSY01 (sample SAMN05326643, study PRJNA326480) | marine metagenome | isolation source: seawater | place: Atlantic Ocean: South West | collected 2010
CATAGTCGTACAATAATAACTGCTATACATACTACTCTTTCTCTCTCCTCTTTATCGATCCACCACGTTCGGAGCGGCAACCCTTGAAGGCTGCCAGCCGTGGCTCTCTCAGAGCGTCGGACCGTCTCGGAGGCCTTCGCACGCTTCTGTGCCACATGCCTTCTACTTGTCTTCTTCCTCATCCCCGCACGCCGGCGCCGACGCATCGCAACCGTCGCTCGCGCACGCGCGTGCGCCGCCGCGCGTCGAGCGCGTGAGGCGAGCGAGGCGCTGATTCGGAGCGGCGGTGCGTATATTCGAGGTGCATCGAAGCTCCTAGCTGAGCAGCGGTGCGCGATCGGTGCCATAATTAAGGATCTCATTCATGATCTCGTCCACGAGATTGTGGAGATACTCGATGACGACGAGCGGCCGCCGGCCGATGCACGAGAGCGCTTCGAAGCGGCGCAGCGCCAGTGGGAGGAGCGGCGGCGGCAGCATTGTGAGGGGCGGCAGCGGGAGGATCGGCAATGGCACTCCAAGCGGCAGCAGCAGCAGCGGGAGTTTGAGCGAGAGTGGGCGCGGCAGCACGCGTGGGGGCATCAGTCGAGGGGGGGGGGGCACTTTGGGGAGCAGCCGCAGCGGCGAAGGGGGGGTGGCGGTGGAGGCGGTGGAGACGATGGAGGCGGCCGCAGCAGCGAACGGTGGCCACGAGGAGACGACTCCTCTTCGGCATCGGCTCACTCATCACGCCTCCCTCGAGCCGAGATTCCAGCCGAGATTCCAGCCGAGATTCGAGCGGTGCTCACAGCGCCTTCTCACCATCAGGTGCTTGGTGTCGGTGCGGGTGCGAGCCGCGCCCAAGTGAAGAGGGCATTCCTCAAGCTCGCACTCAAGCTCCATCCGGACAAGAACCGGAGCCCATTGGCGGAGGAAGCCTTCAAGCGGCTGCAAGAGGCGCACGCCGCGCTCTCGTGAATGCGGGGCAGAGGGAGTTGTGCAGCTGGGAGCAACTGCAGCCCGTTCTGCAGGGTCCAGGTGCAGAGTGTCCGTGTATAGTAATAGTTTATCATCATCATATATCTCTATTTGACTACGACTTCAAAGCGCGCACTGTTCGACGTGGGCAGCAATACTGGTGCGCTCTACTCGCGCAGAGACTGAGTAAAGCTAATAGAACCTGAGTTTGAAAACAGTAAGCTGATACTCTTCTCAACCAATGCTGATGTTCCAAGTGAAATGGAAGCTCCCTCTGATCGAGAGCAAGTGGCACTCACTCCGCCGACCCTACAAGGCAATGTCCAGGTGATGCTTGCAGCGAATAGCTCACTCCGCACTTTTCGCAAAAGAGCGCCGCACTCGGCCGGCTGAGTACACGCTCGTATCTCTGCTGCGGACTCTCCTCTCCATACCGATTGAGCTGTGCATCAGTCGCCCAAATCTCGGGCGGCGGAGTGATGCCCCGCAGTAGGTTGATCGCAGATGGCGAGAGGAAGGTCTCACACCGTGAGGTGGACCCGCCCTCCCCAGCGCGCCCGCCCCCCCGATCGCCCTCATCCGTCTCTTTTGTCGGTGATGCGATCGCCTCCTTAGGCGCTTCCCGCTCGTGCTCCCGCCTCCCGAGTGCTTCGAGCACCTGCTTGCCGATCGCCTCTATCAGCGGCGCGCAGACGGCGTTCCCTACTTGCACGTAGAGACGCTCTCCCTCTAGCTTGAAGCTCTCTGGGAAACCCTGGAGCCTCGCACACTCCCTCACAGTGTAGAAGCGCGGCGCTGGAGGCGGGAGCTCTCCTGACGGAGGCGGGAGCTCTCCTGACGGAGGCGGGAGCTCTCCTGACGGAGGCGGGAGCTCTCCTGTCGCGTCGGCGCTCGCAGCAGAACCCACCGAAACTGCCGCACCAACGATGGCCGCCGTCGCAGTGGATTCACGCAGCGTGCCGCGTGCTTCCACCTCGGCGCTCTGATCTCTTCCCCCCCTCGCCCCTACCCCACCCCCCCCCCCATCCCCATCCTCATCCTCATCGAGCTCCCCACCCCCATCGATTTCCCCAGCGCCGCCGCCCGCCTGACCCCCGGCGCCCTCGCCGACGACCACTCGCCCTTGCTGGTCGAGGGGGACAAACTCGGTGATTCTGGCCACGCTCTTCCTGTAAGAGCTCCGTAGCGTGCGCGCGACGCCCCGGAGCTGCGCGAGTCGCCACTGTGGGTCCCTGATATAGGCGTGCGAGAGGCGCACCTGCGTCCACTGGTTCTCGGTGAGCCGGTAACCGCACAGCCGCGAGGGGTCTAATGCTTCGAGCACAGATGAGAGGTGTCGGCGGTGGGGGGGTCTCTCGCTCGGGAAGTACGGCCAGCGGAAGGCGTCTGCTGCTTTGGCATCGCGGAAGCATACGAGGAAGAGGCGTTCGCGGTGCTGTGGGACCAGCGCCGCCGCGTTGAGCACCTGCACTCGCACGTGATACCCCGCGCCGCACAGCTCGCTGATGATGTAGTGCAGCGCATGCCCTCGATCGATGTGTATCAGATTTGGAACATTTTCGAGGATGAGCGCACGCGGCTGCTGCGCGTTGGCGACGCGGATGATCTCGTGGAAGAGGTCACCGCGCTGATCCTCCAGACCCTTCTGCGCACCCGCCCGGCTGAAGGATTGGCAAGGGAACCCTGCGGTTAAAACGTCGTGAGCTGGAATCGATTCCGTTCGGATCTCGGTGATATCTCCCAACGGCGTCTCTCCAAAGTTGCGCGCATAGGTGGCGGCGGCGAAGGGGTCGATCTCGCTAGCGAAGACGCAGTGTCCACCGAGAGCCTCCAGCCCCAGGCGGAAACCGCCGATCCCAGCGAAGAGCTCAGCGTAGAGGAAGGTGGCGGTGGCCGGCGGCCGCACTGAGCGAGCGGCGCCAGAGGGAGACTCGGCTGCGGCTGCGCCGACGCGAAGCCCAGATGCCCAGGTGACCTCGCCATCATCGAGTAGCTTTGACAGCTCCGCCGGGATCTCGACCGACGCAGTGCCACCCTCGCCACACTGCCGCTTGCCGCAGAGCAAGCGGCTGTCGAGCACGCGCGCTCCCGCAGGATTCAAGGCGATCGCGAGGGTGTTGGCATCGTGCGGTGTGGGTTTTACGCGCGTCTTGCGCCATAGACACCCATCAAGACACTCAATGACTGCCTGCGCGCGCCGTTTCGGCACAATCAATGCCCCCACGGACACACCACCGCCCGTAGACATGGACTGAACGAAGCTCGTAGAACCACATACAAGTTCCTAAATAACAGTTTCGAGTTGCGAAAGTCGCGATCGCAATGTCTTCCTCTGTCTCGCTGCTTGCCGCTGCCACGAGCGCCGCAGTGGCGACAGCGCTGCTGGCGCGCCATGTGCTTCGTATTCGAGTAAAGGGGCTCAACGGCGCCACCACGCCGCCTCGCGTGCTCGTCGCATCCGAGGCGCAGCCGGAGCTTGCTGCAGCTCGAGCTGCCCTCGTTACCGCTGAGGTCTCTGGTGTTGCCGTCGACAGCGGCGTGGCCAAACAGCCTGCCAGTCCGGACGAGACGATCCGCGGCGCTCGTAATCGCATGACCAACCTCATGCGCCACCACCTCGCTAATGGCAACTTCGAGTACGCGCTGGCGATTGAGGATGGGTTGTGGCGCTTCACAGACATCGCTGCACCGCCTGAGTCGCCAGTCCCGGAGGTGGAGGCTAGCATGCCGGGTAGTGAGAAATGGGTGGACGTGCATGTCGTCATCTTGCGCCATGTCGAGAGTGGCAAAGAGGTGGTGACTACGAGCCCGGGTGTGCAAGTACCGACTGAAGCGGTTGCTGAGTGGGCGGAAGCAGGCTGCAGTGAGGACACAGTGGGTGCATGGCTGGCCCAGGAGATGGAAGGTGCATGCGACGATATGCATGGCTGGCTGACTGCAACATGCTTCCCACGCGTCGCGCTCCTGGAGTCAACAATACGGATCGCACATGCGCAGATGACCATGCAGCTGTCAAAATCGTGTGACTCCAACCTGCTCTCCAGTTAGGAAGCTGACTGCAGGTTGATTAGATCAAGATGGTAGAACTCATCCGACGAGCGCTACATATAACTCGTGCATCCATCCATACTAAGGTATAGCGTGGATCGTACCCATTGCATACGTGTTATACGCTCGAATCCTACTCCAGTAATGATCATGATGTAAATGTACGTAAACGTATTAGTATAAACAGCACTAAAATCGCGATTGTACTTTGACTTTCGGGGGGGCGTACATATATATAATGTACGTTTAAACATACTAATCAACTGCAAACGATAAAATTGAAAAATATGTTTCTATTATTGATTAGATGTGTATAGGTTCCTATTAGATATATATATTTATATTATATATACATATAGATATAGCGACAAAAAGTGCTACACTTGCCTTGGTACTCAGCACACACTCACTCGAACTCAGACTTTCGACTCGCGTCGAAACGAGAGGAAAACAAGCGCACTCATCTCGCATCACATAGGTATACTCCCCATGGGTACTCGATTGCGTCATGCATACATACGATCTTTACGACGACTAGAACTATGATCCAGATACAACACGGGTGTATCAACTCTGGCCTATACTCAACCCGCCTCCTCAATGAGCGCCTCGTCGCTCCTCCTCCCTCCCCGAGTCTAGAATCAGTAACTAAGAATCAGCACTCGCCCATCACGGAAACACATCGCCCACTCGCACACGACTCCGTGAGCGGCACCGCTGTGAAGAGATGCGCCCCCCCCCGATTGTCGGGTGATTGGAAGGCAAGGGTCGACTCGAGCCTCGGCTTCGGACTACTTGAGCCCTCCTCTTCGGTACGTTGCTCTTCCCAGCTCTCGAGTAGAAAGCCGACGAATACGAGGCAGGTGCCCACGAAAAAGCCGATCGAGAGCGTACCGACGCCCATCATATAATCGGCGATGATGGAGAAGGGGATCATCATCGAGAGGCCGAGCGTGGCGAGCAGTGGCGACGTCATCAACACCGCCTGCGCGAGCAGCATGTCCGGCAGTACGGTCGAGAGCACCGCATTGATCAGCGTGGCGCCCCACGCGGCCTTCGAGCTCGGCAGCTCGAAGCGCTCGATGCCGTTGTAGTGGAGGAGCGGGAAGAGGGGTGCGAAGAGGATGGCGGTGATGAGACCGAGCATCCCAAAGAGCGTGGGCATGTGCACGCCATCGGGGACGCAAGCACGCAGCAGCACCATGTAGATACCAGAGGAGGCAGCCGAGACGACAGCGAGGAGTTTGCCGGCGAGTTGCTCGGTGAGGAAGGAGAAGGATGATGAGAGGGATGGGGAGAAGGATGGGGAGATTGGGGATGCGCTTCCGATCCCCCCCTGCTTGAGCTCGTCGGCTGCAGCAGCGTGCCCATGGTGACTCTCCCCACCATGGTCACTCGCCCCACCATGGTCACTGCCCTCACCATGCTCACTGCCCCCACCATGCTCACTACCCCCACCGCTGATGACGATGCACATGCCCGCCATCGAGAGGATCACCGTGGCGTACTTGATCCTCGTCATCGGCTCCCGCAGCAGCAGCCGACTGAAGAGCAGCGTCCAGACGCCCGTAGACGCCGAGAGCACCATTGTCTCTGAGACGGAGCTCAAGTCGAGCGATAAAAAGTACGTGTAGTTGAGCGCAAAGTAGGCCGGTGCAAGCACCGCGACCGTACGGAGCAGCTTGAGCGGCGCGACCCCGTGCACGCCCTCGTGCACGCCCTTGTGCACGTCTTCGTTCACGCCCTCATGAACGCCCTCGTTCACGCCCTCGCGCACGCCCTCGTGCACGCCCTCGCCCACACCCTCGTGGGGATTCTCCTCGGGCGCATCCTCGAGCGTTGCGGCGGCGGGCTGTGAAGGAGCGGGTGGGAGGCCAGCGTACCCGAGTCGGTGGGCGCGGTAGCACCAGCTGAGCAACGAGATACCCCCTCCCGACCTCGCGCAACCTCCCGACCTCGCGCAACGCCGGCGGCAGCTGAGTAATCCGAACGATGTGAGGTAAGAGGAACAGAGGAGAACGGATACAAAGCTAAAGAAGAATGGTTTGTCAAAGTGGAGCTCCTCAAAGAGGAGCTGGATGGCAATGCCGGAGCCAACGTAGAGCATCGCAACGATCACCACGAGCAAGGCGCCAAGCTTCCTGTGGCTCGGAGCGTCGCCGGCGCTCTTGGAGGCGGCGGCCGCGCCCTTCGGCAGCACATCGTACCCAACGCGCGGTGTGAGATCGACGGGCGTGAGTGGCAGGCTCTCTTCATCCGCTTGCGCATGCCGCATGCCGCGCGGAGTAGACATCTCCATCGCCGCAAGCCGCGTCCACGCAGCACGCCGGGCGGGAGGCGTGCTGCAGTGCCGTCTCGGCAGCCGAAATTGGCGAATTTTAGAAAAAGGTGAAGAAAGTTTGACCTCCCCCCAAAAGTGACAAGAGAGCGCTGCCTCTGCTGGAGAGGAGGTGCTAGCTGCGGACGGCGCGTCACGCGCTGCGCCATGTCCGAGTTCAATCTGGACTCGGTAATCGAGCGGCTCATGGCAGTCAAGGAGGTGCGCCCACGCCACTCTGCCCCATCACTCGTCCTGCTGCCTCGCGCTGCCGCTGCATCAGCAGCAGTGCTGCTGCTGCAGCTGCATCTGTCGACTCGCCGCACGCCTGCACGCGGTGCGCCCGTTGATGGCGGTTCGCACCGCTGAGCTCGTTTGCTCGCTCGGCGTCGCGCAGGCGCGCCCTGGCACTCCAGTGGCCATCGCTGAGAAGGAGGCTGTGGCGCTGATTGCTGCTGCTGAGGAGGTGGTGATGCAGCAGCCTGTGCTGCTGCGGCTCAAGGCGCCGATGCAGATCGTGGGTGACATTCACGGGCAGTTCTACGACCTCCACCGCCTCCTCGACTTCCATGGCCTCCCGCCCAACGCGCGCTACCTATTCCTCGGAGACTACGTGGACCGCGGCAGCAACGGTCTCGAATGCATGTTCCTTCTCATGGCTCTCAAGGTGATTCTCTGCCATTTTGACCAATGTGACCCCCACGCGTCACTTTCACGCCTCGCCTTGACCACGTGTCACGCGCCCATGTTTGCCCGCTTCTCCAAGGCCAAGTACTGCCACTTACACACCTCAATTTTTGACCATTTGTCACGCGCCCATGGCGCTTTTCCCGCTTCTCCAAGGTCAAGTACCCCGAGAGCATCTGGCTGCTCCGCGGCAACCATGAGTGCTCTGGAATCAATCGGATTTATGGCTTCTACGACGAGTGCCGCCGCCGCTACTCGGTGCGCCTCTACCGCCAGTTCCAGGAGCTCTTCAACTGCCTCCCTTTTGCGGCGCTCATCGAGGAGCGCATCTTCTGCCTTCACGGCGGCCTCTCTCCCAACCTCGACCGGCCGGAGGACATTGAGAAAGTGGAGCGTCCGACGGAGGTGGAGGACAGGGGGATGCTCTGCGACCTCCTCTGGTCCGATCCGGACAAGGATATCGAGGGATTCCAGAGTAATGATCGCGGAGTCTCGTACACATTTGGGCCGGACATTGTCGCCGACTTTCTCGAGAGGAACAATCTCGACCTGATCGTGCGAGCGCACCAGGTGGTGGAGGAGGGGTACGAGTTCTTTGGCGACCGCACCCTCGTCACAGTCTTCTCGGCGCCAAACTACTGCGGAGAGTTTGATAACTGCGGCGCCATGATGAGAGTCACGGAGGATCTCACGTGTTCCTTCCAGGTGCTCAAACCAGTCGACTCGAACGGGATGCGGTGGGGGAGCAGCCGGCCAGGCACGCCGCCGAGGAATCGGAACAAGTGAGCGGCACACGCGTCACGGGCGGGTGAGTTAGAGATTCGAGTGTCTTGCAGTACCCGAGGATCGAGGGAAGGAACTGTCGTTGATTGTTGAGTAGCTACTGTAGAAGCCGATGAACCAATAACTAGGCAAGACGCTGGAACTTCAATTGCACCTGGTTCCAGTTTTGATGATTCTGCGTGCTAGTGCTAGTCAGTACTTCTGCAATTGGTACACTCAACACTGACACATATTTACAAGTACATGGGGACAATATATTGTACAGTATCGAGTATCAGTATGGGAGTATCTACGTGACGTGACTTGTGTCACAACAACCACACGTGATGATGACAAGAAAAATCGAAGACAGGCGAAACCAGAATGTTTAATTAAGGCGGCTGTTCGAAATGAGGCTTCTGCCGTCGGCGCCAACGCTGCCGAGTGTCGGCGCGCTGGCGGTGCGTGCAGCGGCGCCGGAGATGATCGCGCTTCCGACCTGCAGCGCCGCCGGCATCTGGGGCGTCGCCGCCGGCGCAGGCGCCGTCGCAGCCGCTTCACAGCTCGGTCTCGTCGCCGCCTTCCGCCGCTCGAACGACAGGATCCTTTCGAGCGCGCCAGGCTACGTGGCTCATCAGGTTGTGGCGCTTGGATTCATGCTATTCGCCACCTGCGTCGGATGCGCCGCCTGGATCTCGCCCGCGGTCGCCGCCGCCGACGCAGCCGCAAGGCTGCTCGTGCCAATTGGCACCACCCGCTTCCTCGCCGCAATGCTCTTCGGCGCTCTGGTGGTCTGGGACCTCCCATGCTCGCTTCTTGTGCCCAAGCTGCGCAAGACGGACATGATCGCCCATCACGTCCTCATGGCCGCCGTCGCCCTCAATGGCATGACCTTCATACCGATGCTCTACGGCGTCTACTACTTGGGCGTCGTCGAGCTTTCAACAGTGCCGCTCACGCTCCACGAGTTCTTCGCACACGCGGCGAGCGTTGCGGAGGGCGAGGGGGCGACATCGGAGGGAGGAGAGGCCGACGAAAGAGAGCTCATCTCGAAGCCGCGACGCGATGCACGACTCGCAAGACTCCGCGATTGCACGCAGGTGGCTGCAGCGCTTGGATTCTTCTTTGTCCGCGGCATCGACTTCACGAGGGTCACGCTGCTGCGCTTCGTGCCCGACTGTCTCACAGCGCTCACTATGCCTGCGGCGGCGTCGCTCCGCCTCCCTCTACTCTTCATGCTCTCTTCGAGCGTCGCATTCGCCACGCTTCAACTTTACTGGCTCTCGCTGCTCATCAAGTATACGGTGAGCAGTGGATTCGGCGGAGAACGGCCAGCGACTGCGTGATGTGCTGCAAGTGATCTGGATGCCGTGCACGCGAGTCGTCCCGGACCTATAGATTTTGATCTTTTCATGTGTAGTTTCTAGGTTAGGTTAAGGTATAAATTGTCGATTCCTGTTCCTCTAGTATTTCTATTTGTATATTTACACACATTAACATTTGATATGAATATATGTAATCATTTCAGATATGGTTGATGCGCATGTTCGTATCTGTTCTACTATAGTAAATCGTCAATCAAAAATTATTTACTCATGTCTCCTGCTTTCTTGGCGGGCGCCTGGCCGCCTGCTTGGCGGGCGCCCTTTTGCCCGGCGCCTTTTTGCCCGGCGCCTTTTTGCCTGGCGCCTGATCTTTTGGGGCATCGGGTGGATCCGTTATCCTCAGATCCTTGAGATGCATTATCTTTGAATCCTTGTCCAGGTTGATCTTCTCTGCTTTTGTTTTGGGGATCGGGGCCACCTTGTTGTATCGTCTCGGGATGCCCCTGATGCGATCTCGCATCGTGAACACTATCAACGCAGCCAGAGCAATGCCCGCAATCGCCATCATCTCCGTATTGGAGAACCCTCCCTTTTCATAGGTATGTCGCTCCCCCGTCGCCCCCCCCCCGATGAGCGCGTCCGCATTCTGCTCGGCTGCTGTCTCCGTCATGTAGCGGTGCGTGGCCTCGTGTGCACTGTAACCCGAGCGGAGAAGGATGGCGGGCGGCGGCGGCGGCAGAGGCGGCGGCGGCGGCGGCGGCGGCGGCGGCGGCGGAGGCGGCAAGGGCGAAGGCGGCAAGGGCGAAGGCGGCGGCGAGGGTGGCGGCGGCGGCGGGAGCGGCTGAGGGACGAGAGGCAGCACCCTCGGTGGCGCCTGCAGCCGCCCGCTGAAAGGCATTGCCACGAGACGAGGATTCGGATTGGTCTAGTTAGGTCGAGGTAGAGATAATGAGCAGAGTTGCGTGTTATCGAACCACCTTTTTACCTCGTAAACGAAAAGGATTGGATTTGGGAAGAGTGCTTTTTCTACATTGAAAATTGCTTTACTGGCCTCCCCCCAAGAAGGTATCTCTATTTGTATTTGGCCACCTTTTTACAATGCAGACGTCTCTTGAGCCCAAAGGTGGGTGGGGCATGCTTGTAGATGCCCCACAATGACTACTGGCCAGCCAGTTTTGAAGTTATATCCACCCCTCCCAAAAAGTTTTGGTACTTACATACAAAGCTCTTCTGCGGCCAAAAAAATTAAAATTCCGGGGGGGGGACTGCTGTTACTCCTGCAGAATTTGAGGCCAAAACTGCGTTTTTTTTTCGGCATTTTTTTGTCACTCCGATCTCGACTCTCGCAACAACAAGCGATCCCTCCCGACTAATTCGACCACGCCCGGTCGATCGCGATAGCGGGCACGACCGTCAGATAAAGATTTTCCGCCCTTTTTTTGGAAAAGTTCAAGCTGAAGCTGAAGCTCCAAAAGAAGTTGCTGTTCGTGCCCGCTATCAAGTCACGATCTGCACCCCAAAAGGAGCCCATAGCCGGATTTTCGTTACCGGGTGGTCATTTTACGCCCGACAAAAGGTGGCCAAAAAATCATCATCGCATCTTGGGAGGCGAGCTTGTACTCATTTTTTTGCTTTTTTTTTCAGATCAGAGCCAAAACGCAAAAGTCTTATTCCCTATATACGCAGCCCAGCTGTGGCCACTTGGTCTCGACCCCTGTCGACGTCATTCAGGCACCTCTACGCCGCGCATAAATCCGAAAAAGTTGCCAACCTGCGAGACCCCCATCTGCGCCTCCATTTCTGCATCCGACGTGGCGCCTAACTCTTCCCAGCCGAGCCTCGTCCGAATCGCCGTGAGTCGTTTCAGGTGGCTCTTCTGGTCGGTGAGGGGCTGCTGGAGTGGGTAGACGAAGACTGACTGCCGCGTCGCAGTTCGGAAGATTGCCGTCGGCGGCTCCGACCCAACCGGTGCGCGCAAGATGAATTCGACGTCGTCGACGCCGTCGTTCGGGACACTCGACGGCGCTGTGGCGTAAACATATCCGCGTTCGAAGTCGACAGTTTGGAGGTTGAGCTCTGGCTGGTCCTCGATAGCGCTCACAAGGGCCCGGAACGCCCGCTTCCCGTCCGAGGCCTCGGGTGACAGACGGCTTGGCGCCCATGGCGGTGCAAACTTACTGGGGTTCGAGACTGACGATGTAGAGATGCAAGACTCGTCTGCTGCACAGGTGGAGAGACGGTCGCCGGGCTGCTGGATGCCGGTGGCAATGCACGTCTTGATCGTGCGCGCAGGGTTCGAAGTGCTTGTGCACCGACGGCCCGTCGAGGTCTCGGCGGCGGCGGTGGCGAGCGACGGCAGCGAGGGTAGCAGCATGGTGCCGGCGCAGAGGCTGAGGCAGGTGAGCTCGCGTCGAGGCATCGAGGCGACTAGCGCAGAGCGCGGAGTTGTCGGCTCGGTAAGCCGGAGTGGGCTTCCAATGCCCGCGAACAGCGCCGCCTCAGCCGTCGCCGCCGCGAGAGTGAACAGCACGGCCGACCGCATCGGAACGAATCGTTGCACTGGAATTTTGATTTTGCCCAATCTTAATATAAAAAAACTGGCTGCACTCATAGAAATAAAGTACCTAAAGATGCTCAAAGATAGTCGAGACATTGTGTCGGTCGGAACATGCCGCGTGCGGCGCAGGCACCGGCCGCGCAGGCACCGGCCGCGCGGGCATCGGCCGCGCGGGCATCGGCCGCGCAGGCGTTCGCACCTGGTGCGTTCCCTCCTAAGGCGTCCAGTGAGAGTGCGCGTATAGGACTGCGCGCATACACTAGCTGGGTCCTCGCAGCAGCGAGCGCTCTGCTCGTATGCAGCGGCGTCTTTCTGATGCGCCACGCGGGCTCACCACCGCGTGCGCATGCTCTCGTCGCTATGGCGACGCCGCGACGCGAACTGGGCGGCTCTGCGCGCCACGAAGGCGACATGCGGCCGCCGCCAAATCCTCCCGCGAGGAGCCTGTTGCCACCGGCGACTCTGCGCAGCTCAGCCGGCACCGCCACCACCAAGGGTGGATCTTCGCGCCCTGTGAGCGCCATCGATGGGTGCCTCATCACCAAATGGTCCTCCTTCTGGCTCGTTGGCTCCGACAGACGCCGCAGATATGTTGCTTTCCCCTCTGCCCGTTGCGAAGAGCTCCTTGGGGTGATGCGGGAAGAGGACGATCCTTCGAGATTCGCTAAAGCCGACGGTGAAGGAAGTATCTTCGAGCTCAACCAAGCGGAGAGCCACGCCGCATGCGCACTCACCGCCTGCGATGCCCATGGCAGGCCATCCGGCAAACGCATGCAGGCCGCTGACGGCGGAGGAGGCGGCGGAGGAGGCGGCGGCGCAGGAGGCGGCGGCGCAGGAGGCGGCGGCGCAGGAGGCGGCGGCGGCGGAGGCGGCGTTGATTTGCCTACGCCGGTCAACGGTTGGGGGCAGGGACCTACGGCGGGGTGGATGGCCTCGAGCGCACTCCGTTTCAACGGCGCCGCGCGTGACCTCGCCCAGCGCCCGCTGCCCGCTGGGCAGCCGCTGCTACTTGTCTTTGGTGGGGCATCCGTTTCGGCAATGCTGCGTAATTGGGTTGAGCATGTGCGTCGGCTGGATATGCCCTTTGTGGTCACCTGGTAGCACCCTCCCTCCCCCTGCCCCCATCCCGGCTCTGCCCTCCCCATCCTTCCCTTGCCCCACCCGAACACTCCAGCACCCACTCCCTACCTCACCCACTCCCTACCTCACCCCCCGCCCCCCCCCCCCCCCCCCCCCCCACCCCCCCCCCCCCCCCCCCCCCCCCCCCCCCCCCCCC
>MDSY01005611.1_pt1 | contig 12926 bp, 9 predicted proteins | sample 811131 | NCBI WGS metagenome assembly MDSY01 (sample SAMN05326643, study PRJNA326480) | marine metagenome | isolation source: seawater | place: Atlantic Ocean: South West | collected 2010
GCCAGTATTTGGAAAAAATTTGAAACGGGTATTAAAAGTGTAGAACCAATAAATATTATTAATTTTGATAGTAATAATTTACGAAGTTTTGGTCTATCTAGCAAAAAAGTAGAATATATTACTAGTTTGTCAAATTTTATGATTGAAAATCCATTAGCAATCAATTCATGGAAAAAAATGAGTGATGATATGGTCATTAAAGATTTATGTAAAATAAAAGGAATAGGTCCTTGGAGTGCTGAAATGTTTCTAATGTTTGTGTTTCTAAGACCAGATATTCTGCCTTTAGGAGACCTGGGCCTGAGAAGAGCGGTAGGAATTCACTATTTACAAAAGCATGATCCAACATATAAAGAAGTAGAACAGGTTGCAGAAAAATGGAAACCCTATAGGTCTGCCGCAACTTGGTATTTATGGAGGTCTATTGACCCTATACCTGTATCTTATTAAATTTTCTTTTTAGTTTAAGGCATAAAATACAGTTTATCAAAAGAAGCTATAATTTAAATATCAATCATGCTAAACAATATTTAATTTAAAAAACAAAAGGCTATAATATGAAATTCCATAAAATATTTTTAAATAAAACTTTCTTATTATTTATTCTACTTTCATTATTATTTACAGAAAATAATAGAGCTTTATCACAAGGCGCAACCTCAGTAGAAGTTGATAAAGTAATCTTAGAATCTTTAAATCAAACTATTCCTGTAATAGGTAGAGTTATTTCATTGAAAGAAGCTAATGTTCCTGCAGCTGTCATCGGAAAAATAGAGAATGTATTTGTAGAAGTAGGCGATAAAGTAAAAAAAGGACAAATATTAGCCTCAATAGATACAGAACGCTATTCATGGCTAGCTGAAATTGCTACTGCTAATGTTAATGCTACAAAAGCTGAAATAAAAAGTGCTAAAGCTGAAACTAATATAAATTTAATTGAATTAAAGAGAATGGAAAACCTTAGAGAGTCATCAGCATTTAATGTTGCAAAATACGAAAGACTTCAAAGTTTACATATTTCATTAACAGCAAAAGAAGAAATTGTGGAAGCAAAATTAAATTCTGTTCTTCAAGAAGAAAAACTTGCAAAGCTCAACTTAAAAAGAGCAACAGTTAAAGCTCCATTTGATGGTATAATCGAATTAAAAATGATTGAATTAGGTGAAGCAGTAGGACTTGGTTTTACATTATTCAAATTAGTAAGTGATTCCTTATTAGAGATTGAAGCAGATGTTCCATCTAATAGAGCCAGAATATTAGAGATAAATAATAATATAAAAATTTCTACTACAGATATGATATCTTTTAATTCTAAATTAAGGGCATTAGGAGTAAGAGAAAATTCAAATACTAGGACAATACCTATTCATTTAACATTTAATAATAGTGAAATTTCTAGAAATTTATTCGTAGGAGAGAATGTAAATATTTTTATACCTATAGGACCTGGTCTCAAAGCACCTACAGTTCATAAAGATGCAATTTTAAAACGTGAAGGAATGTCTTTAGTCTATGTTGTTGAAGAAGAAAAAGCTATTATTAAACCACTAAAACTTGGTGATGGAGTAGGAAACAGGTTTATTGTTTTAGGAGGAATTCAAGAAGGAGATACAGTAGTTATAAAAGGTAACGAAAGATTAAGGCCTGGCCAAAAAGTTAAACCCATTCCAACTAATAAAGAAATAGAAGGCGAGTAAAATTAATGGATATAATTAAAGCCTCAATAGAAAGACCTATTGCAGTAGTTGCAGCTATTTTTATGACAATAGTATTAGGTTTTATAGCATTAGAAAGAATACCTATACAATTGGCCCCAGATGTCAATAAACCAGTTATTACTGTCAGTACATATTGGTATGGAGCATCCCCATACGAAATTGAAAGAGAAATAGTAAATAGGCAAGAAGAAGTTTTAAAAGGAATAGAAGGTTCAAAAAGATTATCTGCAAAAGCTCAAGAAGGAAGATCAGAAGTAACTATTGAATTTGATACTAATGTAAATATGGATAGGGCGTTACTTTTAGTTTCTAATAGACTAAATCAAATAGAAGGTTATCCAGAAGATGCTGGTGAACCGAGTTTAGATACTGCCGGTCTAGATGATAACGCTATTGCATGGTTTATTTTAACAAAAACTGATGGTAATGAAACAGATATAGCTGCTTATGGTGATATCGTAGAAAATGTCATCCAGGATAAAATTGAGAGAGTACCCGGCGTAGCAAGAACAACTGTTTATGGTGGTAGCGAAACAGAATTAAGAGTTACAATAGATCCACAAAAAATGGCCAACTATGGTCTTACTGTTCCTCAAGTTGCTTTAGCCTTACAAAGAGCAAATGCATCTATTTCAGCAGGAGATGTAGAGGAAGGAAAAAGAAGATATATTGTTAGAGCTGAGGGAGAGTTTCAAACACCTGATCAAGTTAAAGATGTTGTTTTAATAAGTGATGAAAATGAAAATGGGCGCTTAGGCAGGGTTACTGTTAAAGATATAGCAACAGTAGAATTTACACATAAAGAACCAACATCAAATATAAGATTTTTAGGGGACTCATCATTAGCTATCAATGCAGTTAGGCAATCTGGGGCAAATGTTATTGAAATTATGAAAGGTGTTAGAAATGCCGTTAAAGAACTTAATGAAGACTCTTTACCAAGTCTAGGGCTTAAATTAGAACAAGTTTATGATGAAACGATATATATTGATTCCGCAATAGAGCTAGTTAGACAAAATATTTGGATCGGTGGCACCTTAGCAATATTTATTTTAATATTATTCTTAAGATCATGGCGAGCAACAGTAATAATAGGATTATCTATTCCTATATCGGTTGTAGCTGCTTTTGTGGCAATGGCTGCTCTTGGAAGATCTATAAATGTTATTTCCTTAGCTGGTATAGCATTTGCTGTTGGAATGGTTGTTGATGCTGCTATTGTAGTTCTAGAGAATATTTATCGGCATAGAGAAAATGGCAAAAAAGCAGATGAAGCAGCATATTTTGGGGCCAAACAGGTTTGGTCAGCTGTTATGGTGTCAGCATTTACAACAGTTTTAGTATTTGTTCCAATTTTAATTATGAATTTAGAGGCAGGTCAGTTATTTAGAGACATAGCAGTTGCTATTTCTGTTGCCGTTACTATGAGTCTTTTAGTTTCAGTTACCGTTTTACCTGCACTAGCAAAATGGCTTTTAACAGGAGTGAAGACTACTAAAAAAAATATTTTCTTAATAGATAATATAGCTAAAGGATTTGTTAAGTTTACAATAGGTTATGTAAAATTAATTACAAAATCTAGAATAGCATCATTTCTAGTAGCAGGAACAGTTGCTTTTGGTGCTTTATCTATTTCCTATTCAATGCTACCTAAACTAGAATATCTTCCTGAAGGAAACAGAAATTTAATATTTGGTATTATGCTACCTCCTCCAGGTTATAATTTAGAAACCCTGACTGAAATTGCTGAAAGAGTTGAAACCAGGGTAAAAAATTTATGGGCATCAGAAACTGGTGAAGAAGCCGAAGCAGGTCAACCTCCTAAAATTAAAAACTACTTTTTTGTTGCAGGAGCTGGAGGAAGAACCTTATTTGGGGCAAGTGCTATTCAAGATACTAGAGTGAGGGAATTAATTCCTGTATTAACAAGGTCATTATTTGGTGAACCAGGAACATTTGGTTTTTTTACTCAACCTAGTTTATTCCAAAGAGGTTTTGGAGGAGGTAGATCAATAGATTTAGATATTACGGGACCCGACTTAGAAAAAGTAGTAATTGTTGCTCAACAGGCTGCAGGATTAGTAGGAAAATCTTTTCCTAGAAATGAAGGAAATCAAATGCGGCCAATACCAGGACTCGTATTAGGAGCACCTGAAATACAAGTTCAACCAAATAGAGTTAAATTAGCAGATAATAATATTACAGCACAATCTTTGGCGTTAAGTGTTGATGCATTTAATTCAGGTTTGAGGATTGCAGAAATAACAGTAGATTCTAAAAGAATGGATTTAACATTAAGAGGTAAAGTAAATGCCATTACAGAAACACAAGGTATAGAAAATATTCCTGTTGTTACTCCTAGTGGTAAAATTCTACCTATATCCTCTATAGCAGATGTTGTTATGACCTCTGGGCCTACTGAAATTAGGCATATTGAGAGAGATAGAACAATAACTTTACAAATAAAACCAATTGATAAAATTCCTTTAGAAGCTGCCATAGATACTATAAGAGAACAGGTGATTCTTCCACTTGAACAACAAGGTTTACCAACTGGTATTAATTTAAACCTGTCAGGAACAGCTGACGAATTAACAAGTACTTGGAACGCTATGGTAATGAATTTAATAGTCGCAATATGTATGGTCTATCTGTTAATGGCAATATTGTTTGAAAGTTTTATTTACCCTTTAGTTATAATGTTATCAGTTCCTCCAGCAGCAGCAGGAGGAGTGATAGGATTATGGGTTTTAAATTTAAATATACTACAACCACTAGATATGTTAACAATGTTGGGTTTTGTAATATTGATTGGCATAGTAGTAAATAATGCAATTTTATTAGTACATCAGACCTTACAGCATATAAAAGAAGAAAGCTTGAATGCGTCAGAAGCTATATTAGAAGCAACAAGAAACAGAATAAGACCAATTTTTATGTCTACTTTAACGAGTGTTTTTGGAATGATACCACTTGTTGTTTTTCCTGGTGCAGGTTCTGAACTCTACAGGGGATTAGGGTCAGTAGTAATTGGCGGTTTATGTCTTTCAGCTATTTTAACTTTAGCTATTGTTCCTCCAATGCTAAGAATATTTATTAGAGAAAATTTAGTTAAACCACAAAGTATCAAACATGCTATCGCAGAATAAATATTGATAAAATTTAAATTAGTACTATTATTTAATGAGGGAGTTTATTATGGATGCATTAAATAATAAAACGAGAAGAAGATTTCTTAAAATCATCGGATTAGCTTCAATTGGAGCAATATCTGGAACGGCACTAGTAAAATTAACTAAAGCAGATATTCTGAAAAAGGTAACATGGCAAGGGATAGCTCTTGGTTCTCCAGCAGAAATTACTATATATCATCCAAACCAGAAAGAAGCCGAAGATATTCTGAGTGAAAGTCATAAAAAGTTAGTTCAACTAGAAAATCTTTTTTCTCTTTATAAAGAAAATTCACAATTATCAATGTTAAACAAAAATGGATATTTAGAAAATCCTCATCCAGATATGTTAGCATTATTAAATTTGTCAAAAAAATATGCAGAAATGACTAATGGTGCCTTTGATGTAACAGTTCAACCTCTATGGAATCTATATAATGAGGCATTTATAAAAACAAATAAACCTCCTTTAGAATCCGACATAGAAAAAACTTTAAGTCTAGTTGATTGGAGATCTATATCCGTTAGTAAAAATTTAATTAATTATGAAAAAAAGGGCATGTCATCTACTTTAAACGGAATTGCACAAGGTTATATTACTGATAAAATATCGGAACATTTAATTAATTCCGGCATAAATAATACATTGGTTCAACTTGGAGAATATAGAGGTATTGGCGATCATCCAGATGGAAGACCATGGCGTTTACTATTATCCAACCCAGAACATACTGATAGTATAGGGGAAATTGAATTTACTAATGCAGCTGTAGCTACCTCCGCAGGATTAGGAACACCTTTCGATTTATCTGGAAAATACCATCATATTTTTGATACGAAAAATGGTTACAGTGCAAATAATTATTTACAAGTTAGCGTTACCTCAAAAACTGCAGCTGAAGCGGATGCTTTAGCTACAGCATTTTTAATTTTAAACCTAAAGGCATCTGAGAAAATTGCTAAAAGCCTAAATGTTGGCTTTGAAATCCTTGATAATAATAGAGATAGAAAAATTATTACTTCTATTTAATCAATTTTTGGAATCTTAGCAAAAGGAGCAGGAATTAATATTTGAGTTTTCTGAGCTATTATAAATTTTCTTAACTCAGGTAACATTTTTTGCCACCTTTCATCTTGCATTAATTTAGACCTTCTCTCTGTTCTACTATCTAAGCTGTCATAAGCCCACATATGAACTACTTGATTTAATTCTCCAATTTCAGTCGCATAATATCCAACCATATGACCTAATATTTCCTTTTGTGCCTCCATACCCATTGTTTCATATACTTTAAAGTACTCAGGCGTAGAACCAGGCTGAATGGTATAAGTTCTCATTTCTACAATCATATATTATCTCCTTACAATTATTAAATTTATTTAAATATCAGGCCATATGTCTTTTAACGATAAGGCCTCTTCTAATGCTGCTGCACAAATGAATGTGTCAACATCATAATCTTTTTTTGCAATTATCTGAAAACCAATTGGCAATCCATCAGAAAAACCACAATTTATAGTAGCTGCTGGATGACAAGTCATATTAAAAGCATAAGTAAATGGAGTATAATCAAACTCATCTTGATCCCATCCATCCGGTACTATATTTTCAGCCTTAAATGCTACTGTTGGCATAGTTGGTCCAACAATTAAGTCAAAATTTTGAAAAATTTCATTAATTACTGCAGCATTTTCTCCTCTAGAATTTTCAGCAGCTAAACGCGTAAATAAAGGATGATCTTTTCCTATATCACAAAACTTTTTAAATACAGGATCTAAAAGATTATTTTCTTCTTCAGTAAAATCTTTTGATAAAAATGCCGCACCTGATGTCCATAGAACGTTAAAGGCCTCTTTTGGGTTGCTTGCCCAGTTAATATCTATTTCTTCAATATAAGCACCTAAATCTTCTAAAAGCTTTACAGTATTTTCTACATTTAAAATAACATCTCCGTCCATAAGATCAATATTCCAAAAAGGACTCATCCCAAAATCTTTACTATAGGCTATTTTTTTTCCTTTAATACCCTCACTCAACCTATTTATAAAATTACTATTCATAGAGGAAGATGCATGCCAATCTCTCCAATCAGGTTGACTTATTTGAGCATAAAGCATAGCGCCATCTTTAACAGTTCTCGTCATAGGGCCTACATTAGCTATCGTTCCAAATGGAGATAAAGGCCAAGCAGGAATCTTTCCAAAAGTTGGTTTTATTCCAAATAAACCAGTATAAGCACACGGTATTCTTACACTTCCTCCTCCATCTGTTCCTATAGCCAAAGGTCCCATTCCTGAAGCAACAGATGAGGAAGAACCTCCGGAAGATCCTCCAGAAGTTCGTTCTAAATTCCATGGATTTCTCGTAATACCCGTCAAAGGACTTTGAGTAGTTCCTCTATGTCCAAATTCCGGAGTTGTTGTTTTACCTATTATAACACTACCAGCTTCTTTTAACCTTGCAGTAACAGGAGCATCATCATTCCATTCTTTATTAGGGCTAATAGTTTTAGAGCCTCTAAGTGTAGGCCATCCCTTTGTATATAACAAATCTTTAATAGCTGCAGGTACACCATCAATAGGGCTTTTTTGAGAGCCATTTTTCCATCTTGCCTCGGAATCTTTAGCTTGCTGAAGAGCTCTTTCTTCATCAATAAAAACATATGCATTTACTTTATCATCAATATCTTTAATTCTATCGATAACAGAATTAGTGACTTCTACAGGAGATAAAACTTTATTTTCATATGCGTTAGATAATTCTGAAGCAGATAATTTATAAATTTCTGTTTTCATATTTTATTTTCCCTATGCTATAATTATAAGCTATTAAAGAATAATAATACTTAAAAAGTTTCTTTGAGGAAAGTATTATACCTAATTAAATTAAATTAAAGGAAAATTCACTATGTATTCTGTTCTATATCCTGATTATTTAGCTAAGGATGATTTCAAATACGAGAAACCTATCGCAGATGGAATATGCAATTTAATAAAGTATGACGCTAAACAAGCAAATGAAATTCCTGATGAAATATGGAATAAAGCTGATGCATTAGTTACAGGGTTATATATGAAAATAGATGAAGCTTTAATTTCTAAACTAAAATCTTGCAAAATAATTACAAGGATGGGAGTGGGCTATGATTTAATCGATGAGGTTAAATGTGGAGAAGCCGGAATTGTAGTAAGCAATGTTCCAGACTATGGAACATACGAAGTAGCAGACCATGCTATTAGTTTAATTATGAATTTTGCTAGAGGTATTTCAGAATACAATAGATTATTAAAGAAAAACATAAATGATAATTGGCATCATTCAGCTGTATCAACAATTGATAGAGTAGTTAATAAGAAAGTCGGTATAGTGGGCTTAGGAAGAATTGGGACAGCGTTTGCACTTCGAGCAAAAGCTTTTGGTTTTGATGTAAGTTTTTATGATCCTTACGTACCAGACGGACAAGAAAAGGCTATTAATATTCATAGATATAATAAACTAGAAGAATTAATGATAACTTCTGATTATATATCTATTCACTGCCTTGCAAATAAAGAGACTGCAAATTTAATTGATTCTTCTATGTTTAAAATTTGTAAATCCAATTTAGTAATTGTTAATACTGCTAGGGGAGCTATAATTAATCTTGATGATGCATATGAAGCGTTAAAGTCTGATAAAATACGTGCAATAGGTTTAGACGTTCTTCCTAATGAACCAGCAGATACAAAACATCCTTTAGTGAATGCTTGGTTAAATGAAGAATGGGCAAATAGTAAAATTGTATTAACTCCTCATTCTGCATTTTATAGTCCTACTGGGCTAATATTTCTTAGAGAAAAAGCTTTAAAAACTTGTATAGATCATTTACAAGGAATTAAAACTTCAAATTGTATAAATAAAGAATACTTAAATTAAATAAAGTAAGTATAAGGAAAGAATTATGACTAATACACTTGATTATTATTTTGCTACTCCTTCACCTTGGGCATATTTAGCTACGCCAAGAGTAATAGAATTAAAAAATAAATATGGTTTAAAAATAAATTGGAAACCTTCTGATTTAATGGAAATTTTTGCAGTACATGGAGTTGCAGCTGTTAAAGACCGTCCTCAGCCAGTTCAATTAAATAGACTTACGGAATTAAAAAGATGGAGTAAATTCTTAAATATACCTTTAACTCTTCAACCAAAATTTTTTCCAGTTGATCCTTCACTATCACATAGAACTATAATTTTAGCCCAAAAAAGTAATATCAACGTTGAAAATTTAATTTTTTCTTTTCAAAAAGCAGTATGGGCAGATGAAAAAGATATATCAGATGAAAATACTATTATTGAAATTTGTAAAAATAATAATTTTGATTCTAATTCTATTATAGAAGATTCAAATTCAGAGAATATAATTAGTGAATACAAAAACAATACTGAAGAAGCTTTAAGCAAGAATGTATGGGGAAGCCCTACCTTTATATATAATAATGAACTTTTTTGGGGACAAGACCGTATAGATTTTCTAGAAAGAGCAATACAAAATAATTAGTATATTTATATTCTCATGTAATAAAATTGCTTAATTAATATTTATATATTCTTCTAACTTGGTTTAAAATTATGACAGACAGCACATCTGAAAAATCTATACTTGATAAAATCAATTTTGCATCTGATATTCGTCAACTTACTGAAAAAGATCTTAGCATACTATCAAATCAAGTTCGGCAGGAAATGATAGAATCAGTTTCTGAAACAGGAGGACATCTTGGCGCAGGTCTAGGAGTAGTTGAGCTTACAGTAGCTTTACACTATGTTTTCAATACACCATATGATCGATTAATTTTTGACGTTGGACATCAGAGCTATCCACATAAAATATTAACTGGTAGACGAAAAGCAATGAAAACTTTAAGGCAAGAAAAAGGTTTGTCAGGTTTTACTAAAAGGGCTGAAAGCGAATATGATCCTTTTGGAGCAGCACATGCTTCTACGTCAATTTCAGCTGCGTTAGGAATGGCAGTATCTGCAGATTTAAAAAATGAAGATAGAAGAGCAATTGCAGTTATTGGAGATGGAGCTATGACAGCTGGGATGGCATATGAAGCTATGAATAATGCCGGTTCTATGAAACTTCCTTTAATTGTTATTTTAAATGATAATGATATGTCAATTGCACCCCCTGTGGGAGCAATGAGTGCGTATTTATCAAAACTAATTTCATCTTCTTCATATAGAAGTTTAAGAGAAGTTGCGAGTCAAGTTGCAAAACGACTTCCAAGACCAATAGCAAATACAGCTAAAAAGGCAGAAGAATATGCGAGAGGTATAGTAACAGGTGGAACTCTATTTGAAGAATTAGGTTTTTATTATATTGGTCCTATCGATGGACATAATATTCAACATTTAATTCCTGTTCTAAAAAATATAAGAGATAAAAGAGAACAAGGGCCTATTCTAGTACATGTTGTAACTCAAAAAGGATATGGTTATTTACCTGCAGAACAAAGTTCTGATAAGTTTCACGGTGTTTCCAAATTTAACATTAAAACAGGAACACAAAATAAATCAAAAAAAGGACCTCCTAGTTATACTTCAGTTTTTTCAAAGGAACTTATAAATCTAGCTAAAAAGGATAAAAAAATAGTTGCTATTACTGCTGCAATGCCCTCTGGAACTGGGCTAGATGATTTTGCAGAAAAATTTCCTAAAAGATTCTTTGATGTAGGTATAGCTGAACAACACGCTGTAACATTTGCAGCTGGTTTGGCAGCAGAAGGCATGAAACCATTTGCTACTATATACTCTACTTTTTTACAACGAGCTTACGATCAAATAATACATGATGTAGCAATCCAAGAGTTGCCAGTTAGATTTGCAATAGATAGAGCAGGACTCGTAGGCGCAGATGGGCCTACTCATGCAGGATCATTTGATATAGCCTATTTAGCTAATATTCCTAAAATGGTTTTAATGGCTGCTGCAGACGAGAATGAATTAAAAAGAATGGTTCTAACTGCAGCTAATATAAATGATCGACCTTCTGCATTTAGATATCCAAGAGGAGAGAGTATAGGTATACTATCACCAAAAAAAACTGAACCATTAACTATAGGAAAAGGACGTATTATTAAAAAAGGTAATAAAGTAGCTATATTATCTTTTGGAGCGAGATTATATGAATCACTAAAAGCCGCTGAAATTCTTGATAAAAAAGGTATTAGCACTTCAGTCGCAGATGCTAGATTTTGTAAACCCCTAGATACAAAATTAATAAAAAGTTTAATTTCTACTCATGATATATTAATTACTATTGAAGAAGGAGTTGTAGGAGGTTTTGGTTCTCATGTTATGCAACATTTAACAGATAATAGCCTACTTAAAATTAATTCTAATATCCAATCAATAGTTTTTCCTGATAAGTTTATAGACCATGCAACACCAGATGCAATGTATAAAAGTGCAAATATGGATTCTTTATCTATAGTAAAACGTGTAATAAAACTTATATAATATTATCTAACTATTTCTGGTAGTTTGAAACTTACTTTCTCTTGTTCTCCATCAAGAATTTCAACATCTAGATTATATCCAATATTTTGTTTTATATGTTTAATTAACTCTTTAACTAATACTTCAGGAGTTGAAGCTCCAGCAGTAATTCCTATTACATTATAATTTTTAATTAATTCTAAATTAAGTTCATTTTTATCAGATATTCTATAAGTTGGAATGCCAGTTAAAGCAGATATTTCTGCTAACCTCACACTATTCGAACTATTTTTGTTACCTAAAACTAAAACTACATCGGAAAATTTAGCTAAATCCCTGACTGCCTTTTGTCTATTTTGTGTCGCATAGCATATATCTCTTGTATCTGGACCCTTAATAGAAGGATACTTTTTTTTTAAAGCATCAATTATTTTTTTTGTATCATCTACAGATAATGTGGTCTGTGTTACATAAGCTAAAAGATCACTTTTTGAAAATTTTAACTTATTCACATGTTCAACGGTCTCAATAACTTTTACGCCTCCAGGCACTCTTCCAGCTGTACCTTCTACTTCAGGATGACCTTTGTGACCAACCAAAATTATTTTATATCCTTGCTCGTAATACTTTAAAGCTTCAACATGTACTTTTTTAACTAGAGGGCAAGTAGCATCAACAATAGATAAAGATTTAATTTTAGCATCAGTTTCTACCTTATCAGAAACTCCATGAGCACTAAAAATAGTATTTGAATTATCAGGAATGTCTGATATTTCATCTACAAATATAGCGCCTTTTTCTGTTAAGCTATCGACTACATGCTTATTATGGACTATCTCATGTCTCACGTATACTGGTGAGCCAAATTTATCAATAGATTTCTCAACAATATCTACTGCACGTTGGACACCGGCACAAAAGCCTCTAGGTTGAGCTAAAATTATTCTCTTCATTATTTTTCTATAAGTTTCTCAATTCAGTTTTTAAAATTTTTCCAGTAGCATTCAAAGGTAAAGAATCAAAAAATTCTATTAACCTAGGGTACTTATAAGCAGCTATATTCGATTTTGCAAAATTAATAATATCTTCTTTAGAACAATTTGCACCTTCTTTTAAAACTATACACGCTTTTATTTCTTCTCCCCATTCATCATGAGGAACACCAATTACAGCTACTAATGATATATCTTTATGCTTCATAAGTACTTCTTCTAATTCTCTTGGATATACATTATATCCTCCTCTTATAATCATATCTTTAACTCTATCTACAATATAAAGATAACCATCTTCATCATAATATCCAATATCTCCTGTATGGAACCAGCCACCTCTTAGTGCATTTTTAGTGCCATCCACATTATTATAATATCCTTTCATAACTGCATGCCCTCTTACAACTATCTCGCCAGTATCTTTTGTCTGTACCTCTTCATCATTTTCATCAAATATTTTAATTTCAATACCCCATACTGGTTGCCCAACCGATCCAGGTTTTCTCTGTCGGCCTAAATGATTAAAAGTTATACCTGGGGAAGTCTCAGAAAGGCCATA
>MDSY01061371.1_pt1 | contig 12926 bp, 4 predicted proteins | sample 811131 | NCBI WGS metagenome assembly MDSY01 (sample SAMN05326643, study PRJNA326480) | marine metagenome | isolation source: seawater | place: Atlantic Ocean: South West | collected 2010
GCTCGGCTGGCTCGGCTGGCTCGGCTGGCTCGGCTGGCTCGGCTGGCTCGGCTGGCTCGGCTGGCTCGGCTGGCTCGCCGCCTCCGCCGCCTGGCTCGCCGCCTCCGCCGCCTGGCTCGCGAGGCTCATCGCGACTGCCATCGTGAGCATATCGTCCTCCTCCCCTTCAGAGTCGAGAGCGCTCGGCAGCGGCGCTGGCGGCGCAGCAGCCCGAGGCTCGTCGGCGATCGGTGGGATGAAGATGCACTGAAGCGGATGGTCCGGAGTGTGAGGATGGTCCGGCGGGAGCTCACCGCCCTCAGAGTAGCAGCTCGCACAAATGTCAAAGTCCTTGCAGATGGCGCAGTGGTAGCGGTGCCCAGTAATGGGCACGATCCCACAAATGTCGCAGCAGAACTGGACCGCGTTGGAGACGGCCGGTGGCTGGCTGGCGGCCGCCGCGCTGCGAGTGCTCGCCGCGCGCGCCATCGCCGCGCGAGGCAGCTCGATGGCCTCATCGGGAGCGTCGAGATCCATCGAGATGAGGCCCTCAGCATCATTCTCCGTCTCATCACCCTCATCGTCTTCGCCATCGGCGTCGCAGCCCTCGAGCTCCTCGTCGTGCGGCCCGCCCTCCTCCGCGCGCGAATCGGCGCGGCTGCTGCGCACTAGCCGCGCGATGCCCGGCAGCTCGTCGTCGATCTCCATCGCCTCGCTGCCGCTGCGGTGCCGCGAGGCGCTCGTGCGCTTCTCCACGCCGCCGCCGCCGCCAGCCTCGGCTCCGACGATGGCGCCGCCACCACTCATGAGGAGCTTGGAGAGCGCCGAGCCCGCCGCATTGCGCACAATCTCGCTCGCCGAGGTGAGCAGCTCGGCGATGAGGCCAAAGGCGGGCCTCATCGCCTCGAGCGGATCGCCGCCGCCACCGGCGCTCGCGCGTGCGCCGCTCACGGCATGGCACGCACATGAGAAGAAGAGCTGCACGAGCATGAGCGTGAGCTGCATGAGCTTTGGGGAGCGCAGCGAGACGCTGGTGCCTCCGACGTGCGCTCCGCCGCGTGCGCCACGCGCCGCGGCGCACAGATCGGCCAAGAAGCTCGGATGGCTCTCGACGAAGTCGAGCATGTGGCGTGGCCGCTTGGCGTCGAGCTCGAGCAGCGCGCGCACGAGGACGAGGAGCTTGGCTGCGGAGGGCGGCGCCGTCGTCGTCACGCCGAGATCGACGAGATCTCTCGAGACGTAGAGTGCAGCGTGCTCGAGGAGCGCGCCATCGCGCAGCTCGTGATACTTGGCTCGGTCCGGCACGAGCATCTTGAGCAGCTTCTTGGCGGAGCCGTGCAGCGGCTTGAGGTTCGCAGTCGGCAGGAAGAGCCGCGGCAGCGCCCGGAGCATCTCGTCTCGCATGGGCGCGCCGCTGCCAATGTGCCCGTCCGGCGCGGCGATGGCGTGGAAATGCGCGAGCTGCTGGAGGGTGGCGCGCAGCATGGGCAACGGGCTGTTCGCGTCCGCAGCCGACGAGACGCAGCACTCGGCGTCCTCGGCGACGACGCGGTGCTTGGCCGCGAGCGCCTGGCAGCGTGCCTCCCACCCAAACTCGTGACGGCTCTGCGCAAACACCTCGACGGCGTCGATGACGGGCGCGTTCGAGCCCTCGTGCGTCGCCGAGAAGAGCACCGTGAAGTGCTCCGATGCGAGGATCGACTCGGCGGGCGTGAATGGCACGTCGTACCACCGCCGCTGCCCCTCTCGCGTGCCGACGACCCGATCGAAGAAGCGGAAGGTGACGGGCACATGGTGGGGGTGCGAGTGGCCGAGGAGGACTCGGAAGCCAATGATGGCGTGCTCCGCATTCGTGTTGTGCACCGAGAGTGTGAGCGACTGCCTGTCGGGCGACATGATCGACTCCTCGCTCGCGGGCGAGAGCCTCGCCTTGGCGGTCGACTCGCAGCACGCGTGCAGCACGTCGCCGCCGAAGCTGATCTCGGGCTGCGCGCTCACGCACGCGCCACGCTCGAAAAAGTCGGCGGGGAAGGTGGGGTTGTAGTCGCGCCGCCGGCTGAGCACGCCGCGCAGCACGTCGAGCAACGTGTCGCCGCGGCGGCCGCCATCGGTGCCCTCCTCGCGCGAGCTCGCGCACTCGTGGCAGACGAGCGAGCCGTCGTCGTGCAGCACCCAGCAGAGGCGCCGCAGCGCGTCCGAGGAGCGCACCTGTGCGGAGCAGATGCCCTCCGCCTTGCCGCCGGGCTTGAGCGCCTGCACCTCCACCGTGGCGGGCGTGATGCGCACCATGACGGGCGCGAGCGTCTTGCGGCAGGTTGCGATGAGCAGCCCTCGCTCGCCCGGCACGTCCTGCCAGTGCGCGTACGGCGTCGCCTTGGCGGCGGGCGGAGGGGGGGCCGAGAGCACGCCGGCGGTTGCCTCGCGCGCAGAGTGCACTGCAAACCCGCCCGCCACCTTGGTCGCGCGCTCGTCGAGGCGCAGCCCGAAGCAGCGGCCGTCAGCGTAGACGGTGAAGAGGAGTGCGGTGGGCGCCGAGTAGTGCAGCACGGCGCCCAGCCGGCTCCGAAGCGCTGGAGGGACCTGCAGGACTTCGGAGAGGATCACCGCGCCGCCGCCCTCCCCCGCAGCGTTGCACCCCGCACCCCCGCCGAGCAGCTGCGTGTAGATCATGCCGTTCCCCGAGATGCCGAGGAGCGTCACGGTCTCGCTGGTGGGATCTGGCGCGAATGCAATGTCCTTGATGGGATCGTCGAGCGTGTGCAAGTAGTGGATCGGCGCCATCTTATCCTTGGCGAGATCGTACACCTTGATAAACTGGTTGGTGAGCACCGCAATCTTCGACGGCGAGCCCGGCAGCCACATGGTGCGCAGAATATGCACGGGCGTGCCTATACCCAGGGCGTCGAGAAGCAGGTCGACGCTGAGCTTCGAGGCGACTTCGCCACGGCTGCCGAGCGTGAGCGCCATGCAGCTCCTCACGCCCGAGACGAGCACCTTGCACTCATCGAGTCGGTTGAAGCACACATTCATCACCTCGAAACCGAGCGCCGTCTTGGAGATGGTGCGGAGCGCCGCGCGCTCGAGGGGTGCGCCGGCGCCGCTCGGACGATCGCTACCGCTGGCGGCGGCGGCAGCGGCGGCGGCGGCGGCGGCGGCGGCGGCGGCGGCAGCTGCGGCGGCGGCCGCCGCCACGGAAGACGTACTGCTGCTGTTGCTACCCACGTCGGGCGAGTCGGAGGCCAGCGGCCTGCTGCTATCCATGATGATGAGCTTCTCGCCTTCGGCGATGGCGAGGAGACCGGAGGCTGAGAGGTCGAGCAGCGAACGGTTCACAGATCCCCCGCTCCCCACGAGCGAGCGCATCTCCCTCGCGCCTGCGTCGCTCTTCAACTTGGTTTCAAAGGCGCCCGCACGCAGCTGGTGGCGTATCGCGCCGAGCTCTGTCGACGCGACGGTCGACTTGGAGTCGGAGAAGAGGTCCTCCTCGCCAGCGTCAGCACCATCCGGCTGTGCACGCTCGTGCAGCTCGAGCAGACACCCGTACGTGCCGAAGAGGGTCCGCACGCACTCGGCCTCGGCCATCGAGCGCAGGATGGCCTCCCGTTCCCCATCCGAGAGCGCCAGCCTCGGCCGCATCGCCGCGGCGCCACCTTGTGTGCCCTCGTCGACCACCTCCATGGCTCGAACCCCCCCCTCGACGCTCTGTGCCTCAAGAGGCTCGGACGATGCGGGCACAACCGAGCCTGGCGCGCTCGTGGCCCTCGTGGGGAGGGGAGCAACGTACCTGCGCGGCGTGAGCGCCTGGCATTGCATGCCTCGAGCGGCGAGTCCGCCGGCGCCGCAGTCGCAAAAGAAGCGCGAGCGGCGCGAGTAGGAGACCACGTGGTCCTTGTGGCAGACGCGGATGCACACCGAGCAACAGCCTTCCGACTGCGTGAGCCCGCACGTGTAGCAATAGTACCAATGCTGGTCGGTAAAGTTGGAGCCCGAGGCGGCAAACGAGCAGACGCGGCAGGCGAGCGCCCGCTCGCGTTGCTGCTCGGCCTTGGGATCGTCGCGCACCACCACGTCGAGGTAATCGCGCTCTTCCGGCGGCCCCTCCTCCGCCGCGCCGCCGAGCGCCTGAGTGCCGAGCTCCGCCTGCTGCTCCTCGCTGCTACTCTGCTCTGTGCCGATCCCTCCCAGGTGTCGCGCGCCACTCTCGGCTGGAGGCGCGTCGAGCGGTGCGGCGCGCTCGGCGCGCTGGCATGCGCCGAGCGCCTCGCCGAGGAACTCGAGGAGAGGACGGACGGCCTGCGGCTGCAGCTTCTTCTCCACCGTGCTCGAGGCTCCTCCCCCCCCATTGGCGCCGCCGCTCCGTAACTCGACGAGCAGCCGCAGCGTGAGCGAGACGAGCTCGGGGAGCTTGCCGTGTGCGAGGGCGAGCGTGCGCAGCAGCGCGTAGAGCTCTGTGCTGCGAGCGCTCCAGCTGCCAAAGGCGGGCGAGAGCATCCCCTTGAGGATGACCCAGAACCGCTCAGCCAAGGCGCACCGCTCGGGAGTCGCCGAGCCGGAGGGGGTCTCGACGAGCCGCGTGACGAGGGCGGAGACGAGTGACCATGGTGCCACCGGCTCGCCCGCGGCGACCCTCCACGAAGGGGCGCTCGGCGCGCTCGTGCGGTGCGAGGCGGGCGAGGCGGGCGCGGCGACGCTCGGCGCGTGCAGCAGGGAGCAGAGCCACTGCTCGAGCGTCTTCTCTTCGACGGCGAGGAGCTGCGCGGTCAGGTGGTGCACGAGGCCGCCTCGGCGCGCAACGAGTGGCCGACCGCCGCCATCGTGCAGTGGCACATCGAGCTCGGGCTCAGGGAGCCCGATCAGGTCGAGCAGCAGCGAGAGGATCTGTACGCTCAGCGCCTCGTTGCCAGGAGTGGGCTGCAGGCAGATCAATGCGCCCATGTCGCCAGCGGGCAGCACGCTCGACGAGGCGCCATGCGTGCTCACACATTCCATGCTCTCGCCCTCGTCCAATCGGGCGGGCTCGTCCGGTGCGCTGCTGCGGCCCGGCTGGAGGCCCCGGAAGAAGAGTATCACGTGAGGTCGCTTCGAGCGGCTCTGCGCCATCTGCTCGAGCTGCACGAGCAGCTCACGCAAGAGCACGAGGAGCTTCTCTTGGCGGAGTAGCCTGTTGCTGAGCAGGGTGGACATGGCGGCAAGCGCGCGCCCCGTGCCGCGCAGCAGCATCAGGTCGAGCCAGCAGACGGACGCGACGCTCGGGAGCAACGCGTCGAGCAGCTGGCGGACGGGCGCGTGCGCAAAGCGGAACCACAGGCCGGTCGATACTGGGAGCAGTGCATGGACAAGCGCGTGCGAGGCGGCGCGCTGCCGCTGGAGCTCTCCGGTTGCCGATGCGGAGAGCCGTCGGACCAGCGCGAGCGCCGCCTCGAGCAGCGTCGCCATCGCGAGCTGGACGCGCGCGAGTGGCGCGTGCTCCGCCCCCTGGCCTGGCGCGCACGCCCTCTTCAAATCCATCTCGAAGGCTCGGAGATCGGAAGACTGCGGCGTGGCCGATTTGGCCCTCGGCGTGCTCTCGCCTCCGCCACGCGCCACTGCTCCACTCTCCCCCTTGGTCTCCCGCTCGATGTCCATCCCCCGCTCGAGAGCCACCTCCCTCTCGCGCGCGCGTCGCTCTCGGACGAGGGTGCTCCAATCTGCCGGCTCCTCAACGCTGCCGTGCGAGTCGGCGGCACCCTGCGAGTCGAGCGTCCTCGTGGACCTCGTGGAGCTCCCCGGAGGCGCTGCGGACGGCGACTCCTCCCCCCAGCTGCTCGAGTCGCGTCGCTCCTCGTCGCGGAGCAGCTTGAGCCCGTCGGCTGCGGCGTGCTCGACGGACGCCGATGGCGGCCGCGCGATCTGTGCGGGCGCGACGAGACCCGCGAGCAGGTGTGCCACCATGAGCCTCGAGAGCTCATCAGCCTGGGCGTCCCTCGTGGCGCTCGCCCTCGTTGCGCTCTCACTCGTCGTCTCTTTTGCCAATCTGACGACCGGGCTCGGCTCACCGAGCGCGTGCGCCTCTTTGGCGGCCGAGGAGCCCCCCGCGAGCTCTGTGAGCACAGAGAGCATCCGAGCGCTCCCCGATCCCGAGGCGGGCATGTTGTTGATCAGATCCGCATGCGAGAAGAGCTGGATGGGGAGAAGCGCGCGCACATGGAGGGCGACGCTCTTCGAGAGCGCCTCGAGCGCCGTGGCGAGGCTTCGAAAGATGGCGCCGAGCGACTCGTCGGAGAGCGGCGGCCGAGGCGCCGACGTCACTGGCGGTGCGCCCATGAGCTCCGACTCGACGGCCGGCGTCTCGGGGAGGCCGGCTCGTGTGAGCGTCAAGTGGAGGCCGAAGGAGAGCGCGCTCACGGCTGCGACGGTCTCGCCACGCATCGGCAGCTCCCGCGCCGAGGGATGCAGCCCCTCGGGATGCTCCGCAGCCGCCGAGGCGACGGCGCGCTCGAGGGAGGATGCGAGCAGGAGCAGCTGCGGCTCAGCGTCGACCGCCTCGGCTCTCGTGACGAGGCGCCGCACACTCGAGGGCGTTCCTTCGAGCTGTGGGCGCTCCGGCAGAGGTGGGAGCATGCCGAGGAGGCGCCACGCCATCAGATCGAGCTGCGCGACCACCAGAGCGTGCTCGCGCTGCCTCGCCCACGGGAGGACCTCGCCGCTCGTACGGAGAGCGCTCGACGAGAGGCACCAGGCGCTCAGCTCTCGGAGGCACGAGTGGATCTGCTCGTGGGCGCACGTCATGCGGCGATCGGCGAGCGCGGCGAGCGCGGAGGCGGACGCCTCCTGCGCCTCCTCCGGGAGCTGCAGCACGGACTCTCCGCAGCTCACCTCGTACATTTCCGATGGGTCGAGAGAGAAGACTGGCAAGGCTGGCGGAGCCGAGAATGCATCGGGCTTGCGCGCAGCGGGCGGCTCCTCCTCCGAGGCGGCGGACGCACTCTGCGGCGCGGCCGCCGCTGGGCGCATCGATTTGGTTGCGGCCGCGGCCACCTGATGCTTCCCGATGAGCACTCGGCATGTGTTCAGGTCGAAGGAGACGGCCGCGGCTGCAGCGGCGGCATGTGGCAAGCCTCCGGGCGGCGCATTCAGCTGCGCATTCAGCTGAGGCATCAGGTGGCTCGGCAGTCCATCAAAGTGGCGCAACATGTAGTGCACGAGCTGGAGGAGGCGGAGGAGGGCGACGCGCGCGGTATCGGACGCGCCGCTCTCGCCCGAGGCCACAATCGAGCATGCGGAAGCCGCCGCCTGCGCGAGGAGGTCGCTGCGCGCGCCCTCGCTCAGCGAGTGCCAGAGCAGCAAGAGGAGCTGCATGTGTGCGAGCGGCAGCAGCTTGAGGGCGCTCGCGCCGCGCTGCTGCTCGGGTTTCTGCGCGGCAGCGCGCAGCTCGTTGAGCGCCCAACGAAGCACGTCGCACACGAGCGGATCGTCGGCGGTTGTGGGCGCTGTTTGGCCGGCCTTGGGCGCCTTGCCGGCGAGCGCGAGCGCGCTCGCATGCTCGCCGGCGGCACGTGAGGCGCCCGCGATCGACTGCCTGGCTCTCCGGAGATTCACGAGGAGGACTCGCGCGCAGAAGCCGAAGAGCTCGTCGTGGAGCTGCCCGGGCGGGCCCGTGAGCAACAGCGACTTGATCGCGTGCGACTGCAACTGCTCGCTGAGCAAGCCCTGTGATGCGAGCTGCCAGCCAAAGCGGCGCAGCTCGAGCTGGAGCTTGGCGCGCGAGGCCTCGGGGAGGCTGGGCGCAGCGAATTGCAGGAGGAGCGTGTGCGCGCGCAGGTGGCGCCGCGCCAGATTCAGCCGCAGCTGTGCCGCCAGCCTCGCATCTCCCGCCATGGATTCGTTGAGGAACTGCAGCAGTACGAGTGGGACGAGAGCTTTGTCTCTCCTCGCGAGGCCACTCCTCGCACACCAGAGGTCCTGACTGGCAGCGAGCTTGGAGTGCTCGGGCGCGCGGCCTCGGAGGGCGCCGAGAAGGAGCTCCCGGATCCGCCCGTCCGCCTCCTGGGCAGAGCCGTCATCCGACGAGGGCGGCAGCGCCTCCATGGGCCACAAGCACGTTGCGAGCAGCAAGCCGACGATCGTGTCGAGCATCGTGCTGCCGCGCAAGGCGAAGAGCTGCTCGAGCCTCGCCTCCGGGGAGAGCGCGTACTCGGGATGGAGGAGGAAGCCGCCCGACATCCGGATGACGATCGCCGTCGGCGCAGCCGCAGGCTTCTGCCCCGGAAGAGGCGAGCGCGGCGAGCTCTTCGAGTCGAGCAGGCTGCCGACGACGCGCAGCAGGAGCTCAATGGCTGCCACGTTGAAGGAGGGATGCGGAGAGCTGCGGAGGCTGGACCAGGCGCCGGCGTCGCTCAAGGTGGGCCCAGTGGCGCCCGAGGGCGGCGGCGAGCTCAGCACGCCGCCCGGCTCGAAGAGTTGAGAGAGGGGCACGGCGGCGCCGAGAGCCCAGCCGAGCGCCACGGCGACGCAGAGCAGTCCGTTGGCGTACCAGTTGGGCTGGTTGCTCAGACGCTGCAAGAGGAGGAGGAGGTGTGGGAGGAGGTCACGCGAGACCACCTCATGCAGCATGGCGGCCGCGGCGCCGGGGAGGCTCTGCGCCACGCCGCTCCCCGTGGGCAGATTCGAAGTGAGACTGAACGTCGCGAGCAGGCTTCCGAGCAACTTGAGAAGCTCCGCGCTTGGGTGGGAGCGCGAGGGCGGCTCGACGGGGAGCGCGAGCAGCAGCTGGAGCACCCCACGGCACACGTCGAGGGCCTCTCCAGCCGACGCAACGTGCTCCTCCCACCGCTCTCCACTGAGCATCTGCCGCCGTAGCTCGAGAGGCATCAATAGCTTGATGGCGCACGCGACGAGGCGCTGGGTGCCCGATCGCCGTGCGCCCAAGAGCGCGTCCGTGTTGAGTTGTCGAAGCTCGCGCGCCTTGAGACGCTGCATCCACAGCGCCTCGGTGCCGAGTGTCGCCGTCGGAGGCGCCGCCGCGTGTAGGAGCGCCACCGGTTCAGAGAGCTGCTGCAAGGCCATTGCGAATGGATCGGCCATCTCAGTGGGCAGCGAGGCGGCCAGTGCGGAGGCATGGCTCTGAGCCTCCGCAAGGCGAACTGCCTGCCATCGTGCGATGGCCGCTTGAAGCGAGGAGAAGCCCGCCACCTCGTCCAAGGAGGGCACGACCATCACTGAGAGCTGCTCACGCATGGCGAAAAGCGGCGCCTCGCTCGAGGCGCCATCCACGTCGGCATCTGTGCAGAGTATCATGATGGTGACGAGGGCGCGGTGGGCGACCCTGAGCGCCTCGCCGCCATGGCGCTTCTCCAACGACTCTGCCGACGCCTGCTCGAGCGTGCACACGCAAAAGTCGACGAAGGCCTCGCACGAGACGCTACATGCCGCCGCATCCGTCGGAAGGAACACCAGGCCCATTGCAAGCTCGATGAGCTGCAAGAGGAAGGCGCGCTGCGCAAAGGAGAGTGTCAACCTCGAGCTCACTGCTGCCAGCTCGGAGAGTGGCTCCAGAAAAGGAGACAGCACAGCCGCCATCGTCGAGATGCCTCGTGCGTCTCGTAGGGCCGCGAGCATCTGATCCACAAAGCTCTGCGCAAAGGCAGCGGGCGGGCGGGCGGGCGGGCGGTGAGAGGGTCCAGAGGCAGCGGGCGGGCGAGCAGGCGGTGAGTGGGGATCCAGAGTGAGTGGGGATCCAGAGTGAGGAGTGGGGATCGAGAGAGATGCGGCACGACTCGAGAGCGACGCAGAGCTCACGCTACGGGCACTCCGGCGGCGAACTTGCCTGCAGCGTCTGCTGCGCCCTTTCTAACTCGTCATCGTCAGACACTGAAGCCTCCTCAAGCATGTTCAGAGCACGGGGAGCCTTGGTTGAAGAGCCCGATGGCTCCTCGCACTCGTCGTCGCTCATGCCGCTCCCTTCTGTGTTGCCAGTCTCCACCTGAGGCATAGACGGGGCGAGCCACAGAGCTCAGGCTCGATCTCTGGCTGGAAGGATGGGTGATTTGGCGGGGATGCTCCGTGTCAGCAGCTGGCAGGCGTGCTCACCATGAGGCTCTTTGAGAGTGAGATGGCCAGTTGCAAGTCGGCGTCCTCGTCAGGTCGCATCGCGTCAGACCCGCCGCCCACGCAGCGCGAGGGCGCTTCACCTGGGCAAGGCTGCGGCCACCCTCTCGTGGCTGGCTGTTTTACTTGTACATATCATCACGCGAAATCTTAACCATCTCTGGGGGCGCTCGGTCAAGACAGTGTTTGACCCCCTTTTTTTGTTTTCCCCTTCCAAGAAAAACAAAGAAAAAGGCAATGTTTTTTTTCTCGCCTCGTCGGCTCGCCATGACGTAGAGGATGGGTTCATTCTCACCCATGCACAGGCAGCTGCGATGCGCCAGCCTCCCGCCGAATCCCACCCCGTCTCTCCTGTGCAGACACAATGGCAGAGCTCACTTTCAAGGTTATGTACGGAACTTCGTGAGACGGCGGCACGCAGGAGCGCAACGCTGCGATGCAGTGTGTGCAGGTGCGGTTGCTCGCCCCGCGCGAGGCCTTGGCCTCACTGCGTCGACCCATAACCCCCGCTATGCCACACCGCAGCTCAGCGTATACTCCTCTCATCAACTTTGGTCTGCAGGAGATGTTCCCAGACGCTCAAGTCACGTCGGAGGCCAACCACTCGAATCGTGTTGTCATCACTGCGTGTCCCAAAGGTGCGAAGAAGCCGATCGAGGTTGCAAACGTGGCACAGCGTGATCTCTACGCCAAGTATGGCTGGCCCGCCAAGACAACCATCACCGACCGTCTACAAATGTTCAAGGAAGAGTTTGAGTAAGTACTTACTCTGAGGGCTCACTCTCATTCTCTATGGCTCAGGCCGAGTCGGCCTCGCTCGTGTCTATCCTCTTGCATGTCGATATATGAAGCCGCACGTTTCAAATTCGTCTCTTGATGGCGAATGGCGTGTGGCTGAGAACACAGATGTGTGCAACGGAAGAGACGAAGACGAGTGCAATTTGAATTTATCATGGAGCCAAGGATATTTGTATCTTTACATTTCAACATGCTTTTTTTTATGCGAGGTACTTTGTAGTCGTTACCTTTAATACGTTTCATATCGATATTCAATATTTGGAAATGCTTGGCCTTAAATACGCGCACGTCGCGTGTATTTTACCGGCGCTGCAGCAGCACACTCGTCACTCCATGGTCCACGGTCATAGCCCACATAGAGATCTCACGTACGCGTTACACACGTGTATCTTTATCTATGGTCTGCAGCATGACGTTCGTCGCGCGCTCAAAATACATGCGCCAGAGTCCATCAAGCCGCGGCCACAGCGCCCGCGGCTACCGGAGCGGCCTTGTCTGCGCCGAGCACTTTACTCGCGGCCATCTTGAGACTCCCCATCGCCTTGCCAGCGATCGCCTTGACACCTGCGAGCTTCGCCTGGTTCTGCGCAAAGGCAGTCAGCGCGAGGCTCGTGCGAGGCCCCTGGTAGTCAGCTCCCTTGCCTCCGGCGAAGAACTGAATGGTCGGGTAGCCCTTGATGCCAAGTGCCCTTGCAACCTCCGGCGCCGCGTCGCAGTCAACGGCAGCGACGTTCACACCCTTCCCAGCGAGCTGCTGCGCGGTCTTGATGAGCTCAGGAGCGGCAGTGTGGCAGTGCCCACACCATGGCGCAAAGAACATGACGAGCGTCGGAGTGCTTTCGGCCGCCATCACCTGTGGCAGGATCATTGATCAGCGAGTGGAGAATTGGTGCGGTGAATTGATCAGAGTGCAGGATCATTGGTGAGAGTGTGAGTGTGTGTGGGCGTGTGTGGGCGAGTGTGGGCGAGTGTGGCAGATATCTGAGGCTGAGGACTGGTTGGGAACTCTTCAATTCAGGATTGAAGCACAGCTCCAATCTCAAGCCGTGTGCGGCTAGTGAGAGCTCACCTCTTTTTGGAAGCCAGCGGCATCAAGCACAGACACCGAGCTGCCGTCAAAGGGAGATTTAGGCGCAGGGCGCTGTGCGCCCGCAGCGGCTCCCGCAGCGGCTGGAGGACCCCCGGGCTTGGCGGCCACCTCGCATTTGATGTTGATGTCGCCGAAGAGCTCGCAGATCTTCTCTAGGCTAGACTTTGGGCCCTCGAGTACAGCAGCAGTACCCTTGGCGCTCACCGTCTGCGCGATCATTTGCGCGTGTTCCGCCGGGACACCGAGCGCGGCAAAGACGCCGGTGAACTCGTCCATCTTGACGTCCTTGTTATCATGCAGCGTCAGCACCGAGTACTCGTCGGCATCGGCAGCGGCGCCTTTGGTGGCAGCGCCGTCGGCGGCAACTGTGGCCTTGGTGGCTGCAGGCTCGGCCACCTCGGCCGCGGTTGCCTCAGCAGCATCCGGCTCCGCGACGGCCTGCAGTGCTAGACAGAGCACAGCCGCGAGAATCAACCACTTGCGCGCCATCGGAGGAGCCGGCGTGAGACGATGGATGCGTGGCGTCTTCTAATACAAAAGGAACAATTCCATTTTTACTAAAAAGAAAATCGGCGCGGAGGGGGGGGGGGACAGGAGATGGAGCTACGGGAGGAATCCCACGCCACCCAAGATGCAGTGCGCGGGCACACACTGACACCCCCAAATTTCATTTCGTGGTAGGAAAACATGCTGATGGCTTCCCTCCTGGCGCTGGTCTCTGTGGTTCTCGGTGGCATCTGCAACGATAACAGGAACGACTGCGCCAATTGGGCTCGCGGTGGCGAGTGCACGGGCGAGAACGCGGAATACATGGCGCTTACGTGCCCGCTCTCCTGCGGCATCTGCACGCACACGTGCAGCGACACGGATGTGGCCTGCGCCGACTGGGCCAAGAATGGTGAGTGCGAGTCGAACCCCGATACGATGCTGCGGATCTGCCCCACCAGCTGCGGCCTCTGCACCCCCGAGTGCA
>MDSY01018893.1_pt1 | contig 12924 bp, 22 predicted proteins | sample 811131 | NCBI WGS metagenome assembly MDSY01 (sample SAMN05326643, study PRJNA326480) | marine metagenome | isolation source: seawater | place: Atlantic Ocean: South West | collected 2010
ATGATCTTATTTGTTTAATCTCACCCATTGTAAGATCGTTATAATATCTCTTAGTTTTAAGAGATTTTATTATACTTTCTACGCTTATCGCATATCGATTACTATTTTTGTGTAATCTTCTTTTAATTTCTGGTTTTAATTTATTGTATAACATATTTTTATTATCCTTTTGTATTCGTATTTAATTTGTAATTGAGATCAGTGGAGGAATCGAACCTCCATTGTTTTCAACACGAGATCTACCGTGTTTCCTGTATTGTTCACCTTTGCCGAAGCCGAGGTTGAACCCATACCTGATCTATGCTAGTGACGTTCACGTTGCTGTCCTTCTAGCCATGAGCCGCGTTTCCGCCGTCGCTCATATATTTTTTAACATTGTACCGTAACCTCTACGCTCAGTCAGCTTACGTATTCGCTGTGCTTGAGCTTTTGGTAATATCTGAATGGTATTACCTGTTTTATGGTATGTTAGACTTATACAGCCATATGGTTCGGTTTTACTACAACGAACGCAAGAGGTATAACCTAAATCTAACCGAGCTTGAGGTATTATATTTTTACATTTACAATATTTTTTCATATACATATTATCTAATAGTAATTGTATTTAATTTGTATTTTCTTTTGCCACACCCATTTTAATTGCTATTCTTTTCGTGACAGCTTTCATTAGTGTACCATGGATTTCATTAAAATCTTTCTTAATTTTGTATCCATCGAGTGCCCAATCGCACGCTCTATATATATCTTTTATAGATTCTTCAGCAGTTTCATCTGCTATTCTTTCAAATTCTTGTATACTTAGTTTATTTAGCATAGTTTTTTAAGTAATAGTTTAACATATAATTCATTCTGGCAAGTTGACTACCGATTTTAGCTCTCGCTTGACCAACCCATTTGCTTGTATATAACTCACCATCACGAATATACATCCACCTCTGGTTTTGTTTATACACTGGATTTATTTGGTATGGACACCAACAACCATTTTGTTTTCTTACATAACCGCTTTTGAATACAGCTATTCTTAGTTTTTCATTTGTTGGTTTTCTACCATTATTCCACTTAATTACTTGTTTTGTCCAACAAGTGACAGGAAATTCGAACTCTCTTGTCTCATTTTTCGCTTGTTTTTGCGTAGTTACCTCACGAATATCATAGTCAAGTAACATTCTTCTTGCAAAGGCGTCTTCTAAAGCCAACCTTTCTAATTTATATTTATTCATTTTTTCCATTTATATACTTTTTCATTCCACATACCATTTCTATCATACTTATTTTTTAAGTAGTTAGGTAATACATTACCCTTATCGTCTCTAGTTTCTATTGCATCACCAAATAGATTATATAAATCTCTTTCAGTGGTATTTTTACCTAGTTTTATAGTTTGATACGCTTTATAATTCGACATAGTTATTATTTTTAATTGTATACCAACTAGTTAAATCTTTAGTATAATTTGTTTTAGTTAATATAGTTTTGTTGTTAAGTAATATTTTATTGTATGGTAGAAATTTTATTGTATTCATAGTTTTTTATTAATATTATCTATAGTTAATCGTATTTAGTCTGTAAATTCATCACTTGAATCTAATCTATCATACCAATTATCCAACACCATTTGTATTTGCTCTGAAGTAAGAACAGTTATTCTATCATCTTTCATAAGTATACTCCAAAATCAGTTATTCCTCGTGTTGAAGCGAAATATATTCCACCTAAAATTCCATAACCGACTAGTGCAGTCATTCCATACATCGCTATTTTGAAAGCGATTTTTATTACTCTGTGTGTAAATTTTCTATTCATAATTTATTTAATTTAAAAACCCCACTTAGTTACAAAAGTAAACCAAGTAAGTATTGTTAGTAATAGTAAGAATATTATATTCTCTATTATTTCTTTTATATTTATATTCATATTAAGTTATAAGTTATAGTTTCATACAAGTAATCTTGTATAGTTTCTTTATATTTATCTTTACAATCAGTTTCTTTATTGAAAGGAAACTTAGTGTATAATTCATTAAGTATTTCTACTTTATTTAAATCTATTGAATTTGTTACTTTACCATTTGGGTAAGTGACTAAGTTATATTTCTTGTCTTCTATTTTAAACATAGTTGTAATTTTAATTGTTAGTTCTCGTGTGAGTAATCGAAACCCACCTCTGCACCATGACGAGATAAGATAAGAGTTATTATACTAACTCTTTATCTCTTAATACCATTGGTATATTGTTACTCGCAGTGTAACTTTTGTATTTTAACCAACATGGTAATTTAGTTAGTGTATCTTTCATTATATTAAACACTATATCGTGATTGTAAGTTATTACTTTACCTTTTTTAGTAGTAAATTCGATAGTTTGATTTGAACCGACGAGAGACTTTCTCACGACGAATCTTTTTGAAGTAATTGTATTCATAGTTGTAAATTGTTTTAGTTATTAATGTTATCTTTTTATATTCGTATTTAGTTTGTAAAAGTTAGTTGATTGTTTATTTATTATTTTTAGTTTAATAGTATACCGCACTTACTCTCACTTTATAATTTAATTTATTTATATATATTATCTTTTATTAATAGTATTTAGTTTGTATTATTTAATTAATATGTAATCTAAATTCCATTCATCTTTCTTAATTATAAAATCTATATTATTAGATTTTAGTGAGTTAATTGTATTAGTCCAGTAGTCTACTGTTTCACTAAAGATTATAAATTTATAATTGTTAGGCATTGGTAGTTCATTATCATTAAAGAACTGAGTAGAATCTTGAACATAATGTAGTTCATCATTAGGTAGAATCGATTGTAATTTATTATAAGTCATATTAATTATTTATTAAGTTATTTATATATATTATCTATATATAATAGTATTTAGTTTGTATAATAGCCAAAACAAATAGCCAAAAATATCCAGCGAAATAAGATTTAGTAGTTAAAGAAATCATAATGAGCAGCAACAAAACATGATAAACTATGGACATAAAACGAGGATGAAGGCAGGGCCCACTTAAATAAAATCAGTTTTAGTACAGGGCTACTGCTTGGGGGAGTAGGGGCAACACTACATTCCAATATTTATAATATAATTTTTTTATAGTGACATTAGCCTTATATAGTCCTATAGTAAGGGGCTTATGTCACACTACTCCCTAATGATATTATACTAGGTATAATATCTAGATACCTACCTATATATAGGATTAAGAGTAACTAGCTATTGTCACAGTAGTAAAAAATATTTATTACATGTGATAGTAAAGAAGTAAGAAGTAAATTAAAAATGGGACAAAAATTATCACGCGCGGGAGCAGCTAAAAAGAAAGCAAGAGATATATGTTACGCTAAGAACTGGCACTGGAATAATAAAACAGGAACATGTACAGAACACAACCCTAACGGAGGGCCAACAAATACTAGTGAATATAACAGAAAAGAAAAGAAAGCTGAAAACCAAAGGATAGGTCAACGCCCAGATAGCGATATACATCATGTTGGAGGAAAAGTCGGTAGAACAGAAAGAAAGGGAACAACATGGAATAGAGCACGTAATCAATATGCATAACATTTAAAAAGAAACTAATGAAATTATTAACATACTTAATATACACACTACTAGCATTGCATTTCATGGGATGTAAAGGCGAATATAAATCAAAACACCAATTTAGAAAAGAGAGAATGGAAAAAAGGGATAGCGTAAAAATGTTACATCCTGATTCTATAGTAAAATATAGAGAAGCAAGATGGGAAGAGAAGAAAGCTAAAATCGATGCGAAATTTGATAGCTTAAAAGTAGCGAAAGATACTATTAAAAATTAAACACAACAACTATGGCAGCAACACAAGGGGGAGTATCAAATAATACAGAGTTACCAAAAGGTCAATATGTATCAAAACGACTTAACATCCCATACATTAGCTCGTACGAAGCGGAGCAAGGTGGAGTAAAGATTCCTGAATACCAAGTATCCGATGCAATGAAAGTACCACAAGGCGAATCATTTAAAAATTATAAAGGTGCGAATGTCTATGATAATAAATTATATAACACATTATCAGCAAATATATTTAAAATAGAAGATGATAATAATTTATTCACGCCTGGAGAGGGTGGTGTACAGATACCAAGAGATCAAACAAGGACATATTACGAAAATTTAAATAACAACTTAAACGAGTATGCTGAAAAAGGCCACGAGGAATATATGAATACGCGAGTGGAAACGGGTATTGATTTGTCATACCAATCAGATGGTATACATACATATACAGATTTTGAAAGTGGTGAAGAAAAACAAATGAAATCTAACAAAGGAGGATTTGCACATTTATTTAACGTTTTAGATAAAGCAAACTCATCTTTTAATAAGTTCGCAATTAAGGCAGCAGGTGCAGACGAGGGTTGGCTTGAGCGTGAGGCTTTAGGTGCACAACAAGAGTGGGGCGAAGGTAATATAACAATGGAGCACTTTGAAGATATGGATCATGAGGAATATTTGGGTAGGACAGCTAGCGCAACAGCGGAAAAACTACCATTTATTAGAGCATTCCAACAGATGAAAAATGACATAAGCATGGAGTATTTTGGGGTACCAGCATCAGAGCTTTTAGATACTAGGGCTACCATAGACAAAGGATCTGCGCAACACGCAAAGCAAAAATTTGATGAAATCGTTGAGGCGCAGGGATGGCAAGTTCCACAAGATAATACTAAAATAAGACGATTACGAGGTGAGTTTTTGCAATTAATGGACTTGACAGCTGCAAAAACAAACAATAGTCCAATGTCTATAACAGGTTTCACTGATAAAGCACGTACAAACGCAGAAAGAATATTTGGCGGAAGTAGCGGAGCTGATGACAATTGGATAAAGAGATTTCATAAGACTAGTCAACGAAAACCAGGTATGAACCGAGGATGGGCGTACTTCTCTAATGTTGAGTTTGATGAGGCGCAAAAGGAAAGAACAGCGTATAAAGAAAGTAAAAACAATAAATAAAAAATTATGGCAATAAGTGGAAATTCAAAAATACCAGGATATATGATAGAAGGTATGGCTGCAGGGGGATACCGTGCTGCAAAAAGACTAATTAATAAATACAATAATTCAGGTGATGCGAAAGAAATTGCAATAGAAGGAATAGCGGGTATGAGTGGAAAACCCACCGGTGTAACAAGTGTAGATGATGATCTAGCTAGTCTTAATCCTATAAGTAAACCTGGCGCAACACCTTGGCAAGTTGATGATTATAACAAATCTAAATGGACCAAACCTGGCGTTAGAATCCCAGAATTAAATCCTACTACAGAATACGGAGGTAATTATAGTGAATCAACAAGATTTGAACCTCTTGTACAAAGAATGCACAAGGCTTTTATACAAAATAGAGTAAATGAAGGCGCGGCAAGAACTGAACCTGTTATGGACTTAAATATAGGTGGACCTAAAGAGGTACCGGGTGTGGAAACTGGATGGATACAGCAAAACGATAGGTTAGAATACAGACCTGAAGTACCAGCTGATAAAAAAACAAGAAGAAAAACTAACAGGCTTAAGAAGAAGAAAGCAAGATATTAATTAAGTAGGTAAAACTACTATAACCAAAATATTCTAGTGAAAACTAGACATGTTTAACCTTAAAACCAAATACAATGACGTATTATTATAAAACTTACTCATGGTCATCACAAGGTGATAATCAGGGAGTATCCGATAAAACCATAGAGGCTTGGAAGCATTTAGCTGAAAAGAAAAACTGGAGAATAGTTCAGTTACCAAATGGATATTATCAAACCGAATACCGTGACATCGAGAAAGATGAGTGGTATGATGTTACTAGACGTGAAACCGTAGAATCAGCAGAAGCTGCAATTGACGGTAGTATTGATCATTATACAAAAAGGATTGATTTTTTAAAAGGTCCGAAAGTAGTGAAGACGTTTAAGTAATATATTTTTAATTTTAAATTTAATATAATGGAATATAATCAACCTAGCTTAATAGTTAAGGATTTAAATTTTGGCGAAGATGCCAAAGGGAGGATAATTTTAGGTGTGGATAAACTAGCTAAGGCGGTCAAATCCACCCTAGGAGCCTCTGGAAAATGCGTAGTATACGAAGATACCAGGGGTAAACCGGTGATAACAAAAGACGGAGTAACGGTAGCGGAATCCGTTGTCTTATTTGACCCGGTTGAAAATATGGGTGCTACTTTAATTAAAGAAGCAGCTAAAAATACAGTAAAGGAAGCAGGTGATGGCACAACAACAGCAATTGTTTTAGCCGAATCACTATTAAAAAATGTAGAAGATGAAGAAGGTCATGACGTTTCAGTCAGAGAAATTAAAGAAGGCGTTGAATCGGGCTTGGAGAAAGTTAAAGATTACCTTGATACGACCAGTGTTAAGATTAAAGGCGACCTTCTCGAACATGTAAGCGCAATATCGTGTAACAACGATAAAGAATTAGGTAAAATTATATCAGAAGCATACGGTAAAGTAGGTGATGATGGTGTAGTTTTAATGGAAGATTCTGATACGGAGGAGACGTATGCAGATATTGTGGATGGTGTGCAGATAGATAGTGGTCTAACTTCCACTCATTTCATGACAGATAAGGAAAAACACAAATGTGTATTAGAAGATCCATATGTTTTAGTTGTTTCTTCACCAATTCCAAATCTTAGAAAGATACAAAATGTACTAGAACATGTTATAAAGACAAAATCTAGCTTATTAATTGTAGCAGAAGTTGACCAACAGGCAAAAGCTGCTCTTTTAATGAATAAAATGAAGGGTAATATTAGTGTTAATATAGTAGATCCACCAGGATTTGGCCCTACAAAAGAAGATACTATTGAAGATTTAGCAATTTTAACAGGCGCTAAGGTAATGAACGAAGAATTAGGTGATGATTTGGAGTTAATTGAACCAGCTGTGCTTGGTAGGGTTGCAAAAGCTGTCACTGATGATAAAAATACAGTGTTAACAGTTGGATCACAAGGTAAAAAGTTAAAAGAAAGGGTTACTTCAGTTAAAAAACTGATTAAAAAAGAAAGTAACCCATTTTTAAAAGAGAAGCTACAGCAAAGATTAGCTATGTTATGTGGTAATGTAGGTGTAATTTACGTTGGTGCTAACTCTAAAGTTGAATTAAAGGAAAAGAAGGATAGGGTAGAGGATGCAATATACGCTACAAAAGCCGCTTTAAAGGAAGGAATTGTTCCTGGAGGCGGAATTGCGCTGTTGAATGCTGCAAATAGCATAAAAACAGAGAATATTGGGGAGAAAATACTCGCAGAGGCCATAAAATCTCCATTTATTACCATTATGGCAAACGCTGGTATTGAAAACTACGAAACGCCTGCCACCATAGGTGTTGGATTTAACGTAATTTCCGGTGAACAAGTCGACATGATTAAATCTGGAATCGTAGACCCCGTCTTAGTTACAAAAACCGCATTAAAAAACGCGGTAAGTGTGGTAAACACTATTATTTCCGCAGATTGTGTAATTTCTAATATGAGAATAGACAATGCGAGCAGTTAATTATTATTTAGTAGTACAACCTATTAAGGAAAAGGAAAAGAAAATAGGTGGTTTACTTATTTCTGATACTATTAACGAAGATAATAGGTATTTAAAGGGTAAAATTATTACAAAAGGTAATCTTGTCGAGGGTGTAGAAGAAAGTGATATTGTTCACTATGATAAACACGCTGGTCACAGTATACATTGGCAAGACAAAGCATATGAAGTAATAAAAGCACAGGATATTGTACTTGTAGAGTAATGATTAAAAACGAAGACTTTTTACATATAATACAACATACAACATATTGTAAAGTTAGTGTATCAGAAGTTCATGGTATTGGCGTAATTGCAATACGTGATATACCAAAAGGTATTGATCCATTTTTAAGCCTTGGGTCAAATAAACGCTTTTTATGTTTAACGGAAGAAGAGATAAATACATTAGATAAAGATATACAAGATCACATTCGATCATATTATATAAGAACAGAAGGTACATACCCTGTTATGATAAAAGGATTGAATGAAGTGTGTATATTTGGGTATATGAATCACAGTGATAATCCTAATGTAGGATTATATGTTAAAGATGAAAGTGAGTTATTACCGTTTGTAGCACTAAGAGATATAAAAGCTGGTGAAGAATTATTTTGGGATTACAGAACAAGTGGTGGGGATAATCTTGAAAAACAATACCCGTTTTTAAAATGAAATTAAGTTCATCTGATTTACGTGAAATTAAATTGCTTAAGTATTACAGGCTTGTTAGAAAATGGGCCTGTAAAACTTATAATTTAAAAGATGCAGATTTAGAACTTTTAATCTATTTAGATTGCAAATCTAAATTTACACGTAATGATTTTATAGATGGCGTTTATACTTATTCATGGGATAAGAATAGATGGGAGAGGTTGCGAAGAGAAGGTTGGATAGAAGCATGGAGACATCGTAATCGCACTACAATTAAATACAGTATTTTTAAAACATCATTTAAATGTAGCCAGCTTATAAGTAGAATATACAGAATTTTATTAGGTGAGGAAGATTTACCTACATCTGAAAGAAGTGTATTTTACAAAAATAAATCATACACTGACAAAGTATTTAACAAGGCGGTCGACGATATGATTAAAGATAAAGATCGCTAATGTTTAACAATTAAAATAAAAATTATGCCAACTAATAAAGCAAGTTATATGTTGTCTGGCTTAGGTACAAAAAAAGGACAAAGAAAAGTAAAAAGAGCAGCTAAAGCCACAGCAAGAGCTAAAAAGAATATAGATATGGTTAAAATTAGCCAAACAGGAAAGATAACTAAATCTGGAACTGTTAGTTCTGCTAAAAACCAATCAAGACAAGGTGTTGCTTTAAGACAACAGAAAAAAGCAACAAGACTAATGGGTCAAGCATTAAAAAAATCAACTCCAAGTCGTAGAAAAGCTAAAAGACAAGCGGTTAAAGCTACAAAAGCAAAATACGTAGGAGGAAGAAAACTAGGGCAACTTACAAAAAAGACAGCTGTTAGTTTAACTAAAGCTAAATACAAGAGAAAGAAAAAATAAATGTCTAAAATATTAGGAAAGATATTTGGTAACGCAGGTGGTAGTGTTATAGAAAAGCTATCTGGCGTTGCTGATAAATTTATTACAACTGGTGATGAGAAAAGAGCATTCCAAAAAGATATGGAACAAATTTTTCTTGATGCTGAAGCAGCAATGCAAAAAAACGTTACCGATAGATGGAAAGCAGATCTAGAGCATGGTAACTTTTTAACAAGATCAGTACGTCCATTGGTCTTGATTTTTTTAATCATATCCACTGTGATGATGGTATTTATTGATAGTGGATCAATAACATTCAACGTGGAGCAAAAGTGGACGGATTTACTTCAATTAGTTTTAATGACTACCATTGGGGCTTATTTCGGCGGACGAAGCGTTGAAAAGTTCAATCAATTTAAAAAGAAATGAAATGCCAAGAATTAGCACATATACATCTGATACATCTGTAGAAGCAACTGATAAGCTATTAGGCTCTAACGCTGGTGGTGCTACAAAAAACTTTGCAGTTCAGGATATTTCTAAGTTTTTTAAAAATACTAATGCAGCTGGAATAGCTGCACAATTTGTTTATAAATTTAAAACAGATACAACTCAACACAGGGCAACAACTGGTACAATGGTAGGTACATTTTCTAATGGATCTACATTTGCTAATTTAACAGCTATTGAAGTGAATAAGTATATTTCTGGAGAATCTGACTCTTCAGAAAATATATTAGCATCAATAGCATCAAAAGATATTTTAATTACTGATGTTGAAAATCAGAATAATTTTGGTATTTATACCGCTTCAACCCCAACGCGAGACGGTAGTACCGATTTTTATGACATTGCTTTAAGTGGCGTACAAAATAGTAACGGATCACTTGCAAATGACAAATTTTATGCAATTATAGTTTTTGGTGGAGGTGCAGATAAATCTTATACGCACACACAAAATTCAGGGGCTACAACATGGAGCGTTGCCCATAATTTAGGTAAACGCCCATCTGTTACGGTTGTAGATGTTAATGACGTACAAGGGTATGGAATCGTAACCCATACTGACGATAACAACTTAACAGTAACTTTTCCAGGTAGTACAACGGGAAAAGCATATTGTAATTAAATAAAAAAACTATGGCTGGTATACCTTTTTTACACAATATAGATCTTAAAGATAATCAATTATTAAACGCAAAACTTCATACATCAGGCACTGCACCATCAAATCCAGGTACAGGTACAATATGGTATGACAGTGATGATTCCCTCGTTAAAGTATATGACGGTGGATGGAATACAATATCAGGTGACATAACAGGTGTCACGTCAGCAACAACTAATCAGTTGACAGTTGCAAACTCAGGTGGGCCCGCACCCGCTTTTAGTATTGTCACAGCAGCAATTGCTAATGGTGGTACAGGCTTAGCAACAGCAGATCAAATACACACATTCGTTACAACACAAACAGATGATATAGCAGCATCGACTACTGGTACAGCTGCTATTGCTACAACAGTAACAGTCGCAGATGAATCTTCTGATACTACATGTTTCCCATTATTTGCTACAGCGGCAACTGGTAATCTTGGTCCAAAGAGTGGTGACAATTTAACATTTAATTCAGCAACAGGTATTTTAACAGCAACTGGGTTTTCTGGTCCTTTAACTGGTAGTTTAACAATCGGTGGTCATTTAGTTGATGATATAGATATAGGCACTGAGTTTACTGATGCTGACGATCATTTAATGTCTTCAAGTGCTATTAAAGAAAAAATAGAAAATTATGGTTATATAACTGCTTCTAGCACTGATACACTTACTAACAAAACAATTGCAGCTTCTCAAGTTACTGAAATTAGCAATTTAACAGCTGCTGAAGGTGCACAAATAGAAAATATTGATTCAACTACTATATCAGCTACACAGTGGGGATATTTAGGTGCAGCAAGTGGAGCTATTACAAATACAGATGTAGATGTTAACGTTTCAAACTTAACAGCAAGACTTCCTCAAATAACAGAAAGTGTTACAATTGGTGATGCAACAGACGTTGTTATAACAACATCAGGTAATTTAGTTGTAACTGGTGATTTAACTGTATCAGGCGACACAGTAACTGTTAACACAGCCACAATGAGTGTGGAAGATCCATTAATTATATTAGCTAGTGGTAACGCAGCTGACACTGTTGATGTTGGTCTTTATGCTAAATATGTAGATGGCACGTCAACAACTCGTTACGCTGGTATGTTTAGAGATGCTAGTGCAACTGGAGATCCATGGGTATTCTTTGATGGGTTAGAAGCTGCTCCAACTACTACAGTAAATACTAGTGGTGCGGGATATGATTTAGCGGATATTTCTGCTGGAGCTATTACTTCAGCTGACGGTTTTACTGGCACAATATTAACAGCTTCACAAACAAATATAACTGGTGTTGGTACAATAAGTACAGGTACTTGGGCTGCTACTGATGTAGCCGTTGCACATGGTGGTACTGGGGCTTCTACAGCTTCAGCAGCTTTTGATAACTTAAAACAAGCAGCAACTACTTCAGCTACTGGTGTTGTTGAATTAGCCACAACCACAGAAGCATCGACTGGAACAGATTCATCAAGAGCAGTAACAGCAGATGGTTTACAGCAATTTCACAATGATAGAAATAAAAGTTTTGAATTAGATAATAGCGTTTCAGGTGTTGCATCAAGTGATAATATAACATATACAATTACTCATGGTATGGGGGCATCAAGATTATATAAGGTAGAAATTATTGAAGATGCTACTAATTATGAAACTGTATACGCAAAAATACAAAGACCTAGCGATACAACAATTACTGTTGCTTTTGCTTCAACGGTAACAGCTGGTGCTTATAGGGCTTTAATTACTAAGATATAATAAAATAAATTAAAATATGGGTCAATTTTTAAACGGAATACATGTATCTGGTACTACTCAGTTAGACTTTATGCCTACTCATGAAAGCGAGGGAATTATAACTCTTGGTAGATACGATGCTGATACAACTAGGTATCACAATATAAAATCCTATGTCTCTTCTACTCTCGCAAGCAATTACCTAAAATTTTCTCTTCACAACGGCACAGCAAGCACTGTGGTAGATGTATTAACATTAAAAGGTGATCAAAATGTAACTTTTGGAAAATCAGCAGACAGTAATCGTGACGCAGCTAGTATTAAACACGCTGATAACGATTTTCTTTATGTAAAAGGTGGTACAGCAGGTATATCAATAAACGATGATGGTGAGGATACAAGGATGATATTATTCAATAGTGGTAATGTTAGATTTGACGCAGGAACTTTAGATAACGCGTTTGTTATTACAGCAGACACAGGTAATGCAACTTTTGCAGGTAATGTTTCAGTTAATGCAGCTGGACAGAAAGCAGTATTACACGTTAAAAATGAAGGTAACAATTGGGAAGATGGTGTTTTACTAGAACATGATAGTGGTGATACAGGTTGGAATATACATCCAGAAAATAATTCAGATAACGCTTTGTGGTTTGGTTATAATTCTGACACATCAGTGGCATTAACCTCACAAGGAGCAACTACTGCTTTAAAATTAAATAGTGATTTAAGTGCAGTTTTTGCAGGAACCGTAGAGGCTGGAGGAACAATATCACAAACGTCTGGAAATATTCTTGGTAGAGGATATTTAAATCTTCAAAATGGATACGGTTCTGCTAATGGAATTTATTTATATGGTAATCCTGCTATGTATAGAGAGGATGCTAATACATTATTTTTTCCATTAAGAAATATAAGTATAAAAAACAACGGGGGCGGTAACACTAAG
>MDSY01021357.1_pt1 | contig 12920 bp, 4 predicted proteins | sample 811131 | NCBI WGS metagenome assembly MDSY01 (sample SAMN05326643, study PRJNA326480) | marine metagenome | isolation source: seawater | place: Atlantic Ocean: South West | collected 2010
TCGGTTGTTGAATCGACGACGACAAGCGCCTCTGCCATCTTTTTTACAATCTCATCGAGTTCCATGAAATGATACTCGGCCCCTCGAGGAAATAGTCATTCCGATTATCACCATGGATCTTCGCTGTGATTCAAGATTGTTGAAAGATCGTCCGCTTTGATAATTTCTGAAGGGTATGTTTCAAAATAATCGATACGCATTTTGTGCTCGGTCAAGTTGTTGGAATGGAGCGGAGAGCAGAGCGTCCATTCGGCACCATCGTTCGTTCTAATTTTGCTTTCATGAATTTTTTCGATGGAAGATTGGCCGTCTCGAAACATCTCATACGAAGCAAGTGCTCGGTCCACACGGCTTAATTCAACGCCTTGCTGAATTCCAAAGTCCCCAGGTGAAGGCGCTCGACCTGAGCAGAAGAATTGAGCCAAACTCCAACCAAGTGGTCTGTTAACAACATCATGATCCATTCGGTTTCTGAAATCAAGAAGGCAGCCGACACAGGCACGTGAACACGGCTCACCCTCCAAACATGAAGAACCATTGAGGTGGTCTAAAGCGGAATCGAGGAACGACTCCATTTCAGAGTGCAGTGACCTCAATTGAGATACTAAACCTGCGCCGCCAGATACATTGTCATAAATGAAAATATCAACATACGCTTGGGCTCCATCAATCACCAAGCGGAACCCTGCACCGAGCTCCCTGTTCATAAGTTCAAGACGTTCGATCAGTTTGGTTTGCAGAGCATCCCTTAACGCCATAATTGATCCTCGGAATTCAGGGGTGGTCCAGTCAAACATAGGCTCCCCATCGTCCCCAGACACGTCAAATCGGAAGAGAGCAATGTCGCTGAAAAAGCGCAAACCAAGGGCAACTGGTAAATTATCAGGCACGCTGGCCGCCTGTCCTTTGCAACCATGTTGTAATTTTCTTCGTTCCTCAATGTCGATTCTCCCTAAATTTTCAAGAATGTAGGGGCGATGATGGCGTCCGTCACCTCCATTTACGATGTGATCTTCATGGAGTGAAGCCCCACAAGAAGAACAGAAGCTAAAGCCTTCATCTTCTGGTCCACGATTGATAAGGACAAATTGGGTGCCTAGGGCGTCTTTTGACTCTTCTTCACCGAGGTACACACGACATCTGCCCCATCTTTCTGCACCCGACCAGATTGGTTGACCCTCACTCAAATCTTGAACATCTGGCGCAGGGAGGCTGGCTCGGCTTGATGTCGTTCGCTCCTTCTTTGTAGTCCCCCGATGATGGATTGGACGTACATTTATGTTATATGTCGAGAAAGTTGGCAATTCTCGACCGTCGTTATGGGGAACTGTAATTGGGGCTAAACCTTCGGGTTGAAGGAGCAAATATGTTCGAACATTGTTTGGGCTAACTTCTGGCCTTGAACTTGAAACGCAAATCGGACATTCACTTCCAGTGAGGTTTTTGTCCACGATGTGGCTGACCCAACCGCAGTTTTCATTCAAACATACGGTCACTCTGTTCTGAGTTTTCATTCTGAACTCGTTGAAAAACTCTGAGGCGCGCTCAATCCTATTTTTTGAATATTCGAAATAGAGGCCGCCGATTTCCAATCGCTCACCATTGACCGTTTGACGACGACCCGGTGCAAGCTCTGATACAGCAAGTTTGGTATCTCTGCTGTACCGGGCGAGGTGGCGAACGCCCATTTTCCCAATTCTTTGCTCAGCAGCAAACATTGTGCTGTCTAACGGGAAAGAAAAAGAAGGAATTTGTCCCTTACTCAAGAGAAATTCAAGCACGCTCCCTGCATCAGTTTCCATCATCAATCCTCCGTTTGAGTGTGGCTATCATCCAGCCATTTGACAAATTTTTTCGCCCAACTGCGATATGTTCCGACGTCGAAGTTGGCAGGGAAACGTTCGCGGATATAGTCATCGGTTAATGTTGCATCGACCCATTGGCTAAATGCTTTAAATCCAAACGGATGATCTTTTTTGTAGAAGAAATCTTGGACAAAGCCAAGCGACTCAACCATGCTCGGGGTGATGACTCCATTTCCGCCTTCCATACCGTCGAACAAAAGCAAATCTCGATCATATGGTCGATGTTTCATGAACAGTTGGAGAAGTGAGGCATGGAAATGCCTTTGGAGAATTCGGCGATTGCCCATGTACAACATCGGCGGTGTATCGGGATGGTGAATAAGCCGTTCTGGCAATTCATACAACTGCTGTGCATAGGCGCTGTTGTCGGCCCAAGTCAAAGCAATGGATACCTCTGCAGCGCCTCTACCAGCACGCCCAATTCTTTGCTGATAATTTGCTGAGTGAGGGGGCATTGAACGCAGAGCAACACACGTCAATGAACCAATGTCAATACCAACTTCCATTGTCGTTGTGCAGGATAAAACATCAATCGGAGGCAAGGTTGAGCGAGCATTGCTCACACTTGTTGAATCCGGCACAGGTATGTCTTGGAATTGCAATTCGTGGAGTTCTGCTGGGGAATACAGATCACTACGATCGAGTTTGTCGCCAACCTGAGCGGTGTGTTCTTCAACGCGCAGGAGGGATATATTGTCTTCTCCATCAAGAAGGATTTGAAGATTCTTCCGCCACGGATCGATACGGAGGCTTTGGTAGCGTTTCGAAAATTCAGAATCTCGGCCCGATATAAATTCAGATTCTTCACAAGCCCCGCATTTGGTCTTATCTTCAATCGGCGTCAGCCTAGGGCGATAACATTTCTTACAAATGCGGATTTCGTCAGAGAAAGAGGGTTTAACTTCCAAAGCATCGGCGTTCAGCCCGTTGTAGCCTCCCATTGAAACAAACATTCCAGCACTTTTTAATGATGTGAGTAATCGGTTTCGATGCATTTCCGAGCCAAGGCCTTCAGTTGCATAGAATTGAAGCACCAATTCATCTAGGTCACTGCTGTTTGCCAAGCCTGGTGGGTTCTGTGCCCACTCATCTGCCTGTTTTATTGTAAATGGGTTAAACGCTGGCATTCTATCCTGGCTAAACACTGCGTTCTGTATTTTACTGGAATTTTTGCCTTTGAAGGATTTTGAAAACATTCTCGGGATGAAGTACCTCGCTTCGGGTGATTTTATTCGCATCCTTTCGTCAATTTTATTCCAATAACGCTCGTTGATTTGGACATACCCAAGACCAATTTCTTCGACACCGTATTCTCCATCGAAAAGGAATTTGACCATGAATTTCGCCCAAGCATCTGTCCAACGACCGTGTGCTCTTGAGTGCCGAGGCAATTGATCCGCGACGAAATATAGATTCCATTCGTCTAAAAATCCGAGCACGTGTTCATCACTGGCGTACTTGATTGCCACTTCTGCGAGTGGAGCCATTTGAGTTGAACTTAGCAGCCACTCGTCATTAATCTTAGAAACGATTTGATGGTAGATTCCAAGGAATGATTTTTTCGGAATTTCAACGTGAAGCCCGTCTTCAAGTGCGGTGTGTAGATCGGTCATTTTGATCTTTAGATCCGCAAATGTTTCTTGTTCTGTTTTGGATTTGAATTCGTTGACGATGCGCTCGAGTCCTTCGACGCTTGTGGCCGTCTTCGTTGCTCTGCGGACTTCTGCAATCTCTTCTCTTAACCTCACTGGAACCGAACCCAATTCAAAAGACGATGGTGTTTTATTATTGAGCACATCTTCAATGTGCCCTTTTCGAGATGAGAAATCGATGTCTTGGAGATTGAAATCCACCATATGTCGTGGTTTGAACCCGTTCATTAGGGTTTCAATTTCACCACTGAATTGGCTCATTTCTATTCGTTCATCCTCAACGATTTGAGCAGCCCGTGCCGCTAGTAAAGATGCAAGGGTATTGATGCCCGCCGCTGCAAAGACCGTGCGATCTTGTGCCAAATCCCCACCTGCAAATGGATTCATTCCTTTTGTTGCGCAAAACAGGGCGAACCACGGGAACATACCGGAAATGGACTTATGTTCGGAAGGAAGGTTTTGAAACCATTCTTGACTAAGCATTTCGAAGAGAAGGCGGCGAGTTTCATCGTGGTTTGAAAGTTCGCCGAGTTCGACGGCGATGTTTGCTGCTTGTTGGCGGCTGTCAGAGAACACCAAACATTTTTTTCCAGAATTTGGTAGATGTTTCGCGGCTTCTACTTCGTCCTGTTCTTGCATCAGGCCGTCGATAAGGGTGCCAAATGCTTCGTTACCTCGAGTTTGAAGATTGCTGACTTGCCTTGCCTTCCGCTTTGAGTGGTTTCTCGATGTTTCTGGACAAATCCTATCAAAGAACTGATTGTCTTTTTTGTTGTTTTGGTTCTGCCATAACTCCGAATATTCAAAATTCCCATTGGATTTGAATCCAGCAACTTTCAAACAGGCATGCTTTGTCTCATCGAAATTTTCTTCATCAAATGTAAATCGGGGCGTTAAAAAGCCGGTCATCATATCCAAAATGTGAGTGTAGTTGTGCTCGCGGGTGCAACGCCATGAAGCCAGAGCTACGCGGTTTTTCTCTGAGGAACCTCCGATTGCATTCGACCATGCAAACTGAGTGCCTGTGCTTACAGTCAATCCGTCTCTGCCTTCAAACGCATCCATACGATCGACCCAGAGGTTAAGAAAAGCGACGCCTGTACTTCTGCCATATACCAATTCAAATGGCCGGGCGCCACATGGTGTGCCGTCACTGGTTGAGGCAGTGCAACGAAGGGTGTCAAGTTGGTGAAAAGAGGCGCATTTTGGGCAAACAGAAAGTTGCGGCATTCCTCGAGCGAAAAGATGCCCGCGTATTGGCATTAAGGGCATGCCCTCTTTCCCTGAATCAACCCAACTTCGAGCCCCTGCGATAAGATCGAGGAGGCGGGAAATGAGGTTTTCACCAGGTTGCCCGAACACCACCTCTGCGAGAGTTCCAAGTTTCCAAGGCGCAGGCTCTTCGCCATGGGGTCGAAGAGAATGCAAGTTGGTGGGGAGAAGAGAAGGATGTTGCAAGGCTGTGTACAGGCGTATGAACAAATCATTGTCATGCAGAATCTCATACCTAAGTTGCATTCGTTCACTCTTGTCTTTGGGTGCGTTGATGTGTGATTCTAAACGCTCACGAAGGTGTTGGTTGCTTGAGCACAACGACTTCAAAAATTGATATTCTGGTTGTTCCATTTTTTCCGAGCCCGCATCAAGGGTGGAGAGGTGTTCAATGGCCTTATCGGGTGCCTCGCTGAGTGTGTTCCAATCCCGATTCTTAAGGAGGTCTGTCTTGGATGGTTTTGGTGCCACAACATCTTCGGGGTTTACGCCTGTTAAGTCAGCAGCGAAGTCTTGTTTCCTCTTATCTTCCTTACCTAGGCTGGCGCTGGTAATGATCACTTGGATGTCTGGCTCTGCACCGTCATTGGTGAGAACGGAGCGAAGCCTGTGGAGCAGCATTGAAACTTCTGTCCCCATCGCACCTTGGTACAAGTGAGCTTCATCGAGAACCAAGAGCAGTTTACGAGGTGGTTCATCCGCCTCTGGCTCTTCATGCAACCAAGCCTTTGTGTCTTCCCAAAACACGTGCTCAAGTGGGCGCAGAAGCATGTATTCGAGCATGCTGTAGTTGGTCACAAGGATGTCCGGCACACCAAGATGTTGAGTTGCTTGGAGATAGCGCTCCCTGGCTTCTTCAGAAGGATCGCTGTCCTGGAGGGCGTATTGCAAAAGGCCACCCTGATGCATCTCATAACGGGCGTACAATTCACGGTCGCCATCGGTCCCCAAGTGTTCAATTTCCGACTTTTTGAATCCATTTTGATCGGTTTTGTGCATTCCTTTCTCAAATGATGATAAATTCCAATCATCAACGGGCGTAAACCGTGCATCGGCAACAGCAATCCCAGCAGGAACCTCAACTGGATAGGGTATCTCTTCAACCCTCCACTCACCTTCAGGATCATATTTCCAATGTCCACCTTTCGCCGGTACCCTTCGATCTTCAACCAGCCTTTTCCAGAGCACTGGGTGTTGCTTTTCGATTCCAGTGTATGCCTTGACCATTGCCGCCACCTTCGGTTTGGGGCCTTTTTGATTAATGTTCCAACGGAGGGTAGAAGGGTTTTGCATGGAGTACCATCCATGAGCAGGTGTTCTCCCTGTGTACATGCCAAATTGGCACGGGCGTCCTGCCCCTTTTTGATGCAATTTTGTCGACATTTCAAGCGTTCCAAACAAATCACGAATCCGAACAGTTTGGTCCGCCACAAGTGCATTCATGGGGTAAAGAACAATCGCTTTGACACCTCGCTGCATGACTTCGTCGCGTTTTTTGGCACGCTTCGATTCGCGGAGAAGTTGCCCGAGCATCGGGTAAAGAAAACACTCTGTTTTTCCAGAACCTGTGCCCGTTGCAACCACAACATGTTTTCCTTGTTGCCATGCCCGAACAGATTCAATTTGATGTGGATACGGTGTCCATTTGGAGTAGGAGCCAAGCAGTTCTGCAAGTTCATCCAGTTCCTCTTTGTCCTTGCCTTCAAACCCGTCTGAGAGGTTGTCCCAAGTCCATGTGGCATCCTTGTCGTACCTTGGAATCCCTTCGACGAATGGTTTCTTCAAGATGTCAAATCGGTCTCGAACAAATTCTCTTCTCGAATCTGCGAGAGCTTTTGGCCAGCCGTTTTCTATTCCCGAGGACAGTGTATACATTCGGTCATAGTAATCCAATTGATCCGCCAACAAGCGTTTGTGGACTTGATCGAGGCGCATATTCATCTATCTCCGCTTGAGGTTATTGTGGGTTTTGGTCCAACCAAACCCATCGATGGACCGCTTGAATCAGCGCATTCTCGATATCTTGTGGGAGTGGATGCGTTCGATTTCCGTAAGCACCACTCATGGGGTCTGTGTTCACCTTCGCAACTCGGTCCCAACGTCCACCGCCAAGCAAATACTTTCTCAGTGGAAGGGGCCACATATTGGAATGGCTTCGAAAATTCGTGCTCGTGTTCTTTATGTAGCCGAACAACACAGCAAATGAACGTAAGGTCTCAATTTCAATAAACGACCAATCGAAGGCTCGTGTTTGGTTGAATCCAGAGAATTTACCCCCAATGTACCGATAGAGGTAAGCCATTGAGTTGTTTTCCGTTCGCTTCAAGTCTGCAACCCATTCCGTTTGTTCCTGTTGCCACATGTCATAATCTTGGCGCATAAATCTTGCAATGCTCAGATATTCCTTGGCTCCATCCTCATGATTTATTCGAAAGAGCATCTTTTTCTCTCCACCATCAACACGTGAAGCATACAGAAGATCACAATACACTATTTTCCCTTCGGAATCGGTTCGCTTCAAGGAAGAGCCGTTCACTCGTCCATGGTCGCCTACGAGAACCGAGTCTTGTGAGCCGATTGGTTTCCAGCGCTGATTATTATGCGGTTCAAATTCTTGCCTTCGATACAGGCGCCCAATATTGGCTTCACCAGGGGACCTCTCATACAGGTGGGTGACTTCAAAATTCGATTCGATGTCTTGAGCGTATCGCGCTTTATTTTCTGGTGAGATATCCGCCATGATGCTGATCAAGGTGTCAATGTGTTCTTTTGGTGAAGATGCGCACAAACCAAGGAAATGCGGACGATCTACAATCGGAATTTTGTTGAGGTGTTGCGGGATTTTACCTTTGATGAACGTCCCGTGATTGGTCCATGTAAGGTGGTGTGCAGCCAATTGGTCATTGTTAATAGAAAGACCATAGTATGAGAGCGGATTTGAGGTCAGGAGAAGGTGCACGGAGTCGCTCAGTTGAACGATGTGCTCATCGAAGGCCTTCCAAGAACTGTTGGTTGTTGCCTGAAGTTCCATAGCAGGCATTGGATAGTAGATTCCAGATGAACGCAAACGGGCGCCCAACTCATATTCTGTGTCTTGGTGAGGGAATGAGAGATGATCAAAACCAATGTAATGTTTCATCTTCGATGTTGGTATGCGGAATTCAAGCGGCCCGTTATAGAGTTCTGATTTCACTAATTCCATGTAGCGGGCAGGATTTGATACAATGGATTCTGCTTGTGCCTCTGGCAATTCGAGGTTTCTTTGGATTTTTTGTGTATTGAAGCTACGCAATATGTCGCTGTTTTCTGTTGTATCAACACTTAGATGTAAGTCCCTTGGAGTGAGGCGATTTCCTCTTGACCATCTTGTTGTTTGAATAAACGATTCGTTCTTGGTTTCGCCGTCGAAGACGTTTACCTCAATTGTGTAAATTTCACCTGTCCCCCTTGGCAGGTCAATGGTGGCAAAATTACCCCGCATGGGCATAGGCATGAGAGGATGAGAAGCAATTCGAGAACCGTCATCTTTCTTCACGACGACTCGAATTGTTCGTTGGTCTGGACGACCAAAGCCAGTGATGTGAATCAGTAATTTTTCGTTTGTCGGCCCATGCGAAGCTGTTTGGTTGCTCAATGGCATGACTCGGACAATAGAATCACCATTGCATCTGTAGAGATTGATTCGCTTGAGGTTGGTTTCAATTCTGGGAAGAACAAGTTCAGGATCGTTGTCTCTCATCGCCTTGAGTAGCGAGATATCCATTCGAACATTTAAATCGATGGATGAACCCGTTTCTTCCGAATAAGTGTCGAAAAATTTTGGTTCGAATTTGTAAAGAAAACCGCTGTTGGCGGGCCATGAAATCCGTTCGAGTAACCCCTCTGACATGGCAAGAGGAAGTCGAGTAAAATATCCATTTAATTCGTTTTCATGAACGAGGCCTGGGCCCCTAACCAGCACAAACAAACCAAGTGTTCTTTCTTCAGCATAAAGGGACTTGCTTTGCATTTGGATTTTATTGTCACATTTGTGGGGTTGAAAATAGACAGTTGTTGTTCCATCATGACGCTTTACAAAGAGTCCTTCGAAAAAGAGAACAGAATGATTTGAGAATTGATCGAAATTGAAAATCGTATTGCATTGCTTCCACAGGGGATTGGGGCGGGTCAAATGACCGAGGTCGGCAAACCCTTGCCAATCCTCAAATTTATTGGATGGGGTGCGGCAATTCTCTCTCAACAGATCTTGTAAATCCTGCACATTGTTGGCTAACAACTTATACGTGGCGTCTAATTTTGGAAAAAACAAGATATTCGACCATGTTGGGTGGTTTGGACGTAGCGTAAGGGAAAAACCTAGTGTTTTACGATGGGGGGGTTGGCTCGCTCCGTTGCATCTGAATCCTTGATGAAATCCATCTGGATGGCCAGCGTAATCGAGAACATTCAAGAAAATATTACAAGAATCGTTGGAAGCCGATTGTTTACCGAGTATGAAATGGCTCCCCTTGGTTTGTGTCCTATTTTCCCACTGAAGACGACCATCGTCGTAAAGTTTCATCCACCCCTCAGCACAATCACTACACACCATTCGCCCCTGAAGGCCTGCAGTAAGATTGCGCCACTTACCAAGCGTTTTGGAGCCTGGAAAATGCTCTCGATAAATCGAGATGAGGTTGACCAATTCCCTGTAATCGAACCGCCCTTCAGGGAGGTTTGCTTGAGCAATTCTACCACGCCGGAAGTCATCTGCAGTGACCTCGACTTCCTTTCCTCGAATCTGTTTGATTAGCTCCGATAGAGCCCCTGCTCTTTCCCTCCATTCCTCGCGATGATGGGGCTGGGGGTTTGGCATAAGAACAAGCTGTCTCATCCTTATATTGAGTTGGTGAAACTGAAGAGGAACCATGAACGTGTTCCTGAGTGCTTTTCTATCCGCCATATTTTCACCCTATTTCCCCAAATCTCGCCAATCCAAATGTGGATACTTTCGTTTCCGTTTTTTCTTTAGATGATTAAAATTACGCTTGGATATACTCACCTTACTTTTAGTATCGGCCCGTTTGAATTCTCTTCTGGCTTTTTCAATTTGAACCCTAACAAAGTTCTCTTCTTCGGAAATTACACGCTCGGATGGTTCCGGGGTTAGACCATCTGGGGATTGACCTTGCTTTGGAGAAAACGTTGTTTCTATTGTCTTAGGTTTGTCCAGAATTGGATTGGATTTCACTTCGGGCGCAGGTGGTACAGCCTTCGCTTTGGCTGCGGGTGCATTCGATTTCCCCGAACGAGGGGCGTTTGTGGACATAATGCCCGTTGCGTTCGGGTTCGCATTATTGTAATAGCCACTAACACTCGAAGTTTTATTTTGGGCTTTGGCTGCTTTCGGCGTTTGTTTATTTTGGCCTGATGTCTTATTATGATCGACAGGGGGATGGTGGGCATCTGACGTCTGTGAAAGCGGCTGACGTTGTGGCATTGGCGAAGAGCGTTCATCGGACTGAGACAAATGTGCCGTCTCAGGTTTGGGTGGCTCACCTTCAGATTTGAATAAGGGATATTCGGCGAGGTTCTCTCCTTTCCTCCAGATCTTTTCAAGATTATCTTGGACCTCATTATCACTGAGCCATCCGTTTTTTCGCATGAAGCGGAGCAAATTTCTCCAGTATGGTTCCTCTGCCCCGTTAGTTAAATCAATCATTTTTGCGTATAATTGTCTTTGTTCAAAGTGCTTCATCTGGTACTCCGGGGATGATTGCCCGAAAATTATGCATATTTCCTTATGCCTCGCAAACCATTTAATTTCTCTAATCCTCTTCGGGTCACCATTCCAGGTTTTCAGAAACTCACGTGCCATCCGTCTTAGCGCAGTTGTGGTCGCCCCCTCCCTACCCTTCGTTGATATGTTGACCACAAGAAGGGGGGGGTTGTCTGAACGAGAAGGGGTGGATACTTTGAGGGCCCAGTGTGTTAGGGAGGTGAGATCGAACTCTTTGGCTGCGTCTTCATGGTAATCTTTAATCAAACCGTCAATCTTATCGCTAATCCTTCCGTCCTCAAAGGTGAATTCCTGTTGGTGTTGAACCGATTTGTCCTCACCCTTGAGGAGTTCCAGCCTATACTTCACACCTGGTTGGTTATTCGTTTCAACTTCTACTTCTTCTGAGATCCGACTAAACGGAACTGTAGAATCAAGAATGTACGTGAGTTCATTTATTTCCCGCCTGAGGGAGATTTCAGGCATCGTACACGCCCCCTCAATGATTGTCGTTTCGCCATGCTTGAGAATCCATGCATTGTTACTTCGAAATTGGTCGTATGAGGGTTGATCTATCTCGAAACACAGATCCGTCATGGAAGTTGAGATAATTTCGCGTCCACAGTGTATCAATTTGAATGGTTCAGTACTTGGGTAATACTCTTTGATATACTCAACCTTCCATTCAATTGGTTGGCCACCTTCCAAACAAGAACTCACATCTTGTGGTGCATCTTCAACCAATCTTTCTTCTCGAAAAATTGTGAAGGATTCCGACTTCACCGGATAAAGTTCCGGATTACCGTACGGAATGAGCTCGGCATCGATGGTCAACTCTTTGCCCCTATGGTCGAAAAACCAACGGTCGATTCCAGGTAACAGTCCCCGAATATCCGAGACAGTGAAGGAAGTATCACCGGATGGGAAACTTTGAGTGTGGTTAACGCCTTGTTCTTCTGTGTTCTCTAGTTCTCGGATTTTCAAATTAAGAACACCCTCGGACTCCGCATGTGACGTAATTGATAGGCAACTGTGGAGTTCACCGTCCCGAATGAGCCCGGAAAGTGTTTTAATCGTGATTTCATCACCGAGGTCCTGTTCAATTTGGCAACCCACATCATCGCCTAAGTGGTAAGGATTAATCTTGAGGTTTCCCTTAATGACACCGTTCAATTTTTCGATGAGTCTGCGCGAACTGATGTTAATTCTCCCATTGTTTCCTTTTATCGATGCAGGAATGGATTCTCCATCCACCATTACAAAAGTAGCCCCAGTCACCTTTTCGCTTGGAGAGAGGTGGGCGAGTTCAAAGGTGAGTTCATACCCGTTTTGAGCATCGGCAGTTATGTTCGAAGAAGTGATTTTAGGGCGGAAAAAGGATAATTTAGGTGGGGGGACAATTATTGAATATGAGGGATCAAACACTTGTGCCCGGTCACTAAAGTTGAATTGATTAAATCCCATGGTGATTTTTGCCGGCTGTTCAAGAGCTATATACCATTGCACAGGTAGAGGGATTGTGGTAGCGCTCCCAGTATTCGCTAAGTTGGCCCGGGAATTGTAAAACTCATAATAATTATCGACCTCTTCAACACCTTGCCATTCAATCGAACTGGAACCTGTGAAATCAGCGTAGGGAGTGATTTTGATGGAAGGAGGTTTGTTTTCTATATTGCTGTCAACGAGTTGGATTGATGCTGGAATCCGAGCATCATACTCCTTGGACGTACCATCATTTGTAATCACAATAGTATACTTTGAAGAGTGTAAATCCTCTGCTGTGAAGGTTTTGGCACCCTGTACATTACCAGATTTCAGTTCAGCCCCATTATCATCAATGAGTTTATACTCAGGATCACTGCCTCCCCAAAGGCTACCACTCGGCACATCAATGAGCGCGATTGTGCATTTTGACAATGAATCCCATGTGAAGCGTACTTTAGTTCGATTCCATGATGCTGAGTAGGTGTTGAATGCTATTCCCACTTCATTTGTTCCGTCCACTCCAAACTTATTGGCGATAGCCAAAGGAGTAGGGGTCATAGGTTCACACGCTTCAACCCGATATAAGTGAGTTTTCCCCCCAAAGGATTGGATCTTGAATCAAAGTTGAGTAATGTCGTCTCGCTCTGTCGAGACGCCAAACGCTTCTTGCGCCTTATCGTAGACTGATCTATCGAGGGTGCCTTTCCTGACGAAAGACGAAGGCCAGTGGCGGCGAAAGCGGCACCGTCAATTTCGAAGAAGCGACGAAGCGCTTCACGGGTTTCTGACGATTACCAACTCGTTGGCCAGTAAGTGCTTCACTGCCTTTGTTCAAGCCTTGTTGGTAAGGCGCCAGCGCACAGCAAGCATAGCCAACAAGCCAAACCA
>MDSY01096055.1_pt1 | contig 12920 bp, 19 predicted proteins | sample 811131 | NCBI WGS metagenome assembly MDSY01 (sample SAMN05326643, study PRJNA326480) | marine metagenome | isolation source: seawater | place: Atlantic Ocean: South West | collected 2010
AAACAATATTTGAGAATAGGTTTATGCATGTTCAAGAATTAATAAGAATGGGGGCAGATATTGACATTAGGCAAAATACAGCCATTATTAAGGGAGATGCCTTTTTACAAGGCACTAATGTTATGGCAACTGACCTAAGGGCTTCAGCGTCACTTGTTCTTGCCGGATTGGTCGCCAAAGGTACAACTATTATTGATAGAATTTATCATTTGGATAGGGGCTATCAAGATTTAGAAAAAAAATTTAATGCAATAGGTGCGAAGATTGAGAGGGTATACAAATGATTACAATAGCTTTATCTAAAGGTAGAATTTTTGAAGAAACAATGCCAATTCTTAATGAAGTTGGAATCTTTTGTAATGAAGATCCTGAAAAGTCCAGAAAATTAGTCTTAACAACAAATAGCAAAGACTTACAATTAATTATTGTTCGAGCATCTGATGTCCCAACATATGTAGAGTGGGGAGGCGCGGATTTAGGTATTGCTGGAAAAGACGTATTGGATGAGTACCAAGGCATTGGTTTATATCAGCCTTTAGATTTAGGCATTGGTAAGTGTAAGATGATGATCGCAGCAGAAAAATCTTTTGATTATCAAAGAAGTATAAAAAATAAATTGAAATTAAGAGTGGCAACGAAATATGCCTCTGCTACCAGAAAGTATTTTTCACAAAAGGGAATTAGCATAAATCTTATTAAATTGTATGGTTCTATGGAGCTAGCTCCAATTGTTGGTATGTCAGATATTATTGTGGACTTGGTTAGTTCGGGGAAAACCCTACAAGCAAATAATTTAGTACCTATTGAGGAGATTGGAGAGATTTCGTCTAAATTAATTGTAAATAAAGCCTCATTAAAAATAAATAGAGAGCTAATTCAGCCCTTAATTCAAAAATTCTCAGATGCTATTTCTAAATAACTTGTGAATATAAAAAAATTAAAATCAACGGATAAGAATTTTTTATCAGAACTTAAGAAATTACTTGCTTTTGATTCTGACGGAAATGAAGAAATTGTTAAAACAGTGCATGACATTGTTAGCTTAGTTAGAAAAGATGGGGACAAAGCACTATTAGAGTTTACTAAAAAATTTGATCGTATTTCAATTAACAGTGTTCAAGGGCTAGAGATTAGTCAAAACGAATTATCAGAGGCTTTAGATAAAATACCTCAAAACACTAGGGAGTCTTTAGAGCTTGCTGCAGAGAGAATTCATGATTATCATCTCAAGCAAAAATCTGAATCATGGGCATACAAGGATGATCAAGGCTCAAGTTATGGACAAAAGATTTCGCCCTTAGACAGAGTAGGACTTTATGTGCCAGGAGGCAAAGCAGCTTATCCATCATCAGTACTAATGAATGCTATCCCCGCAAAAATAGCAGGAGTAAAAGATTTAATTATGGTTGTTCCTACACCTGATAATGAAAAAAATGACTTAGTTCTAGCAGCTGCAAAAATAGCTGGAGTTGATAGAATTTTTGCTATAGGCGGAGCTCAAGCAATAGCAGCTTTAGCTTATGGGACAGAAACGATACCTCAAGTTGATAAAATTGTAGGACCTGGAAACGCATATGTAGCAGAAGCAAAGCGTAAAGTTTTTGGGCAGGTAGGAATAGATATGATAGCTGGGCCATCTGAAATCACTATTATTTGTGATGGAAAAACAAATCCAGATTGGATTGCAATGGATTTATTTTCACAAGCCGAGCATGACGAACTATCTCAATCTATTTTGATTGCCACAGATAAAGCATTTTTTGATTCGGTGATGATTAGTATTAATAAGTTAATTACCAAAATGCCTAGAAAATCTGTAATTAAAACTTCACTAGAAAATAGGGGGGTTTTCATTATGGCAAAAGATTTAAAAGAAGCTGCTGCTATATCTGATTATATTGCCCCAGAACACTTAGAGCTTTCCGTTGAAAACTCTGAAGATTTGCTAAAAAATATTAATCATGCGGGAGCTATATTCTTGGGTCGAAATACATGTGAGGCAGTCGGCGATTATTGTGCCGGACCCAATCATGTTCTCCCAACATCTGGAACTGCACGTTTTTCTTCACCTTTAGGTGTGTATGATTTTCAAAAAAGATCTAGCCTAATATCCTTATCTGCTGAAACTGCAACTGACTTGGGATCTATTGCTTCTGTTTTAGCAGAAGGAGAAGGTTTATTCGCACACTCTGCATCAGCAAAATATAGAATTACAAAGAAAGATGAATAGCTATTGGGGAGATGTTGTAAAAAAATTAACACCCTATGAGCCAGGTGAGCAACCTAAAAATAGTTTATTTTTAAAACTAAATACTAATGAAAATCCATATGCTCCTAGTCCAAAAGTTTTAAAGGCAATTAAAGCAAGCGTTAAGGAAAGTTTGAGGTTGTATCCAGATCCAGAAAGTATGAATCTTAAAGCTTCGATTGCAAACTATTATGGTTTAGAAATATCTAATATTTTTGTTGGAAATGGTTCTGATGAAATTTTAGCTTTTATTTTTCAAGCTTTACTAAAAAAAAGTCGACCAATTTTTTTCCCAGATATTACTTATAGTTTTTATCCAGTTTACTGCAATCTTTTCGATATTCAATATAAAACTATTCCGTTAGATAAGGAATTCAAAATAAATTTTGCAGATTATAGAATAGATAACGGAGGTATTATTTTTCCAAATCCTAATGCACCTACAGGTATTCCAAAGTCATTAAATGAGATAGAGGAATTATTAAAAATTAATAAAGATAGCGTGGTTGTAGTTGATGAGGCATATGTTGATTTTGGAACAGAATCTGCAGTTAATTTAGTAAACCGATACAAAAACTTAGTTGTGACACAATCAATGTCAAAATCAAGATCTCTTGCGGGTATGAGGCTAGGTTTTGCATTTGCAGATCAAGGATTAATAGAAGCACTCTCTCGTATAAAAAACAGTTTTAACTCTTACCCAGTTGATAGGCTTGCCCAAGCAGCAGGTATTGCTGCTATTAATGATGAGGATTATTTTACTGAAACTAGAGAAAATATTATTGAGGCAAGAACATTTCTAGAAAAAAGTTTAGTAGAGATAAATTTTGAAACACTGCCTTCAGGTGCCAATTTTGTATTTACTAAGCATCACACAATGAATGCGAGTGAGATATTTAAAAAATTAAGAGATTCTGGTATTTTAGTTCGTCACTTTAATAACCCAGATAGAATATCTCAGTATCTCAGAATTACTATTGGCACAATGAAGCAAATGAAGCAATTAATATCGATATTGAAGTCTTAATATCAAAGGAATAAGGAGAAAATTTACATGTCTAAAGAATTTGATTATTTGAAAAAAGAATTTCCTAGAACTTATAGAGATACTGTTTTAGAGCATAAAGCAGTTAATAAAGTAATCACATTTTGTGATGACAACAACCAATACCTTCTTTTTACTGAAATGTTTCGCCAAGTAAATAACGGTAAAGGTATTTCTGAAGATTTGGAAATTTATTTTGTTAACTATTTGTCAGAAAAATATAACACGAAAGCTTTTGCAAGAGCTGCAGCTTATGTAACAGAAGACCAAACTTCTTTTATAGGATTTGATATTAAGAATATTGATGGTCATGTATGGTCGCAACAAAATATTTTTAATACTGACGACGAAGGTAAAGTTATAGTTGTCGATAAGAATTTTAAAAATAGTAGTGACCAGAATGTTATTTGTCCTTTAGTAAACTCATACTTTGAGAAAATTAATTTTCCTGAGGATACATTACAATTTTTAAATAACTTGTATGAGCAGGTAAAGCCTAATCTGCAAATAATTAAAATAAAATAAAATAAAAATGATAAAATCAATACTATGAAACGTTCAGCAAAAGTATTAAGGAAAACTAAAGAAACCGATATTACTGTAGAAATTAATATTGATGGTACTGGTAAATCTAATTTAGATTCAGGCATAGGTTTTTTAGACCATATGTTAGAACAAATTTCACGTCATGGTTTATTTGATTTAACAATTAAAGCAAAAGGCGATTTACACATTGATGCACACCATACAGTTGAGGATATTGGCATTACTCTAGGCCAAGCCTTTAATAAAGCGATAGGAAATAAATTAGGTATTCGACGATACGGTCATGCTTATGTTCCTTTAGACGAAGCATTATCAAGAGTTACTTTAGATATATCAGGACGACCAGGACTTGAAATTAGTGCTGAATTCACAAGAGCCAGGATTGGTGAATTTGATGTAGATTTAATCCATGAGTTTTTTCAAGGTTTTATTAATCATGCAAATATTACATTGCATATTGATAACCTTAAGGGTGAGAATGCTCATCATCAGGCTGAAACAATATTTAAAGCTTTTGGAAGAGCTTTAAGGGTTGCTGTAGAACTGGATGAGAAAATAAAAGGTGTAATGCCATCAACAAAAGGCTCACTTTAATTTATTAAGATATTTAAATTCAATTTATGATTGCAATTATTGATTATGGAATAGGTAATTTAAGATCAGTCCATAATGCTGTCAGTTTTATATCACCTCAAAGCAAATCAATTGTCACTAGTGATCCAGATGTAGTCTCCAAGGCAGAAAGAGTTATTTTCCCTGGTCAGGGGGCGATGCCTGATTGTATTTTACAATTAGAAAAAAGAGGACTTAAAGAAGCAGTAATTGAAGCAGCAAAGCAAAAACCTTTTTTAGGTATTTGTTTGGGATTGCAAATGTTGTTTGAGTCCAGCGAAGAAGGATATGTAAGGGGTTTTGGTTTATTCCCAGGCGTTGTAAAACGTTTTGAGTTAAGCCAAAAAGAAAGGATTAAAATTCCTCATATGGGTTGGAATAAGGTTGATTTAACTAATTCTCATCCAATGTGGAATAAAATAGATGCTGATAATAGATTTTACTTTGTCCATAGTTTTTATGCTGAAGTAACAGATAAAAACTTAGTAATGGGAACTTCAAACCATGGAGAAAAATTTACTAGCGCAATTGCAAAGGATAATATTTTTGCAGTTCAATTTCATCCAGAAAAAAGTTCAAAATTAGGTTTGCAATTATTGAATAATTTTATTAATTGGGATATTTAATTTAAATTATGATAATTATTCCAGCAATAGATCTCAAAGATGGTAAATGCGTTAGATTGAAGCAAGGACAAATGAATCAATCAACTATTTTTTCTGAAAATCCAGCTGCAATGGCAAAGAAATGGCTAGATTTAGGAGCAAAACGATTACATTTGGTTGACCTTGACGGTGCGTTTGCAGGTAAGCCTGTTAATGAAGACGCTATAAAATCAATAGTATCGGAAATTGGAAGTGAAATTCCAATTCAATTGGGTGGAGGTATTAGAAATTTAAATACTGTAGAAAATTTTTTAAATAGTGGAGTAGATTCAATTATTGTTGGAACAGCAGCAGTTACAAATCCCGGATTTTTACATGAAGCATGCTATGCGTTTCCTGGACAAATTATAGTTGGGTTAGATGCAAAAGATGGCAATGTTGCAATTAATGGCTGGGCAAAACTTACAGGTCATAATGTAATTGAATTAGCACAAAAATTTGAAGAATATGGGGTTGAATCAGTAATTTATACTGATATCGGCCGAGATGGAATGATGTCAGGTGTAAATATTGAAGCTACTGTAAAATTATCAGAATCTTTAAAAGTACCTGTAATAGCTAGTGGTGGTGTTTCAAATATAAAAGATATCGAAATGCTTTGTGATGTTTCAAATATTGGTATTAGAGGTGTGATTACTGGAACGGCAATTTATGAAGGAAGTTTAGATTTTAAAAAAGCTCAAGAATTAGCTGAACAATTAACTGGATAACAATATGGGTGTTGCTAAAAGAATTATTCCATGTCTTGATGTAAACGATGGCAGAGTTGTTAAAGGAGTTAATTTTGTTGAATTAAAAGATGCAGGGGACCCAGTAGAAATTGCAAAACGATACAATCAAGAGGGGGCAGATGAAATAACCTTTTTAGATATTACAGCTAGCTCAGATAACAGAGGCCTTTTGTTTGATATTATCGGGAAAGTTGCAAAGCAAATTTTTATTCCTCTTACGGTAGGGGGTGGTGTGAGAAAGTGTGAAGATGTCAGAAATTTGTTAAATGCTGGTGCGGATAAAGTTGGTATTAATACTTCTGCAATCTTAAATCCAGACCTAGTTTTGGAAGCTACTAGCCGCTTTGGATCTCAAGCAATTGTAGTTGCAATTGATGCAAAAAAAATTGGTGATCACTGGGAAGTTTTTACTCACGGAGGAAGAAATCCAACTGGAATTAATGCGATAAATTGGGCACAAAAAATGGCTGAGATGGGAGCTGGAGAGTTACTCATCACAAGTATGGATAGAGATGGAACAAAAAAAGGTTTTGATAATGTGCTTACCAAATTAATTTCTGATGTTGTTGAAATCCCAATTATTGCTTCAGGTGGTGTTGGCAATCTTCAGCATCTTGTTGATGGAGTCAAAGATGGAAAAGCTGATGCTGTTCTTGCTGCTAGTATTTTTCATTATGGTGAGTTTACAATTCAAGAAGCAAAGCAATATATGGTTGATAATAATATAGAGGTAAGGCTATGACTAACTGGATTGAAAATATTCGCTGGAATGAGGATGGTCTTTTGCCAGTGATTGTTCAAGAAGTTGGCACAGCTAAAATAATTATGTTTGCATGGATGAATCGAGAAACTCTTGAGGAATCAATAAAACAAAAAAAAGCTATTTATTGGTCTCGTTCCAGAAATCAGGTGTGGATTAAAGGAGAGAGTTCTGGCCATTATCAGTATATAGAAGATATACTTTTAGATTGTGATAATGATTCTTTACTTATTAAAGTTATACAAGAAGGAGGTATAGCTTGCCATACTGGTCGTAAAAGCTGTTTTTATAATCGAATTAATATGGAAACCAATCAAATAGAAATAAATGAAAAAGTTGTGAAGGATCCTAAAGAGATTTATAAGGACAAAAAATGAAAGATGAATTTTTAGAAAATTTATTAAATCTTATTAAATCAAAAAAGAAGGGTGATCCTAAAACTTCATATACAGCTTTTCTTCATCAAAAAGGACTTAATGAAATTCTAAGTAAAATATCTGAGGAGGCTGAGGAAACTATTATGGCTGCAAAATCTGAAGGTGACGATAAGCTGGTTCATGAGATAGCAGATTTATGGTTTCATTGTTTAGTTTTATTGTCACAGAAAAATTTATCAGTTGTTGATATAACGAACGAATTAAAGAGAAGAGAAGGGATTTCTGGAATCGAAGAAAAAAATAACAGAGGAAAAAATAACACCAATGGATGATTGTATTTTTTGTCAAATAGTACAAAAAAAAATACCATCTACAATTATTTATGAGGATAAAGATTTATTAGCATTTAAAGATATTAATCCCATAGATAAAATTCATTTTCTAATTGTACCAAAAGAACATATTGTGAATTTAATGGAATGTAAAGATAGACATAAAGATATTTTAAGTAAGATGTTGTTATTAGCACCAAAATTGGCTGTGGAAAATGGCTTAAAAGGGTTTCGGACAATGATTAATTCAGGCAAGGAAGGCGGCCAAGAAGTTTTTCATATTCATTTTCATGTTTACGGTGGAAGTGAAAAATTAGCAAAATTGTAATTAGGAGAAAATAATGCACGGTATAAATGAATGGGTATTAATTTTATTAGTTGTTCTAGTTATTTTTGGGGCTGGAAAGTTAAAAAATATAGGCGGCGATTTAGGTGCTGCAGTAAAAAGTTTTAAAGAAGGCTTGAGTGGTCCAAAAAAAAAAATGAATCAGAAATTAAAGAAAAAATAGATAAAAATTAAATTATGTTTGATATTTCATTTGCAGAATTAGTTGTTGTTATATTGGTTTTGATAATATGCGTTTCACCAAAAAATATTCCAGTCCTCGCAAGAGGTGCAGGAAAATTAACAAAGAAGGTAAGATTATTTTTATCAGATATTAAAAAAGAATTAGAAAGAGAAGATAAATTTAAGGAACTAAAAAATATTGAAAAAGAAATTAAAAAATCAAAATAAACCGTGAGTAGATTAAATATTTTCTTTGGCCATTTTTCAGAACTCAGATCTACCGCTATTAAATCTCTTTTTATTTATCTTGGTGTTTTTATAGCATTAGTTCCATTTTCAAATGAAATTTATAGTTTTTTTTCAAAGCCACTATTAGATCAATTAGTTTTGTTAAATGGAACAATTATCTCCACAAAACTTGCTGCTACCTTCATAGTACCTATTAAAATATGTGCATATTGTGCTTTAATAATTTCTTTACCTCTTATTCTTTTCCAGGTTTGGAAATTTGTTTCTCCTGGACTATACAAAAATGAAAATTCTTTTCTTTTTTGGACATTGATTTTTAGCTTTCTTTTATTTTTATCAGGCACTTTTTTTGTATATTTTTTAATCTTTCCACTTATATTTAGTTTCTTTATATCTATTACACCTGATGATGTAGATTTGATGATAGATATATCAAGCTACTTAGAGATGATTATTTCACTTTTTTTAGCATTTGGGTTGGCCTTTGAGGTACCTCTATTTTTAATAACGGCTGTTAAATTTAATTTGATAAAAATAGAAAAACTTAAAGAAATAAGACCTTATATTATTATCGCTGCATTTATTTTTGGAGCAATTTTTACTCCACCTGATGTGATATCTCAAATTTTATTGGCTATTCCAATTTTAATCTTGTATGAGATTGGTATTTTGTTATCTAAAAAAAATTTTTAATTTAATTAAAATTTGAATTATAAGTTGAAAAGTACTGTCTGTTGTTTATGTTATTTTGTATAATAGTTATTAAAAACAAGAAAGATATTTTTCAAAACCTCTTATTAGGATTTCTAAATGGTTAATAGTAGCAAAAAGGTCGATTTAAATCGGAGAAAATTTTTATTGACAGCTACATCAGTAACGGGAGCTGTTGGCGTTACCGCATTGGGAGTTCCTTTTGTATCAAGTATGTTGCCGAGTGAGAAAGCCAAGGCTGCTGGTGCATCTGTAGAGTTTAATGTGAGCAAGGTAAATAAAGGTCAGTTAGTAACTACTGAGTGGAGAGGTCAGCCTGTATGGATTCTAAATCGGTCTGAAGATATGCTTGATACTCTAAAAGGACAAAAAGATTTGGCGGACCCTAATTTGAAGGTTACTTCACAGCAACCTAAATATTGTCAAAATAATACCAGATCAATAAAGCCCAATGTTCTAGTATTGGTTGGGATATGTACTCACCTTGGGTGCTCTCCTTCACCAAAATTATCTCCTAAGGGCGAGATGGGAAGCTCCTGGGAGGGGGGATTCTTTTGCCCTTGCCATGGTTCAAAGTTTGATTTGGCTGGAAGAGTTTTTAAAGGGTCTCCTGCTCCAACAAATTTAGTCGTACCTCCATATCGCTATAAGGACGAAAATACAATTGTGATTGGTGAAGATAAGGTTGAAAACTCATAAATGGCTAATAATAAAAATTCAACAGGAGTTTTGAGCTGGATTGATGATAGATTTCCTCTTTCATCCTTTATAAAAAATCACTTAACTGAATATTACGCACCTAAGAATTTTAATTTCTGGTATTTCTTTGGTGCTTTGGCTTTATTTGTGTTTATTCTTCAGATTTTAACAGGAATATTTTTAACAATGCACTATAAGCCTAACGCTGCTCAAGCATTTGCATCTGTCGAATATATTATGCGTGATGTTTCTTTCGGTTGGCTAATTAGATACATGCATTCTACAGGAGCATCTTTATTTTTTGTAGTTATCTATATGCATATGTTTAGGGGCTTAATGTATGGCTCTTATCAGAAGCCTCGTGAATTAATTTGGCTCTTTGGGGTATCAATATTTCTATTGCTAATGGCCGAAGCCTTTTTTGGCTATTTACTCCCATGGGGACAAATGTCTTACTGGGGTGCGCAAGTTATTGTTAATCTTTTTGCTACAGTACCGTTTATTGGGCCTGATTTGGCCGAATGGGTTCGCGGAGATTATTTAGTCTCAGATGCAACATTAAATCGGTTTTTTGCTTTTCATGTAATTGCTTTACCATTAGCTCTTGCAGGATTAATCATGACTCATTTAATAGCTCTTCATGAAGTAGGATCTAATAATCCAGATGGTATTGAGATTAAGTTAACTAAAGATAAAAAGTCTGGAATACCTTTGGATGGAATTCCATTTCACCCTTATTATACTGTTAAAGATCTAATTGGACTTTCAGTCTTTCTAATAGTATTTGCATCAATTGTTTTCTTTGCACCAGAAATGGGAGGCTATTTTTTAGAGGCAAATAATTTTATTCCTGCTAACCCTCTCGTTACTCCAGATCATATTGCTCCTGTTTGGTATTTTACCCCTTTTTACTCGATATTAAGAGCTGTGCCGCCAATTCTAAATAGCCAATTTCCTGGCGTCGCAGCTATGGGTCTTTCAGTCATAATCTTTTATTTTGTTCCTTGGCTTGATAAAAGCAAAGTAAGGTCGATTCGCTATAAAGGTATTCTATATAAGAAGTGGTTAGCTTCCTTTGTAGTTAGTTTTATTGTTCTTGGTTACCTAGGAACTGTGCCATCAAATATTTGGGGACAACTACCATCATACCTCCCACTTATTGGGGGATTGGATTTTGCTACTTTAGTTGCTCGTATATTCACAATAAATTATTTTTTATTTTTTATTTTAATGCCAATTTATAGTAAAAAAGATAAAACTAAGCCTGTCCCCAAAAGAGTAACAATGCCATGAAAATAATTTTAAGTTTTCTATTAATTTTGAGTTTTGGCATAAATGCTGCAAGTGAAAATGTTGATCTGGATAAAGCCCCCATAAATTTATCAGATAAACAGTCTCTTCAAAGGGGAGCTAGAATATTTATTAACTATTGCCTAAACTGCCATAGTGCAAACTATATGCGATACAACCGATTAATGGATATAGGACTATCTGAAGACTCAATAAAACAGAATTTATTGTTCACGAGCAATAAAGTCGGAGATACCATGAATATTGCAATGTCTACTGATGATTCGAAAAAATGGTTTGGTGCTTCACCCCCTGATCTAACTGTAGTTGCAAGGTCGAGAGGTGTTGATTGGATATATAGTTATATGCGTGGATTTTATCGAGACAAGACAAGGGAAATGGGTTGGAATAACAAAGTTTATTTAAATTCTGCAATGCCGCATATTTTATGGGAATTACAGGGAGAACAGAAACTTGATACTAATTCAGGAGATTTGAATTTAATAAAACCTGGAAAATTAACTGAAAAAGAGTATGATATTTTGGCTGCTGACCTTACAAATTATCTGGCTTTCATGTCAGAGCCTGTCAAACTGAAAAGACAAAAAATAGGGCTGTATGTTTTAGGTTTTTTAATTTTACTTCTTTTCTTATCAGTAAATCTTAAGAGAGAATTCTGGAGAGATATTAAATAATTATGATGAAATTATATTCAAATGCACTTGATCCATTTAGCCACAGATGTCGTATAGTTCTTTTTGAGAAGGGTATGGATTTTGAGGTTATAGATGTTGATCATTTAAACAAACCTGAAGACTTATCTATACTTAGTCCTTACTCAGACCACCCTGTTTTGGTTGAAAGAGATTTGGTATTAACAGATGCAAATATTATTAATGAATATATAGACGAAAGGTTCCCTCACCCTCAGCTGATGCCGCCAGATCCAGTTATGAGAGCAAGAGCAAGGCTTTTTTTAAAAGATTTTGAAAATGAGCTATTTGTTCACATGAATGTTTTAGAAAAAAATGATAATAGTAAAGCTGTTTCTGAAGCTAGAAAAATAGTCACAGAGACATTAATTAAACTAAATCCAATTTTAACAAAACAAGCATATTTACTCCATGATGAGTACTCGATGTTAGATGTGGCAATAGCTCCACTATTGTGGCGTTTACTTCATTATAATATCAAGCTAACAAATCAATGTTCAGCGATTCTGAAGTATGCTGATAAAATCTTTGAAAGACCATTATTTTCAGAAGCAATGTCACCAGCTGAAAAAGCAATGAGAATGTAATGTGAATAAAATAAATAGTAACGTTTATTTAATTAAAGGTATTTACGATTGGTGTATTGATTCAGGGCACACCCCTTACATTAGTGCTGAATTAAGTGTTGATACCAAAATCCCATTATTCAATAGTCCGACTACATTAGACCCTGAAAATTTATTAGTATTAAACATATCTCCAGAATCGGCCAAAGGAATTGTTATAAATGATGAGGGTGTTTCATTTATTACGCGCTTTAATGGAAAGCCTACTAATATGTTTTTATCTATAAATTCTATTAAAGGAATTTATAGTAAAGAGTCAGGCGAAGGAATATTTTTAAATAATAAACAACATTTTGAAGCTAATAAAGATAATCTATTTGTTAGCAAATTAACTAAAAAACTAAATAAAAAAAATAAACCTCAATTGAAATTGGTTTAATTAGCTTATAAAACTCTAGTTTCAATTAAAAAAAGTTGATATAGTATCGTTTTTTTAAGTATAGCCCTCTTAGCTCAGTTGGTAGAGCAACGCACTTGTAATGCGTAGGTCGTCAGTTCGAATCCGACAGAGGGCACCATTTTTAATTTTTCCTATAGTTATTTATAAAATATCTAATTGTTTTAATTGACAAATCATTAAAAAGATAACATAATTTCGGGTTCGGTTTGGAGGGGTGGCCGAGTGGTTAAAGGCGACGGACTGTAAATCCGTTCTCTCTGAGTACGAAGGTTCGAATCCTTCTCCCTCCACCAAAAGTTTAATAACTTTTGACGGAGATAAGTCAAGGGTGTGCGGGTGTAGCTCAGTTGGTAGAGCATTAGTTTTCCAAACTAAATGTCGCGAGTTCGAACCTCGTCGCCCGCTCCA
>MDSY01077762.1_pt1 | contig 12919 bp, 16 predicted proteins | sample 811131 | NCBI WGS metagenome assembly MDSY01 (sample SAMN05326643, study PRJNA326480) | marine metagenome | isolation source: seawater | place: Atlantic Ocean: South West | collected 2010
ACATTGGCGCATGGAGTGCTGACCTCCAATCTATTTCAATATTAATATCGTGGGACAGATTTTCACTTGAAATAAGTATTATTCTTTCTTTTCGATGCGAGTATTCTTGTGCTTACGACTTGTCGCATACCACATGAAGAAGAACAAGGAGGATGACCCGCACCAGTCATCACTGGATTCTTTTTCTGATATCAAACTCCCGAGCATGCCAGATTTGGACAAACTTGCCAAAGCTGATAAATTAATCAAACAAAATGAGGGAATAAAGTCACCATCAAATAACACTCTAAACACCTTTGAAATGCCGAGTATGAATACTGCCAAAAAAACTAATCAAGTTCCTTCTGAACTCATCTTTCACAATTTAGGAAATAAGTATCCAAATCCACCGATAAAATCTGACGACAAAGGCTTAGTAGTCCATAGGGCTGTACTAAATGACATCACAGGAACCTCTACTTTGCTTGATTGGCTATCTGATGGACATGCTGCAATAGTTGAATTAGGTCGCTTAATCAAGCGAGATACTGAATTCAATTCAGCGCTTAATTCAATGCACACTTTCATAGAAGGAGACCTTGGAGGGCAGATTATTCAATTGACTGACACGAGACTAATGCTTCTGCCTCCTGGATGCCGAGGTTTGAAAGGGGTTGAGATGGAAGCGTTTGCCGCCACAGCTGAAGAATTAGGCAGGAGGCGATTGTAATACAAGAGTCACCTGTAAACATCCCCTGCCCTATTTGCCACAAACAAGGGGATGTTTTTATGATTGCCCATATAGACGAAATCCCATACTTTGGTGAACACACACAAGTTACCGTGATGTGCCATAGCTGTGGATGGAAACAAACAGATTTTATTCCTGCTGAAGGTAAAAAAGCAGGTTGTTGGAAATTAGCAATAACCAACGAAACACAACTTAGCTCTCGAGTGGTAAGGTCAAGTTCGTGCACTGTCAGAATACCTGAACTAGATTTACAAGTCAATCCTGGTAGTAGTTCCACAGGCTATGTATCTAATGTTGAGGGTGTGCTCAATAGATTTCTTGAGGTGATGAATACGGTACTTCGCGGCTTACAATCCGATATTGAAAACCAACAAGTTCAAGGAAACAAGGTAGATTTGACTCAAACAAGTAAGGAAATTGTTCAATTAGAATTATTGATTACCAATGTGAAAAATGCGGGCTTAGATAATACAGTTGCTATTACTCTAGAATTTTTGGATCCACATGGTCATTCTATGATCTTGGATGAATCTGCTGTCGAAAGAGAACTTACAGATGAGGAAATTGCTGTATTACCAACCGGACCTGACCCTGCAGTCTTTTCTGCATAATCATTTAGAGTCATTTGCTAAGAATTCCCCAACTAAATGATTGGTTTGGTCACGTAACTCTATGTGGTTTGTCATCCATTCAGTGGCTTTATCAACACAGATTTGTTTCATTTCTCCAGCAAGAATCTTACCATTTCGATAGTCAGAATTTAGCTCTGCTAGATAATTGTCATCCTCTTCAAAGAAATACATCATGTACTGATATGCTACATCGACATCAGGATTACCACCTAATCTTCGATGCTCTTCGATTGTTGATTGCCCACCTGAGTAGGCTTTGCGTATTTTTTTGCTGATGGTATTAACATCGTCATTTAGAAATATTGTAGTCTTAGGTTTACTACTACTCATCTTATCACCGGTCAATCCAATCGCAAAATGATGGTACGTAGAGGATGGTGCAAGTAGCCCCATGCCACCTAACTCGCGTTCAAGTTCTAATAATTTCATTCTGATTTTGGCTTTATCTCGTTGTGTTGCACCCGGGATTACAATAGTACCTTGCTTAGGATTAGAATTAATGTCTGAAAAGCCTAACTCAGATAATTTGGTTACAATTCCGTTGAAAACCTCAGCGACCTTATTTCGATCGATACGACCATTAGGCTGTTGACCAAGAATCTCAGCGTTCTCATCTTGTATCGAAAGTCCAACAAGTAGTCCCGGACCGTTATTGTCGTTCACATTGAACCAATTAGATTTAGCAGCAATACCGCGAGTTAATCTGAGGTGAGGATCTTGATCCACTCCAACTGGGACCACTATTGGCCTTAGGCCACCATATTCTTCTGTCTGAGGATGCAATATGTCACCAACTTGGACCATTGGAGCTTGGAGATGTGCTAAGTTGGTATCGCCCTTGAAACCATATATCGACTCAAATTCATTGAGGTTCGTTCTTTTACCTAACTGAAAACCTAACCTTTGGACAACTGACCTTGTAGATTGAAAATATACATTGGTTTTTTGAGGATCTAATCCCAAAGCAGCATAGTTTGCCACATACTCCTGCAAAGCTATTTCTCTCCCTTTAGCCAGCCCAACTCCTCTGGTTGCCTGACTCTCCAAATCAGCTACTGCGATGGTAACGTCACCACCAAGTTGCTGAAACCACTTAACCTGCTCAATAACCATTGAATGACCAAGGTGCATCCGGCCACTAGGCATTAATCCAGTTAATACTCCAAATGATTCGTTTGAGTTATGAGCATTGATAACCAAATCGAGATCTCTGTGAGCAAAAACAATTCCACGCCTGTGAAGATGTGACGGGTTTGGTAAGGTAATATTAGAGAAATCCGATAATCCGAACTGGTCTACTATTCTAGAATAATCAGTAGATTGGTTACTACTCCATGGGTCAATGTTTACTTTATCCACAACCATGGCAATCCCAGCAATTAGTCTTCATTTGTTTTATGTCATCAAGGCTTCGATATAATTTAACTGATAAGGGCAATTAGAGATAGGGTCATTTATCAGCCAAAGGACCTATACCTTCCCGTTTGAGAATCAATAACATACTAAGAATAACCCCTGAACCTATTGCAACTGCAACATATGGAATCCATGTTGCTTCAGCATCTATTGGCCTTGGTTTAAGCAACCATGTGAAAACTAAATTATCTTGATCGGCAAATCTCTTCGACCATTTGAATAAATCTGTAGTTTCATGAGCAGCTATTGTAATTGCGGCAGAGTGATTATTCCAAAATTCAGTTATACCCATCACATCATAAGTTGAATTTGTCACAGTTATGTTCACTTCCCGTTCATCAATCACGCTCAACAGTAAATATCCATTTGGCGATTGACTGTAACCTTCTTCGGTGTGCCTTGAATTGGTGATGTCTTCTAATGGTAAATCATCTGAAGATATTGATATAATTGCAGATTCTTCAATATCCAACATCCAGGTAATTGGAACATTCCAACGCTCCGGAAATAATTCTCCACATTGCTCAGTGGCAAGTGACTTGAAAGTAATAACATAATTTTCACCAACCTCACTTACTGAATGATCAAATTGATAACACTTCTCTTTAGCCCAGTAAGACCATGCTTGTCCCCATGTAGTTAACCATGCATCCGCATCATCACTGATGTATTCTTCAATATCGGAGTCGTGTCGAATTGTCGCCTCGTTAACTCGGCCAATCCAGTATAGATTTACTAAACCGCCTTCCTCAACAGCGTCCTTGACCGTGTCTACTGAGCCAACTACCTGTTCTAAACTACCACCACGGCGACCTAAATTGTACCAATCCCATAAATCCGCAGGAATGTCTGTTGAATTATGCCATGCTGTGTAGCCAAGTGAATTCGCATCTCCATGGACAACAAATCCTTGCTGTGAAATAATTTGATGCTGTGACATGGTCAGAGAATTTGGCGTATATGTGGATACCGGGTTCTCACCCCATAGACTTGCATCAACTCTTTTCTCGATATACTCTCTACATTCTCCTGCCACAGCACCCGGATCAGAATTCCAAGATAATCCTGGAATCTCATAACAACCAAACTCATCTCCGTTATTGAGCCGCTCTGTAGCGAGAGAGGTGTTGAGCCAACCGTCTTCATCCCAATTGGCGTCAGCAATAACTGATGGAGAGAAAATTAAACCGAGCAAGGAAAGAAGAATTACCGTCAAAATACTGGCATTCTTCACAACAATCACAACCCGGGTAATTAATGGTCATTATCCTTAGTTTTGATACTTCGTATTGCAGGATTTTTGGAATCATGTTGAAATCATTATATTATGATTATATTTGAAGCAACAATGAAAGGTAAATCCCATTACGGGAAGATATGAACGAGAGCCTCGATGATATTCTCGAGGCATGGAACACTCTTGAGCCACACTGGAAAATCACTCCACGCAATGGCGGGATAGCACCAACTCCTGGTTACTCATTTATTCGCTACATTTTTTCCCCTATGATTAGAGGTTTGTTACGCATAAAGATGTCTGGTTCTGAAAGGATACCAGTTAAAGGACCAACAATCTTTGCAGCCAATCATTTATCGCATGTTGACCCGATACTAGTAATTGCATCATCAAGAAGGAAAGTTCATTATTTAGCTAAGGATGGTCATTTTAAAAATTTCTTTCTTCGGAAATTTATGAATCTCACCGGACAGATTGAGACTCAACGAGAAGAAGGTGGCGATTTGGCACTCGCTTCTGCTGCTGATGTTCTTGAATCGAATTGTGCGTTAGGTATTTTTCCTGAAGGTACAAGGTCAAAGAAAACGGAGAAGCCCTTGTTACTGCCTGGAAAAACTGGTGTTGCTAGGCTTGCTGCATCCTTCCCGCATGCAAATGTAGTCCCAGTAGCGTTAGAAGGAACCAGAAAAATGATGGCCCCACAAGCAGATAATCTACCTAAATTGTGGAAATCAGTAAAAATAAATTATGGCCAGAAGATTTCTTGGCTGGAGTGGCTTAGTAGCGGGGAGGGTGGGAATATGTCCTCTAGGCAAATTAGATCCTTGGCGGATTTAGAGAAACACGAAATTAAATCTCGCATTGCCACACTCTATAGAAAATTTACCGATCAACTAATGGCGAGTATTAGTGAATTAGGAGCACCCTAAATTGTACATCACCCATTTGTTAGGTGAAATAAAATTAGAAAATTATCAAAGGCTTCCTTCCTTTGGTTAGGTTGGTGACATTATGGAAGAATATCTAAATTTAATCCGACGAATTTTAGAGGAAGGTGAACATAAAGGGGACAGAACGGGCACTGGTACACTATCGGTATTTGGTCACCAAATGAGATTTGACTTATCGAAAGGGTTTCCGATGGTAACTACCAAGAAGTTACATCTTAAATCCATTATTTATGAACTACTATGGTTTCTGAAAGGCGATACAAACGTAAAGTACCTCCAAGATAATGGTGTTAGAATTTGGAATGAATGGGCAGATGAAAATGGCGATTTAGGCCCTGTTTACGGCAAACAGTGGCGCCATTGGGAATCAAAAAACGGCAAGATAATTGACCAGATTACTGGTGCAATCGATATGATAAAAAATAACCCTAATAGTCGTAGAATAATTGTTTCAGCTTGGAATGTGGGAGAATTAGAGGAAATGGCATTGATGCCATGTCATGCTTTTTTCCAGTTCCACGTAGCAAATGGTAAATTAAATTGTCAACTGTACCAAAGAAGCGCAGATGTATTTCTTGGAGTACCTTTCAACATTGCATCATATGCATTACTTACCCACATGATGGCTCAAGTTTGCGATCTTCAACCAGGAGCATTTGTTCACACAATCGGTGATGCTCACTTGTACAACAACCATCTAGAACAAGCGCGTCTACAAATTACTAGAGAACCAATGAATTTACCTACATTAAAATTAAATGAAACCATTGATGATATTGACCAATTTACCTTTGATGACATCGAAGTGCTAAATTATCAGCACCATCCACACATATCAGCACCAATCGCCATCTGAGTTGATGACATGATAATAATGATATATGCTTGTGACGAAAAAAACGCCATCGGTAAAAATGGTGATTTGCCATGGCGCCAATCAACTGACCTACAGCACTTCAAAACAATAACCAGTGGTGGGACCATAGTAATGGGCAGAAAGACCTGGGATAGTTTACCAGGTAAACTACCTAATCGAAGGCACCTGGTGTTAACTCGAAGTAATAGGTCTGATGTAGAAACAGCGACTTTTGATGAAATAATTGAGATGGCTAAATCACAGGATTTGTTTGTAATCGGTGGTGGAGAAATATATGAATTATTTTTGCCTTATGCACAAATCATTTACCGTACAATTATTCACTGTACTGTTGACCAGCCAGATACCTTTGCACCAGAAATTGATGAGTCGATGTTTGCATTAGACGAACATAACTTTGTTGAAAAGTCACAACGTGATCAATACGACATGACTTTCCAAAAGCTCTCTAAATAAGTAAAACTACTTATTTTTGTATTCAGTTACTCTTACGCCTAAACGCCCGGTCAATGCTTCCCTTTGCATAATCCTAGCATACTTCTTTTCGAACGCTGATTTTAAATCAATTTCCATCGCAATCGAATGGCCCATTAGCAAAATCATAATGTCTGCCATTTCTTCTGCACATTCCTCAATCGGTTTACCCTTGGTGATAGCCGCAGAGAGTTCACCCAATTCCTCCACAGTCAGAGCAATACGGTAACCCATGTCGTGACCATTTTTACCCGCGAAATCATGTTTGTGATGAAATTGTGCGACTTTTTTCATCATAGTTTCCCATTCATTGCTCGGCTCGTGAGCCACCCAATCCTCAACGTTCAATCCTTCCATACAGTGTATGAGACAGCGGTACAGAATAGTTCTTACTCATCCCTCAAGATATTGAATAGGGTTTGAAAAACAGGCTCTAAACGTTCATTCGCTTGGGCAGAAACCTGTTGATGAGATAATTCTGCGCCGGGATCACCTGGTTCTCTGCCTGCAGCCCAATTTGATGAGATGCAGATTGCTGAATATGGTATATTCAATTCATTGGCAAGTTTTACTTCCCTTGCCATAGTCATACCAACCATATGCCCACCAAGAAGACCAATTGCATCTACCTCAGCTCTTGTTTCGAAATGAGGGCCTTGGGCAAGCCAGTAAGTGTAATACATCCGCTCATTAGAGTCGTCAAATCCTTGGGAAGATCTTAATCCGGATTCTAATTTTTTGTTTAATTCAGTTGAGAATGGTTCCGTAACGGAGGTGAAGGTCGCAAACTCTTCGCTGAAAGTCGAAGCAACTCCACTAAAATCAATATACTGGTCTGCCAAAGCAACTTTCCCAGGAGGGAAATCTGCTTCTAGTGTACCAACTGAACAAACAGAGATTATTACATCACAGCATGCTTCTTTCAACGCGGCCATATTGGCTTTATGGTTAATTGAATGTGGTGGTTTGTTTGCTTGTTCACCATTATGATGTCGTTGGAGGAAGAATAATTCCTTTTCTTCATCATTGCCAATTATGTTAATTGTCATACATTTCAAAGGGACTTGCCCGTATTCTGTTTGTACCATCACATTGTCTGTTCTTTTTTCGAACATGTGGTATTCTTCATTGGGGCCGTCTTTAAATTCAAAATCAACTAGACCTGTACCGCCAATAATGCCAATGCGTTCCATTAGGCATCACCAATAGAATGGTTGGTTGGTTATTCCTCTAGTCGGGCTATTAAATCTGCTTTCTTACCGGATACTGGTTTTCCAGCAGCCTTTAGGAGTTCTTTCAGTTCTGCAACTGTCATACTGCTATGGTCAACTAATCCTGTTGCATCTTCTTGTGCTACTTCTTTGGTTTCTTCAACCTCAGATGCTGCTGCTTCTACAACGTCATTAGATTTTTCAGATTCTGGCTCCATGGCTTCTGCTGCATCTAGAATCGAAGGAGTTGCTTCTCCTTCATCTTCTTCATCTTCCATGGCTGCTGCTAGAGCCGCTGCTTTCTTAGCTTTCAGTTCTGAAGCTGTTTTAGCCTCTTCTGCATGGATTTCATCGAGGGTTGGACCTTTTTCATCTACTACACCAGTTTGTAACAATTGACTCTTCCTGATAGAAATTGATTTGATAGGATAGATTGGTTTTACCGCCTTTCTTACATCTTCTTCTAGTTCTCCGCCTAGAATAGCTTCTTGTAACCTAGAGTAGGTGTTCTTTGCGGCAAATCCTAGAAGTAGATCTCTCGTCTTGGATCGCATAGCTTGCTTAACCGATGTTTGAACTCTCTTTTGAGTGATAATCAATGGCTTTAGTCTAACCAAATAACCGTCTGTGGTTACTACATCAACGACACCGTCTACCTTTCCGCGGTATCTACGGATTTGTCTTCTGATGTGGTCTGTTTGGTGGTGATGACCGATGAAAGTTGTTAGAGCATCTTGTCCAACACATTCGTCGACACGGAACCTTAGGATAACATGCATCTTGGTGAAGTCACCATTGAATTCTTGCAAAGTCATTTCGTAGACTCTGCCAATGATGTGCTCATCCGACTCACCGATTGTTTCTCCGATATTCTTGAAATCCCATGGATGTCTTGGTGCACGAATAGTGTACCATCTCTTTGTCTTCCACTTGTCACGCTGTTTACGTGCTGCTGCACGTGCCTTTGCACTCACTTTCTTTGCCATCGATATCAACTCGGTTAGTCTTGCGGGGGCTACCCCACTTGCAAGTTGCCGACTAACCCCCCCTATTTCAAAGAGACTATTGCAGCGAGTGGTAAATATTTGCTAATATTCAACAAAACTCTTCAACAACCAGTCTACCCGAGTAGCATGGGCCTACACCACGTGAGTTGTCGAGTAACTGCCAGTGGCGTAGATAATACTGCGGCAATTGTTGACGCCATGGGGTGGTTAGCCGGTGACGAGCCAAAAATAACTGTTGATAAATCAACTTCTTATCACGGATCAATGGTATACCTAATCTCGTTTAAATTAAGCAAAAATAAAGCAGTAAAACAATTTATCAATAAAATGAAAACTGCCGACAAAACCATAATTACCGAAAATTTGTCTGAAAAAATAGATGATAACAACACCCTGCACATTCGATTATGTTTGGATAATTTGGTTGAACAACGTGTATTGATAATAAACTCAACTCAAAAATCGGTTAAGTGTAATATCAAAATTGAAGTATACCCCGGGCAGACAGCCATTGGTGAAATAAACAAAATTTTGTTCGAACAATAAGGGACTTTTAGTGTGCCCTAAACCTTTACGATGAATCACAAGAGGTTAAGTATCTCAAGTTCCACCGGGGTAATGAGGAGAAATTATGACCCATGTTGTAACTACTACGTGTGTAGACCACAAGTACCAAGAATGCGTAGCAGTTTGCCCTGTTGACGCTTTTAGAGAAGCCGAGACTTACCTAGTTATCGACCCAGACGAATGCATTGATTGCGGCGCCTGTATCCCAGAATGTCCGGTTGACGCAATTTTTGCTGACATGGATGTTCCCGATGAAGAAGAATACTGGATCGACCGCAATGCTGATGAATCAGTAGATGCAGAAATAGCAGAAGGAGAATCTCCGGTTCTCGCAGATTAATTCAAGGCAGTGATATTATGTCAGATTTGGATTTTACCCAGTTCCGTAGCGGTAGCGAACTTTTGAAAAGAGGTTTTGCAAGAATGCAACAAGGAGGTGTCATCATGGACGTCGTTAACGCCGAACAAGCAGCAGTGGCTGAAGATTCTGGTGCTGTGGCAGTAATGGCTTTGGAAAGAGTTCCTGCCGACATTAGAAAGCAAGGCGGCGTAGCAAGAATGAGTCATCCAGACATGATTCAAGGAATATTAGATTGTACATCTATACCAGTAATGGCTAAATCAAGAATTGGTCACGAAGGGGAATCAAGGATTCTCGAATCTATGGGCGTCGACATGATCGATGAATCTGAGGTATTGACTCCAGCGGACCCATTCTTCCACATAAATAAGAAGGATTTTGAAATTCCGTTTGTTTGCGGAGCAACTGAACTTCCAGAGGCTGTCCGACGTATCTACGAAGGTGCAGCAATGATTAGGACCAAAGGCGAAGCTGGCACTGGCAATGTTGTCGCTGCAGTGACTCATGCTAGACTAATCGACCAAGAAATCAAACAACTACAAAATCTCGACCAAGAGCAACTAAGCGTTGCCGCTGACTCCATAATTTCCCGATACAAAATATTGTCACAAAAATCAACCCTCCCAGGAACCTACGAAGTTACGCCTTTCGGACCAATTGATGATACAATGCACCAAGAAGTTGTGCAAATACTTTCAGAAATAAAAGAAATCCAACGTCTCCCAGTAGTGACATTTTCTGCTGGTGGAATCGCCACGCCCGCCGATGCCTCGCTAATGATGCGCATGGGCATGGATGGAGTGTTTGTGGGGTCTGGAATTTTCAAATCTGAAGACCCAAAAACCATGGCCGATGCAATAGTTCTTGCTACCGCACATTATGATGATGGGGCAAAAGTCGCAGAAGCAATGGCAATGACCCTTGGAGAGCCGATGAAAGGTGACGAATTAGAAACCTTGGAAGTAAGATTAGATCAGCGTGGCTGGTAATCACTCTAGAGGATTATCAATTCCTTCCTCACCTAATGTCCATTTCAAAGTCTTAACTACACCTTGTAACGCCTTGTGAGTTCTAGCTGCTTCCTTCATGCCGTCTAAATCACCATTCTTGCGACACTGATCATACCATTGCTTCCACTGAACTAATCGACCTTCAGCATCTTCAAGCATCTGTTCAATCTCAGACCATGTACGATTGTATGACCGGTAGGGAGTTCCATTCTCATCAGTCATCTTACTCATCCATTCCTGTAACAAGTCATATTTATTCAATACTATCAATTATCTAGGAATCAACTTGTAAATTTACCAAATTAGTCTTGTCTTTAATCGATACGTTGTCACCAACGACACAACCAATTAAGGAACATTCAGAACCAATAGTGACATTATTACCAATAACTGAACTTTTAATTTCAGTGTTATCACCAACTTTTGAGTTGTTCATGATTAAACTATCTTCAATTTCACAATTTTCACCAACTAAGACTTGATCACAAAGCACACTTTTAATTACTCTAGATTGAGAATAAGCCTTATCAAAAATATACCCACCATCAGCAGTAATTTCACCTGGTGGGATTTTGAAAGGGAGTTCCAGGCGTTTAACAATCAACTCATTTTGTGCCCTTACCAGTTCACTTGGTGTACCAACATCAAACCATAGTCCATCTAACTTCTTAGCATATAACGGCCATCCCAATTCCAATAATTTAGGAAATAGGTCTTTACTAAAATCATACTTGGTATCAAATGGAATATGCTCTAATACTTCAGGTTCAATAATGTATAATCCAGCGTTTATGACATTGCTAAAAGCATCTTCAAGGGAAGGTTTTTCCAAAAATTTAGTGATATAACCTTCAGAAAGATTTGCCTCAATTTGCCCTTTCATCTTGGAAGATAAACCCACAATACCAAACTGAGTGGGATCTTCAACTTCCCAAAGAGCCATTGTCACCTTAGATTTCGAAAATTTGTGTGCTGAAATTAATTTTTTTAAATCTGAAGAAAGAATTGCATCACCAGATGCTACAATAAAGGTATCAGTAAGTTTGTCTTGCAATAATTTTACGCTCCCAGCAGTCCCCATCGGCCTAGTTTCATTATTGACTGAAAAATCCCCTGATTTCTGTTGGTTCCATTCCTTTACTAAAGAAACTAAACCTTCACCCTGGTAGCCTGTTGTCAAAATTACTTCATCTATACCTGCGTCGAGTAATGCATCATTGACATAATCAATTACTGGCTTGCCTAAAACCTCTACGAGTGGTTTAGGTCTATTTGCTGTTAACGGATAAAGCCGAGTACCTTTGCCGCCGGCCATGATAACGCCAATCATATTGACACCTATCTTCTTCTAGAGACATCAACTCTTCGCATGTTTTTCTTTTTGTCAGATTTCTTTGACTTAGATTTGGAAACAAAATCTTCGTTGCTCAATCCACCAAATGTAATAGAGCCATTGGACAATAGTGAATTAGTAAGTAATTCTGCGACTTCTTCAGACTGTGCGCCTGTTTTCATCTCCTTCTTGACCGATGCATTATGATCTGTCAACCAAGATTTTCTTTCTTCCCTTACGGATTTTAATTCATCTTTGGCTTTGTTGACATCAACCATCAATTCCTCTATCTTTGCATGCACTTCGTTAGCCTTCTCTTTTAGTTCGACAAATTCAGTATGAAATCTGTCTCCTTCTGACTTAAGGAAATCACGGTGAGCAAATGCCTCATCAACTTCTGGTGTTTTGGCATTTAGTCTCTCTACCGCTTCAATCATTGAATTGTGAGCCGCGTCTGCCTCGGCTTTGAGGGTTTTAATGGCTGAATCAATATCTGACATATCTACTTCAACCATTTTGAACTTAGTGACTTCAGGCTCTAGTTCTTCAATTCTCTTAGAAAATTCTTTGATCTTCTTAACCATTTCTTTTTCCTTATTTATCCCAACAGAAGTAGTTTCAAATCTCTTTTCAAGAGCGTCTACTTGTTGTTTGAGATCAGCATATTCGGCTGTGGCTGAACGCTTTTCTGTGCGATCTTTTCTTTTACCCTTAATTTGTGAAATTAAGTCACGCATTTGACTTTGAATGGCATTACGCTTTTCTTTAAAGGATTTTATTTCCGCCCGCATGGCTCTTACTTCTGCAACAAATAGTTCAATTTTCTCTCGGTGTTCCTTATATTGAGACTGTACTGAATTTCTCTTTTCTGCTGAAACCTTAGCCTGAGCATTGAAATTATTACGAGTTTCTCTCATCTTACGAACTCTGGACTCCATTGCATGGAGCTTCTCACGAAGTTCTGCGTCCGGCTTTTCTTCGCCCTCATTCAACTTCCCGCGCATGGTTGGTCGTAAGAGTTCACCATTTCAAATCTACGCTTTGAAAAAATGTCGTTAAACAATGATAAATGTTAGTAATGTCGATGCAATTAATGTACCTGCTAGTCCAATAA
>MDSY01106916.1_pt1 | contig 12917 bp, 18 predicted proteins | sample 811131 | NCBI WGS metagenome assembly MDSY01 (sample SAMN05326643, study PRJNA326480) | marine metagenome | isolation source: seawater | place: Atlantic Ocean: South West | collected 2010
AATATTATAAATATGATCTTAAAAACATTATTTATAGTATTCGGGTTAGGATTTTTGATCAGTAATAAAAATGAATGTACATCAGACGATTTTAGGTGTCGAGAAAATATACCATCCATGTTACGTATACATCCAGAGAGTGAAGAAAAATAAGATTTTATTTATTATTACCGTTATTTAATAGATTTTAATTTCAGTTCTTCATGAACTTCTTTCGTGATTTGTCAGCGTTAATATTATTAAAATTTTTCAATGTACTTTTACCTTCCTGTATCTGTGACTCTAAATCTTCAATTTTTGTATTTATACTATTAAGAATAAATTTATATTTTTTACGTTTTTCGATACCCATTTGAAGTTTTTTCTCTAACCCCGATACTTTATTTTTAATTTGAGCATACATTTGGTCATTTGTCATGTTATTTCCTGTTGCCTTTTTAAAATTTAATTTTCTTTTCACTGAATTAGACATATACTATCTATAAATAATATAAATACGGTAATTTCGTAATTATATTATTCAAACTTAAAATTGTATTTTTCTCGGTGTAGTATTTTGATTAAACCATCGTTGGACCTGTCTCTTTCTTTCACTCTGTGGTGTATTTAATTTAACTGTACGATTAGTTATTTTTTTCCTTGGTGAATTTTTTGGTATTTTATTTTTCTTTACAGTCGCATAGGGAGGTACATTCTTAGTCTTCTTTTTTGGTTTACTAACGAACGAACCCATGTTATTATACCCTGACATTTTTACTTACCCGCGCACATGGCGCAATATTTTTCTTTTTTTGGTTCAGCGTCTTCTTTCATGTACATGTAAATTACAGCAATAGCAATAGCAGATAATATAACAAAATTTGTATTCAAGTTCATTTTATTATTATTCAAGATAAAAATTCATCTTCTAAACTTACTTCCGAACCAGAATCGTCACCCTCATCTTCCAATACATATTCTTCATCCGAATCATCCACAGCTTCGTATAGACCATGCTTTGTCATTTCATATAATCCAGTACTTTCCAAGCTCGTCGTATCGTAAAATCCTGAAATAGAATCTTTAGATACGGTCTCTAATTCTTTATTAAAATCCCATAAACCATAGCCCACATAATCTAATACTGAAACTTCTATTTCAGTCCCTATATCTTTCTGTATTTTACCAATACATACCATTCCGTCGTCAAATTCAATATCGACAATTTGATTTTCCATTGTTTTAAAATATAAAGTTTTAATTCTTAAAGTATATTAATACATGACGAACATTCTAGAAAATAGAATAATACGTGAAAAAGATGCAGTTATGTTTGATATAGACGATACTCTTATTTTTACAAATGGAAAAGCTAATATTCCTATTATAAATCTTTTATATTACGCAAAAAAATTAGGGTATAAAATAATCATAATAACAGCTCGACCATTAACTCCTCTAACAGGAATATTTACAAAATGGCAATTAAACCGGTATAAAATACCATACGATGCACTTTACATAACACCTGCTCAAAATAAGGGTAACGTCAAGGTAAAAACAGGTTTACATTACGTATTATCTGTTGGTGATCAACCAACAGATCTTACGCACACAGAGTATTCAATTAAGATTAATGTTTAAGATTTCCACCTATTATTACATGCATGACACGTAATAAAAACCGTCATAGGTTCATCCGCACTTCGGGTTTGCATTTCATAATACGTCGTCTTATACGATTTACATTTACCACACCTGAATAAACCTTTATAATCCGGTTGATTCATTATATTAGAAGCATATTGCTTTTTCATATCTTCATCCGCTTTCTTCTCTACCATACGTGCCCATGGACCATCAGGCCATAAACCCTGAGGTGATAAATTAATAACTGATGACGTTTTGAGTTCACCTTTCAAAATCTTATCTTTTAAGAATGGTGACTTTTTTAAATTATACATTATGCTCAAAAACTTTTGTTTATACCTTTGAACATGATTACGATTATTTGATGCAGGAGTATCACCCTTTTCTTTTGTTCTTAAATAAGCCCAATTTGATGTATTCTTTTCCAAATTTTGAACAATCGCATGTTCAATAGGTAAACCGAGAATTTCGGAATACTTTTCTTTAGCGTATTCTCTAGACAACATCTTTTATTTTATACCTCATTATTTTCTACTTAGGTGTTCCATTTCAGGTTTTTCACATCCAGCGTGTTCTTCTGGACTACACTTAGCAAATGCATCAGATGTACTAACAAATTTTTTAGTCTCATCTTTTTTCGGAGGACAAAGTGGGTTTTTCAAAGTATCCGGAACATTATTTTTAATCATTTCGAAATTATCAAATATCAAATATACGACTATCAATGCAATAACAATTTTAATAGCTTGGTTCATTTATTAAAAGCAACTTTTTTTTTCTCACAAATCATAGATGACGCGTGTTATTTTAATAAACGAAAAACGCAACGATATACATGAAATAGATATAGATTTATCACCGGATCAGAATGAAATATATAAAATTTTAAGAGGAAAAGCAAGTTTTCTAGGTCAATGGCCTGACGAACAGGTTGTTATAGTTAAATGTAACCCTAACGAAACAATGTTTGATTTAGCTTTAAACGAAAATAGATTACCTAGACCTTTCACAAACATGTTAGTTTTTGGAAGAATATTACTCATACGCATGGATGATGACGCTGAACCACAAGACTTTAAATTGAAAGAATATTATAAAATGACAAAGTATACATCACCAAGAACAAGATCGTCTTCAAACTTAATCAGTCGACCCCTTAGTCGGAATATAAGCCACTCCTCGCAAGACAGCTTGTGAATACTTCATACATAATTGAAAATGAGATTGTGCCCAATCCATAGGATTATTCATCTTAATACCCATTGGATTTTCATTTACAGTTTTAAACATATCCTTACTCCCTTTCATAGGGTCAGAAACGTGTAACATAACTTCGTCTATTTTCTGTAACCAAAGAACATGTTCCTTGTTTTCAGCATCAAACTCTTTAGCGAACGACATGTATAATATATACTCATACAATCTTTAACCTTATATCCAATCTTGATTTATAATATTTATCATCTGCGTGACCATCTATTTTCTGACCGGATATAGATATACGTAATAAATCATCTTTATAATAAAAACCATGGCAATAAAAATAAGAAACGCCCGTTGCAGTTGACATCTCATCGAGTTGACTCTTTACCTTTTGTTCCATAAAAATATATTTCCTTATATTTTCAGGTGTTCTTTTTTTAGCACTTTTATCTGGATTTATACGCGAAATAGGTTTTTCCAAATTCATATCCGGCCATACACCATAGGATGAACGATATTCACTCATATAATTTACACATTCTTTAGCAATACTTTTCTTACTAAAACAAACTATACGGGGTTTACCATCGGGATCTATTATTGTTGTATATCCACCCTTCACAATACCCACAAAATAAAACTTCATATTATACTATACAAATATATCTTTTATACTTCATCCAAGGATTTACTTGGTTCTAGCGTTGCATTAAATGATTTATCCAATTGTTTTCTCGACACTTCCATATTGTGTTTAGTCATTTCTATACCTAAATCTAAACCACCTGTAGCAATTATTTCATGTAACCATTGTCTCATTAAACCATCTCTATTTGCCATTATTCTATTTGCAATCTCAGGTTTTCCTTCGTCATATAAAGCTTCTATAAATGGATCACCCGAACTTGGTTTATTATTGTTTGCAAAATCACATAACCAATTGAATTCCAATTTCATGAGAGATGTATCCAAAAGATAAACCTGACTCATCGTATACTGTACAGATCTAAACGTAAAATATTTCACCAACATGCTATTAACATCATCAAAAGTTTGATCAGAATATTCTGAATCAGACGACATATTTATAATTGTCTTATTTCTTTTACATGACTTTATACGACGGGATAAAAGTATATTACGATTTGTTAATAACATTACACTATGTTATATGCAAATAAAAAAAACCTTAAGTTATTTTAAATCCATGAACTTCCCTAAAACACCTGGTCAATGTACGTATATGCGAATATTACAGTCCCATAAACCCATTACAATAGCAACGGGACCAGCAGGAACTGGTAAAACTATGCTCGCATGTCAATTAGCTACTGAAAAATTAATGAATAGGGACATTAATCGATTAGTATTAACACGCCCGATTGTAGGTGCAGATGAAGATATGGGATACCTTCCGGGCGAAATGGAAAGAAAAATGGAACCATGGACTAAACCAATGATAGACGTATTTGAAAACTATTTAACACGCGGACAACTTGATCAATACGTACACATAGAACCGTTAGGATTTATGCGAGGAAGAACTTTCGACAATGCATACATAATTGCAGATGAAATGCAAAATAGCACGCCTAACCAAATGAAAATGTTATTAACAAGACTTGGTAAAAATACAAAATTAGTCATAACAGGTGATTTAAAACAGAGTGACCTTGGGGAAAAAAGCGGTCTCATAGACCTTGTAGATAGAATAAACGGATTAACACTAAATTATATCGAACATGTCACAATGGAGAATGATGACATCTTACGACATCCAGCAGTTGCTGAGATTCTAAAACTATACTAAGATTTAACAGCGTTCTTTTTTAATTTTTTAACACGTTCCTGTACTTCTTTCACCTTTTTTTCATATTCTATAAATTCATCTTTATAAAGTGTTGCCCAATCGTTCATTTGTTTGAGTACCTTTTTATTATGGGAATACCAAACTATTACCTCTTTGCTGATCTTATCACAGGCTGTATATTCGTCCATTATAGATTTTGAACATTCCCTACCCAGCTGACAATACTTTATAATATCTTCGAGATTGGCCATATTATCTGTATTAGAAGTACTAAGGCCATCAATATGTTCTAATTCTTTCTCGAGCATACTTTATCGTGATATTATTTTTTAAAACTAGTAACAATTTCTCTATACCTGTTATACCCATCCATAGGTATAAAACTCTCATCTACATCTATATCTTTAACATTTTCGTAACCGATATACTCCTTTTTCATATCAATAGTTACATCATGCTCATTTCTATCTTGATAAACTGTTGGTGGACCGTAAACAACTTTAAACCCTTTCTTCTGTAAAATATAAGAACCAAATATATCATCCATGCGTCCAACTCTATCAAACATGTAATAATGTTCGAGTGCGTTTTTAGATAAAATTGTATTTTGACTATTAAACGGTGCTAAATCCGTAGTAGTATACCATGAATTATTAAACTTACATTCAGGTGCATAAATCATTCTACATATAGCATCAATATCTGGATCACCATCCCATAAATTAGCTTGTATATCAAAATCACCTATAAGTGAACTAACAACCGTTTTTGAACTAACCTTATTTTTCTTATGAATATGTTGTAAAGGAAACCCTCTATGCCATAAATGTTTATAATTAGTAACACTTAATGGATCAAAAAACTTAAAATCCGTTGAATAAACCTTTATAGATTTTTCATTGAAAAATTCTCCCCAATTATCATACGGTATATTATCATCGTCAACAGTTGCTACATAATCATATCCATGTTGTAATCCGTATAAAAATCCCATGTTACGTCTTTGGATACACCCCCATCCTATTATATCTGAAAGGGTTTTATCTATTTTTTCTTGATCTTCGGGATGTAAGTAATTATACGATCTATACTCTTCGTGTGGCGTTTTAGTATCACCAACAACCAAAAAATCCCAACCTTCTAATTTCGCAAATTTTTTAGTTGCATCAGTCGGTTTATTTATAGTAGTAGTTACTATAAGTTTTTTACTCATGTCGTCATATATTAAAGAAATAGACCATCAATTCTTTAATATAATGATTTCCGTTGTTTTATGTGGTAGAAATGATAATTATGGTGGTCATCTTAACGAAAGATTTTCGTACAGTATAAATGGATTTCTCCAGGTTTTCGATGAAGTTATTTATGTTGACTGGAATACAGATCCCGGTAAAAAAATACTAACAGATGAAATTGAAATAAAAGACAGAAGTAAACTAAAAGTAATAGAAGTTAACCATGAAAAAGCATCTGAATTACTAAAAGATAAAGATGCTCAAAAAATGTGTGAAGTTCTAGCACGTAATATAGGTATAAGAAGAGCTAAAGGTGATATAATAGTGAGTAGTAACATTGATATAATACCATTTGAAAGGGTATATTTAGATATACTTATTCAGAAGTTACAAAAAGGTGAAATGATGACTTTCATGAGAAATGATATAGAACTTTCAGATATTAAAAAAAATTGTAATCCAGAATCCCTAGAATTATGGAAAATACCAACAATATTTGGTGCACAACCTATATCAAGAAAACTAATGAGTCCTTATATATCAATTAATAGTGAAATTATTGAAAAATTTCCGATAAATAATCATCATGTATTATCAAGTATAATAAGCGGATGTGGAGATTTTCAAATGGCATATAAAGAAACGTGGTATAAAATAAAAGGTTTTGAAGAAAATCTAACAAAACGTTTATATAATGATACAGGTGTACAATATAAAGTACTAATGTCTGGAGGAGTAGTTACAGCGTATAATTTTCCACCTATTTACCATTTAAATCACGAAAGAAATGATAGTCCAGAATTTACAAATTCACCAGAAATGTCTAAATATACAGAAAATTCAGAAAATTGGGGGTTTATCAATGAAATTTTACATTAATTGATCGTATAATTTATCTTCCGAAGGTGGAAATAGTGTAGTACTATTACCCTCCTTACCATCATTTTGCCATCTACTTTCCTGCTTTTCCATTGATTTAATATGCCATAAAGCAAACTCAGGGATAGGATTTATACCCTGAATTTTATCAGAACCTTTTATTTTTGTATGTATTTCATCCGTCCAAGTTATGTATTCACAATTTTTATAAACGCGACCTTGATAATCCGGCCAATTTATCCATCCAGCTTCATTCATGTTAATTTTATAATAATCAATAAAACTTTGAGTTATACCCGGATGAATATTAATTCTAGGTATCCATAGAATTTCTGCACCAGTTTCCGTTATAATATTTTTAATATTTGATATTAACTTTTCCTGTGGCATTTCATCAGCATCTATACCAAATATATAATCACCCGTTGCTATAGAATTATGATAAGATGCATTTTTATAAAACGTATCGAAAGGTCTTTCAAAAACTGAAATTTTATCTTTAAAATGTTCTATAACCTTATCCACTTTATCAGTTTTGTGTAAACTATCTACAACAACATGTATATTATCTTCTTCGTCAATAACCTTTATTAAAAAATTCAAAAGTGAATATAACTCGCGAGACTCGTTACATACTTGTATACTATAAGTAATCTTCATTATTAATGTAATGTTTTAAATCTTTAATATTAAAGATTTAGTTATCATTTATATATATGCAGGCTCAAAATAATATAGCTTTACTCACCGATGTTGGTAAAATGGAAATACATGAAGTAGATATACCTATACCAAAGGAAGGAGAACTACTTATACGTATAACACATGCCGGTATATGCGGTTCAGATTTACATTATTTCAGACATGGCGGTCTTGGTAGTTTCAAGACAAAACTTCCAATGTATATGGGACATGAACCTTCTGGTATAATAGTAAATTCAAATAACATAGAAGGTTTTTCTATAGGCGATCGTGTTGCAATTGAACCTGGGTGTCCATGTCTTTATTCAAAATGGTCTTTGCGTGGAAAACATAACCTTTGTGAAAAAGGTACATTTATGGGTGCAAATAAAACACCCGGATGTTTTGCAAATTTTGTTTGTGTAAACAAGATACAGGTCTTCAAGATTCCAGATTCTGTAGATTTATCACTTGCGTGTGTATGTGAACCACTTTCCGTTGCTCTTCATACATATAAATTATGTAATACAAAAAATATAGATTTAATAAATGGCAATGTTGTAATATATGGAGCTGGATCTATAGGATTGTGTCATTTAATTATACTAAAATCACAAGGTATAAATAATATTTATATCATCGATAATATAAAATTTAGACGGGATATTGCTATATCATTGGGTGCTAAAAAAGCATTTACATGGGAAGAATCCGTAAATAAAATAAAAGAATTAACATGTAATCAAGGGTGTGAACTCGCGATTGATTGCGCAGGAACATTGGAAAGTTTTAACTCGTGTGTACAAATAAGTTCTATAAATGGTACAGTTGCATTAGTTGGTATACCGGAAATTGATTTTTTAAATTTTAATCCTCATCAAGCACGCACGAAAGAAATTTCAATTATAAACGTGAGAAGATCTAATCAGTGTTTAGAAACATGTCTAAAATTGTTAAGTGAAAATAAATACGTTGCCGAAAGTTGTAAAAAATTAATAACACATGAAATACCATTAAAAAATATACAACATGCGTTTGAAATAGCATCAGAATATATAGATTGTGTCAAAATTATAATAAAACCAGAAATATTTACAATAGATATAAAAAGAATAGGATTTCTTGGATTAAGTAAATATGGTCTAGAGTATTTTAAATATCTTATTAATGATAAAAGTTTTGAAGTAGTGTATACAACATCCAAACGTAAAAAAAGAGAACATTCAGATTTACTAGAAGATGAATTGAAAATGCTATGTGATGATAATAATATACCATTTTTAGGTAATATTGATGTAAATAAACATGTTGATGAATTATCATCGTATAACGTAGATATTGTAATTTTAGGAGGATACGATGGTATAATAAAAAATGATTTTTTATGTAAAGGATCAAAACATGGTATTATAAATACACATTTTGGTTTAATTCCTAAAAATAGAGGATGTAATCCTACAATGTGGGGAATTTTAGAGAATCAAAGTCAGGGTTTTACTACTTATTTTTGTAATAATAAAATAGATTCACCTGATCCTAATTCTATAATAGATATATTTGAACTTGATGTAAAAGAACGTAGTACATCTGAACAAATTTATAATATATTATGTGAAAAATCTATTAATCGTTTCCCTATGGTATTAAATGCATTAAAAACAGGTAATTATGATATGTCTAAAATAAATATATTAAATGAATCAGATAAATATAAAAATTCTAAATACCATGTTAAAGGTCTACCAAATGATTCGTATATTTCATGGTTTTGGAGATGTATTTTTATTCAACGATTTTCGGATTCTCAGGTTTTCAGACCTTATCCAACAGTAAGAACATGTATAGATGAACAAGAAATATGGTTGAAAGTTGAAAAAGTGGTGACATTAGATGATATGGATATTTCTGATGTAAAGATATTTAATAATTCAAAAATTGGTCAGGTTATTTATCAAAATGAAAATAAAATTATTACACGTGCTATAGACGGTTTTGTACATTCTATTTTAGAAAATAGTAATTGTACTTTACTAAATAAAATTTTAGTTTCTAAAGGTGATAAAGGTATTCATGGTATACATAAATTATTCTCTAAATTACAATTACCTAATGAAAAAATAAATAAAAATATACCAATATTTGATTTAAAATTCGACGACGATATGGTAAACACTTTTTGTGAAAAAAGTAGAGATATTCTTACTTCCGGAAGACCATTAAGTAACAGTAAATACGTTAATGAATTCGAAAAAAAATTTGGTAAACTTATAAATGCTCCTTATACTATAGCAGTAAATTCAGGTACAATAGCATTAGAAATAGCATTAAGAGCAATAAATGTATCTAAAAAAATTGTAATAACACCGAGTAATACATTTTTTGCAACACAAATTGCGGTGAAGAATGCTGGCGGAATTGTAAAATTTGTAGATATAGAAGATCAATATCTCCAAATATGCCCAATTCATCTGGAAAATATTCTGTCTAGCCATGGAAATGATGAAATATCAGCTGTTATAATTGTACATATAGGAGGTATAATATCACCTAATTTTAAACTGATAAGAAATATATGTGAAAAATATAATGTAAAACTTATTGAAGATGCTGCACATGCACATCTTTCACAGTCTCAAGGAGAATACGCTGGTAGTATAGGTGATATAGCTGCATTTTCGTTTTTTCCAACAAAAGTCATGACAGCTGGCGAAGCTGGTATAATAACAACTCATTCAGAAGAAATGTATAATATTATGTGTAGCATAAAAGAATTTGGTAAACAAATTTACAAAGCTAATTCTTCTAGACTTATTCAGATTAGGGAAGATGGAGGTGTAAACGGTAAAATATCAGAATTAACAGGTTTACTTGGTTCACTTGAATGCGATCGTGTAGAAGACAGGATAAAAAAACGCAACATTCTTATCGATGTTTATACAAAAAATCTTGACAAGAGATTGTTTAAAGTAATAAAACAAAACGATGGTTTTTGTTCATATTATAAGTGTATAGTTATATTATTAAATTCAGCTTGTGAAAAAAGGGAACAATTACGAGAATTCGCTAAGAAAAATAATATTAATTTTACCGGTGAAGTATATTTTAAAGGTGTTCATGACATGCCAGCGTATTCTCATGAAAAACATGAACTTCCACTTACAGAATATATGTGTAGAAACCATGTATGCCCACCATTATATCCCGAATTATCAATAGAAGATGTTGAATATATTTGTAATATCATGAATACTTTTTTATAGATATAAAGTTTTAAATATTTAATATGTAAATGAAGGTATCGGACTTTATAACACAATTTCTAATAGAAAAGAATATACAAAAATGTTTTTCCGTTACTGGTGGGTTTGCGATGCACATGAATGATTCTTTTGGTCAAAAATTAGACGTTACGTATACGCATGGTGAAAACCCCGCGGGATATGCAGCACTTGGTTGGTCATCGTACGAACATAACCCAAGTATATGTTGCGTAACATCCGGGTGTGGTGCTACAAATGCAATAACACCTTGTTTAATCGCGTATCAAGATAGTGTACCAGTTTTTTTTATAAGTGGACAGGTTCACCATAAAGATAATATACGTAACTATGGAGGAAAAATTAGAGGATATTTCGGTTCAGATTGTGATATAGTCGAGTGCGTTAAAGGTATAACAAAATGCGCAATAGAACTCACAGACCCAAAAGATACGTTAAAAGTTCTTCAACAATGTTATTATAACCTAACAAACGATAGATTAGGTCCAGTTTGGCTTTCTATACCTGTCGATATTCAATCTTTACAAGTTCCAGAAAATCCAATAAACTGGTCACCGTCACTTTATCATTTAAATTCTACCTTATCAAAAGAGTTTATGGATGCATGGTCAGGATCAAAACGACCAATTGTCTTAGCTGGTAACGGTATTCACCTTTCTAAAACAAAAGAAAAGTTCCGAAATTTTATAAAATATCATAACATTCCATACGTCGTAAGTTTTTTCGGTATGGATTTAGGAAACGATTATATCGGAAAAACTGGTTTAATCGGTAATAGATCTGGTAACTTTGCTATACAAAATGCAGATCTTATTTTGTGTTTAGGATGTAGATTATCAAAAAGTATAACTGGTTACAAAAGAGAATTATTTGCTCGAGAAGCAAAAGTAGTATACGTTGATATTGATAAAACGGAGTTTATAGAAGATAAAAAAATTGATATACATATCCACATGGATTTAAAAACATTTTTTGAAAAAGAATTACCAAAACTAGAATTAAACGAAAATTGGATTCAAAAAAATATAAAATGGAAAGAGTTATGGTATGAAGAATTACCCGAAAAGAATGGAAATCTTATATGTCCTTATAGATACTTAAATAATTTTTTCACTAAAAAACCTGGAAACTCTATACTAACCATGTCTTCAGGTTCTATTTATTGTGTAGGTTGGCACATGTATAAATATAAGGAAGGTGATAGATTTATAACAAGTGGTCATGGGGATATGGGATACGAAATTGCTTCGGCAATGGGTGCATCCCTACACGGTAAAAGAACGTATGTTATTGTGGGAGATGGTTCATTTCAGTATAATATACAAGATCTACAAACTATCAAACATAATAATCTTCCTATAACAATGCTCGTATTTAATAACGATGGTTATGGCGCTATAAAAATTACACAAAATTCTGTTTTTAAGAGAGAATACGGCACAAGTTCTTCGAGTAATATCACGTTTTGTAATATAGAAAAAATTACAAAAGCATACGATATACCGTATTATAAAGTCAAAAATGACGACGATGTTGAATACATTAATCATAAAAATGGTCCAATTGTGGTTGAAATAGTATGTAATACACAGGAAAGGTATCCAAGACTATCAAATAAACCACGACCAGATGGTTCGTTTAAAAATATGCCATACGAAGAAATGGCGCCATTTTTAGAAGATGATTTTTTAAAAGAAAACTTATTCATAACACGAGTTTAAAGATGTAAATAATTAGAAATATAATGAAATTCATATCATATTGTAGATCTTGTAATTCCAAATCATGTACTACAAGACCTGCTATATTAGCACCTTTTATAGTCAAACGAATATTCGATATGACACCCGAACCAACATCCTCTTTATACAATATACCTAACCAAGTAAATTACTTTCCATGTAAAACCATGATATGCAATAATTGCGGTTTCGTAAGTGTAAATATTTTATTCGACGATGAAGAAATGTCACGTCTTTATACAAATTATAGAGACGAAAAGTATAACGCTACGCGTCTTGAATTTGAACCTACATACAACAACGAAGTTTTCGACACGAGACATGAATACGTAGACGAAGTATCTCAACCGTTCATACGAGAAAATACCCACGGTATAAAAACACTTATTGATTTTGGAGGATACGACGGTCTTAACACGCCTAATATAGGTATAAATAGATACGTGTATGATATTTGTAA
>MDSY01109388.1_pt1 | contig 12915 bp, 11 predicted proteins | sample 811131 | NCBI WGS metagenome assembly MDSY01 (sample SAMN05326643, study PRJNA326480) | marine metagenome | isolation source: seawater | place: Atlantic Ocean: South West | collected 2010
CTCCGGCTCCGGCGCCAACTCCGGCTCCGGCGCCAACTCCGGCTCCGGTGCCAACTCCGGTTGAGATGGCGAGCATGGAAAATGTAGAAAATACGGTAGTAGAAGAAGAAGTAAAGGTAGAAGATGAAATTAGCAATGATTTTACGGATTTAATGAAGAAGTTGAATATGTTAGCAACGACTTTTGCTACATTAAAACATGATTTTAAGTGTTTAGAGAAGAAGTATATGAAAGAGATGAAAAGCGTTAGACGCACTGCAGAAAAAAAAAAGAAAGCTCTAGGAACAAAACCAGCGAGAGCTCCTAGTGGGTTTGTAAAGCCGACAAGAATTAGCGAAGAGCTAGCGTTATTTTTGGAGAAACCGGCTGGAACCGAAATGGCTAGAACTGAAGTGACTAGGGAGATCAATAAGTATATTAGAACACACGACCTACAAGATACAACAAATGGTAGAAAAATTAATCCTGATGATAAGCTTCGTAAGCTATTGCAAGTTCCGTCCACGGATGATTTAACTTATTTTAATTTACAGAAGTATTTAAGTAAGCATTTTCCCAAAGATGTAAAACCTATGGCGGAGTCTGTAAGCGCAACATAAAGAAAAAGTGTATATGAAAAAAAGTATTTATGAATGGGTGTTGATTAGTTTTATAGTGTATTAATTGAATTTATCTGTAATGAATTTGGAAAACATTAGAATTACAAATAAATTATATAAATTATATAAATTGCTGTATACATTCTGTGCTGCATACCAAGTTATGATTGTGTGTTTATGAAGTAGATGCAATAAGGAGTTTCATGTTAACGGCAACATGTTTTGAATGTTTGTTTGTTTTGGGTTTGTCTTCGTGTTTCTTTTGATTGCGTGCTTTTTTGAAAGTGCTGTTTGTAATTTTTCCTTTGCTGTATTTACGATGCATGGTTTTTGCAGTATTTATGTTGGTATTGTAATAGTGTTTAAAGACAATACCAACATCATTTCAATTTTTGGTTTAACCCATAAAATATTGGTGTATAAACGAATTTATCATTTATTATAAAATTATAAGATAATAGAGATCTTTGTCTATACGTTTGATTTATTTTTTTTGTTTAGTTTTGGGTTCTGGTTTTGGTTTTGGTTTTGGTTCTGGTTCTGGTTTTGGGTTTGGTTCTGGTTCTGGTTCTGGTTTTGGTTCTGGTTCTGGTTCTGGTTCTGCGTTTGGATTTCTTATAAAACGTGTTTTTGTGTTTACTTTTACCGGCAGTTTCAAGGTGCACATCGCCGATGGTTAGCAACTTAATTTTCCAGTCTGTGCAGGGGCCATATCCTCTGAGATATGTGTTGATATTTTTTCTGGAGCATAAATTAGGATCAAATATGGATTCTGAGCTAAATGCGAGGTCAATGTCTTCTTTGCTGCAACCTTTTACATCATTAACTATGTTATTTAATATGTTAATCAAATCAAGAAACATTGTATCATTAGTGGCTTTTTTGTAGTTGCTTTCGTTGAGTGGTTCTCTACCTTTGGATGTTCCGAATGGAGCAAACGGTTGAATATAGATGCTGTTTTGCATATTGTTTTTGTGTGTGAGATTTTTGAAGCGGTCATCTACCAAAAAGGTGTTGAACTTATTAAATATGTTGCCGTATACATTTCCATCCCTACCATCCTCCAAATATATGTCTTGAAGTGCATGTCTTTTTTTATCATTCCACACTAATGAAAGGTCCTTCGGTGGAAAGTCGTCGTCTTCGAACATATCTTCAACACCCCAGGTAAATATGAAATCATCGTGTAGAGCATTATCGTATTTTTTTACAATTTCGTTTTTGATATCAACAGCATATTCGTGTTCAGAGTATGTCCATAATGCAACTTTTATTTTGTTGCGACTTTGTCTGACGTAATCGAAGAATTCTTTAAGATGTGGTCTAAATATAATAAGTCTCTCATGCTTTATATCAGTTACAGCCAGCTTGCTAAGAAAATCATCTTTGACCTCGGGATTTAATGTTTGGTAATGTTTATTGTATGACTGTTTGTCAAGATATTGAATTAATGTTTCGTCAATATCGAATATAACTAGTATGGGAGGCGATGGCATACAATATAATATATACGTATATTTAATAAATACTTTTTTATTTTAGTTTTTGGTTTTAGAGATTGATTATGATTATTTGGATGGTTGAAGATATTTTCTAAGATTCATGAGGTCTATAGCTACAATAGGTTCGTTTCTAGGTAAATATTGAAGGAGTTTGGCATCACGAGTTTCTAAGAGAATTTCTTTTAGATTAAGATGGTCATTAGATGTAAATTTGGCTTTAAGTGCCTGTTGCAGAGTCCCTTTATCTTTTTTATCGGATTTGTTTTTATTAGTTTGCTTTTTGAAGTCGTCTATTGATTCATATTCAACACCATTGACGGATATGATCATTTTGGGATCTTTGTATCCGTCGCTTAGTTTACGCCGCCAATCTTTGAATGTTTTTAATGTGTTGAATTGTTGTTTGTCTTTATTTTCTATTTTTTCATGCGTTCCGGCACCTGGAGGTTTGTCAGCAGATTTCCAGTAATACGTAAAGACGATATTTTCATCAAAAAGACCGTCAATTGCGGCGCTTAGTGAAAGCGGGGAGCTTTCTGATACATCATGGCTTTCGGGGGAAATAGGTGCGGGTGGTGGTGGAGGATTGGTTTTAAGTTTATTTTCTTTATATTCTATAAAATCGGGTATATTAGAAAATCCGGATTCGCGTAAGGTAAGACAGCGATCATAAATGCGATCTTTGACAGAGTCAGGTAGTTGTTCGAATGTAAGCATACCGGTATCTTTGTATGTGATTAATTCGTAGTGTCCGTAACCCAGAAAGTTGAGTATTATATAATATTCTGGTGTGAACGAGCCAGAGCTGGTCAAATCGTTTTTGTTGCAAGTTAGAGTAGTGGTGTTTTCTAAAATGACTTCATTGTAGTCTTGTTGTCTAAAGGCTTGAATTTCGCATATAATAAATTTGATGTTAAGCTGTTTTTCTAAAATATAAATAGCATTCTCATCAGCCCAGTAGGTGTTTCCCATAGTTTTTATTTTGGAACGTAGTTGTTCTAGAGAGTTAAATGACTCAATAAAACCGAATGGATTTGTAGCGTCATCTTTCATTTCATCATATGTGGATCTAATATCTTTTTGTTCGCGAGTAAGAGTTTTAATTTCAGTCTGTAGCTCTTTGACTTTTTGTGCCATTTCTTTTTTGGTTTCTATTTTTGAAACCGTTTTCAATCTGCCACGTATTTCTTCAATTTCTAGGTTTTTTTTATTAATGGCCTCTTGGTTTTCTCGAAGAGGTTTGGTGAACTGTTCCTCAACAGTGTCTTTGTAAGCGTCGTATGTTTCCTGAGTAACATTATCAGCAACAACATTCCTAAAATATTGGGCGGATTTATCTTCACCAATTGTGTTGTATGCTTGTTTAATAGCTAAAAAAAAACAATCTCCTCCACCGGCATTGGACAATATTTTAAACTGTATTGAATTAAAAAATCCAGATATCCATGGTAATTCGCCATTTTTAATTGCGGAATGTATGTTCATTCCCGTAGACGTGTCCGGTGTTAGCAATGTAGGATCTGATGATGGGGGCGAAACATCAGGAGGCGAAACAGGAGGAGGAGAAACAGGAGGAGGCGAAACATCAGGAGGAGAAACATCAGAAGGAGAAACAGGAGGAGGAGAAACATCAGAAGGAGAAACAGGAGGAGGCGAAACATCAGGAGGCGAAACATCCGGTTGCGATGATGTAAATTTTGTCACGAGATCTGATTTAACAAAAGAAAATATGATTGGGTCTTGATCTTGCAATTTTTCAAGATCAATCTGACTGCTGCTGTCATCAGATTGATACATGGCTATACTGTTGACATCTAGCTCAAAAAGCCCAATTTTTTGATGGACGTTGTTTTTTTTTGGATTAATTAGGTAAATTGGTATGGTAACAATATTGAATTTTTCTTCATGCTTCTTGTCTATTTGTCCTAATACTATGAAGATAGGTGTGTCAAGAAGTTCAATTTCATAAACAGAAACATTTTCTAATCCTATATCATTTTCATGAATTTGGGTGGTTTCCGTGTATTTAAGTTTAGAATTTAATGTTGAGCGGGCCATATATACTAGAATAACATAAAGTTTATGTGCACTTTGTGTAAATATTTAAATTGTAACTAGACGGCATTTAGTTTGTGAATCAAATCGTCTATATCCATATGATTGAATATAATTTTGCGACTTACCTCTTTGTTGTTTTTTTTGTTAAGCACATTTTTTACGTTGTAATATATTGAAGACCAGTTTTTGATGTTTACAATTTCTTTAAGTGTAATTTTTATGTAATTGAAAACGAGTTCAGATATGAATTCAGCTTCGGATTTATAAAGTTGAATGTTTGATATTTTGTCATTAAGAGAATTTTGCAAGTTAATAATGTTGCTTTGAATGAGAGTGTAATTTTTAGAAATCAAAAAATTGCATGCAAAGAAAGAAATTTTGGAACGAAACGAGTCTTTAATTTTGTTAATATTGCACAATTCGTCATAAGATGTTGTACTAGGTGCAACAAAATTTGAAACATCGCGTAAAAGTTGGTTATTACTTTCAATAAAAATATTAGAATATTCGGGAAAAATTTCTATTAGGCTGGCCGACAATTTTGAATAGGGTCCAACCATGAAACTGTTGTTTGAAATATGAGAAATGAGAGATTGAAAAAGAGGTGTGTTTTCATTAGAGTTTAAACAGTGAAGAGTGGATACGATGTATTTGAAATGTGTGGTGTAGGTTTTATTAGATAATTTATTGAGATTTAGTCTTATATCATCAAATGTGATAGGTTTAGGCGAGTGGTATTTGGATTTTAGATATCGTTTGTCTTTAAATTTATATTCAAGTGTGTATATATATTGAATAACCGAATCTGTTAAATATGGTAGTTTAGTGAGATCGTCATTATTAGTTGTAATTTCATTTTCTAATGACAAAATATCAGCAAGACTATATGATATCATAAAAACAATATGTAGTAGTATAATTTAACGCATATTGTTTAAATCTTAAATCTAAAATCTTAAATCTAAAATCTTAATGGGTGTTTCGGCGTAAAAAAAAGCAAAATAAATTAAGAAGAGAAATAAATGAGTGTGTGTGATATTGTAGAACTAAAACAACCATTGCAATATGAGAACGAATCATATGTCAGCATGGATGGTTTCAAACTGCCAATAGAGTATTTGAATAACAAGCGAGAGGTGTCGGATATAATAGTGGATGATTTGGAGTTGCTGCATGATAAGAACAAGGATGAAAAAAATGACGAAGGGTTGTACAATATTGTTTTTGATATAAAGAACATGAATACAAAGGTTCGAAGAAATATAAAAACGAAATGGGCGAAGTTTTACACGTCTGATTCTAAGTTTTTAACAGAGTCGCAAGAAATATACGAGAATGTGGGATTTACGGAAACGTTGGACGCGAGCAGTTCTGATAGTGTAATAGAGCTATTGGACAGCATATCTAATGCACAAAATTTTGAAGACTCCTTCTTGTATGTGAATAACATATATTGCAGCGAAAAGCTGAACACAAACGAAACATTTATGCTGCTATATAGTTTGTTTTTGATTTTTGCGCCGGTGATGACGGTTATGTCACCGCTGATGGTGTTAATATTACCATTTTTAATTTTGAAGCTAAAAAAAATTAAGATATCTTTGAGGACGTATGTAACTCTATTGAGGGGGATGTTGCAACATTTGCCAGTAGGCAAGTTATTATCAATGGATATCAAAAATCTTAACAGCATACTTTACGCATTGTTTAGTAGCGGAATGTATGTATTTCAAATATATCAAAACACACACCAGTGTATAACACTGAAAAAAAAGACGTTGGAAATGGTGAACAAGTTGATATTGGTGCGTAATTATTTGGTGGACAGCCTGCCAAACATGAAAGAAATGCATATGTTAAGTTGTAGTAAGAAAAGCTATGATAAATTTAGTGAAAAGTTGCAGACACAAATAGAAGAAACGAATGAATACGTAGATAGGTTGATGTTGGTGACAACTTCTCGTATTGAAATATTAAATAACATAGGTGTAATACGATGTTTGTTTTATGATTTGTACAAGAATATCAGAAGGAGTGGATTGATAAGCTGGGTAAGTGAGTTTAATGGTTATGTGGATTGTATTCGGGGGTTGAAGAAAAAAATAGGTGTAGGAATGAATAAGGCGGAGTATAGAGATAAATCGACTTATATGAAATCTATGTATTACCCGGTGTTCGCGGGAAAATCAAGTGTAAAAAACAATGTGTATTTAAACAAGAACGAAATAATAACAGGTGTGAATGCATCGGGCAAGACAACGTTGATAAAAAGCATTTTGTTGAATGTGTTGTTGTCTCAACAGGTTGGGTTTGGTTACTACAAAGTAGGCAAAATGCAGTTGTACGATGTATTGCATTGTTATTTGAACATACCGGATACAAGTGGACGAGACAGTTTGTTTCAAGCGGAAGCTAGGAGATGTAAGACTATATTGGATTCAGTAAACAATGAGAGTAACAAGCGGCATTTGTGTATATTTGATGAATTATATAGTGGCACAAATCCATATGAGGCAACCTTATCAGGATATGCATATGTGAAATATTTGTGCAAACGAAAAAACATTAGATTTGTTTTGACTACTCACTATTTAGAGATGTCTAAAGAACTGGATGTTTTGAAAAACATAAGAAATAGCAATATGTATTCTTATTATGAAGGTGACAATATTTGCTATACCTACAAAAAGAAAAGCGGGATATCAAAAGTGTATGGAGGAGTTGAAGTTCTTAAGAAACTAAATTATCCCCGGCAAATAGTGGAAGATGCAAAAAAGTTGAAAAATATACGTTTAATTCATTAGATTAAAATAAGGAGGAAATACAAAATGCAAAGTAGTTTGTTTTATTTAGGATTATTGCTTTTAGTTGCAGCGTGTTTTTTATATATGAGATACAATGTCAAACAAATAAATAATAAAGTAAATGGATTAGTGGAGTTGACAACCGCGTTAACGAGCGAGTTAGAAAGTATGCAAAGAGTAGTAGTTGGTAATTCGGCAAATTCTACAGGTGTTACAAAGAGTGTGAATTTACGAAATTTGTTTGATATGAAAAACCCGCCATTGAATATTAACGAAAATGGTGACATGATAAACAACAAGTTTCATAACGATGATGATGGCGACGAAGATGATGACAGTGAAGTCGATGATGATGACAGCGAAGACGATGATGATGATGAAGTCGATGATGATGAAGTCGAAGCCGATCATGGAAATGAAGCAAATCATGAAAATAAAGCAAATCATGAAAATAAAGCCGAACATGATGATGATGAAGATGATGATGATGAAGATGATGATGATGAACATGATGATGATAATGAATATGAAAAAGATGATGGTGAAGATAACATAGACGAAAATGATGATGTGATTGTTCGTGACGAAATGACTAATGAGAATGTGGGTAAGATAGCCCAAGCAGATGTTACTTCGTTAAAAAACATAGAAGATTTGATTATAGTTGGTGACAAACATGAATCGGGGTTTGATGATGAAATATTGCAATTTAACATGAGCAGTAAAGAATGTAAGATAATGGAACTAGAAATAGTTAAAAGTGAAAGTTCATCTTTTGATAAGTTGACTGTAGCAGAGTTGAAAACTTTGGTGAAAGAAAAAGATCCTAACATTAAAATAACCAATCTTAAAAAGAACGATTTATTAGATATATTGAAAAACGATGAGCCAAACTGAATATGGTCCGACAAACAAAAAAATCATAATTAGTATTGATGTAGGTATAAAAAATTTAGGTATTTGTATTTTTAATGTTTGGGACGAGATGAGGTTGGTTGATGGTGAAGAAAAATTATTTAGTAATGTAAAAATAGAAGATTGGAAAACAGTATCGTTGATAAAAGAAAATACTAAAAGGTGTGATAAATGTATGAAAAATGGGAGCAAATGTGGTAATGTGGGCACATATCAAGGTGTGTATCAAGGGATTGAAATGAATTATTGTGGTAGACACAAGGGTTTATTTGATAAAGGAGCTATTATCACTACACAAAAAACAGTAAAGGCAAATAGTGTTAATATGATAGATTTAGGAGTGGCAATAAAAGAAGAGCTAGACAAAATAACAAACAGTTTAGAAAAAATAGATGTGGTTTTGATAGAGAATCAAATAAGCCCTATTGCGAATCGTATGAAAACTATACAAGGAATGATTATGCAGTACTATATAATGAAAGACGTAATGAATGTAATAATGATATCGTCACAAAACAAGTTAAAAAATTTTGAAAATATAAAAAAAAACTCGTATAAGAACAGGAAGCTATTGGGAATAGCAATAACGCGGGAATTGCTAAACACCGAGTTGTTTAAACATGGTAAATGGCTATTTGTGGGAAATAAATTAGATGATTTGGCAGATGCATTTTTGCAGGGGTACTATTATCTAACAAAAGAAAAGCATATTTCTAAACAAAACATAATATTGTCTAGCAAATAGTAATGTATGGAAAACATGTGTAATAGAAACTATTGAAATAAATATAGGATCAATATGGTTTTATAGAAGTTTCGTGCATATAACAATGAATGCGGAATACTTAAAATTAATTCTTCTAGTTTAATGATAATAATGGATTCCAATATTGAAACAATTAATTTAGGAGGTGGTATTGATGAAGTTAAATTAAATATAGGTGAAGAGCATGTAAATTTTGATAGCAGTATTCCGGGTGTGGAATTACTGGCAAACACTAGCAAACAAAGTGCAAATGTGGAACAATATGATAGTTTAGACGATTTAGAAAAGAGTTTAAACGATTTGGATTTAGCTAATGATGTTAAGGAAGAGGTAGCAAACAACAATTTTTTTGGAACAGATAATCCGGGCAAACCAGCGGAGGTGACAAATACGTGGGATGGTTATGGAAAATATGAAAACATTCCTGGTGGTGAAAATGAGAAAGTAAGTAAAGAAGACACATTAAGAGAGAAGTTCAAATATGTCAGACTTCTAGAGGAACTGGAAAAAAAAGGTGTAAGTCTGAGCAAGAAATACGATATGGAATCATCGTTGTTAGAGATGCAAGGAGAATATGAGACAATTTTGAAAGAGAAAGAAAAATCTAACAGTATTAAGTTTCAGGGAAAGATGTTAATGGCGGCTGTAACGGGTCTAGAGTTTATGAATAACAAGTTTGATCCGTTTGATATAAAGATGGATGGTTGGGGGGAACAAGTAAATGAAAACATTACAGAATATGATGAAATATTTGGAGAGCTGCACGAGAAATACAAGAGCAAAGGAAAAATGGCACCAGAAATAAAGCTAATGTTTCAGTTAGCAGGAAGTGCTATAATGGTACACATGACAAACACGATGTTCAAGTCTAGCATGCCTGGTATGGACGATATAATGCGTCAGAATCCGGATTTAATGCAGCAGTTTACCAAAGCGGCGGTTGATCAAATGAGTAGAAACAATGAGGGGTTTGGAAATTTTGCTAGTATGGCAAATATGATGCCGGAAAGCAGACCAGACCTCAATTATGCTCAAGAAGATGTAAAACTTAATAAGTCTCCCAGACAAGAAATGAAAGGACCGAATGATATAAGCGAAATTTTGTCTGGATTGAAAACAAAAGAAGCGGCTGAAGAGGCAAAGCAAATGTTGGATGATAAACAACCAAAGTCAAAAAGGCGTAGTCGCGGTGACAAAAACACAATAAGCTTAAATTTATAAACCAGTTGCTTCTTTATCCAGAAATTTAATAATACAATCACCGATATAATTACGTGATACACGTCATACATGTCATACACGTCATAAATTTTTTCAGTAATATGTGTTTACTCAAAGTGGAGTAGTTTGGATATTTGTCACCTACTGTTATAAAAATAGCGTAAGAATAAGGCTGCTGTGATTCTTGTTTATGCATGCGATCGATTGCGTTTTTAATGTTTTTTTGAAAATGCTCTAGTTCAGCAATTTTTTTAATGGTAGTTATTACAACGATAGTTGAAGATGTTTCCAGTTTGTAATAGTTGTAAATGGTGGCTGGGATATCTTGACATTTGCAAAATACCAGTTTAAATTTGCGTTCTGATACTAGTTCAGGTATATTACGTTCAACAAGAAATGACATTTATATTTCACTTAATTTAAAGCCTTCACAAGAATTAATTAGGCATTAAATTATGTGGCAAATATTAATCAATTTTGGTGTTGGATGTTCGATTAACCATTTTATGTGTATTATCTAGGTACATAAAATGGAAAAAGTTGTTTTGTATGTTTTTGCATGTATGTAGTTATTTTAAATAGGGAATTTAAATATATATGTTTAGAGTAAAATGGTTCCTAAGATAAAATCGTTCAAGTTTTTATCTAACATTTTTAAAGATTTACCAACTGATATAATTTATTATATTAGTAAATTTTCGGGTAAATACATATTACAATCCGAACCAGTTGTTAATATATATAAAACAAAAAATCGCAAAGACAAATATTATACAAGACATTTGGTTTTGAAAACACGTCTACGGTGCTGGAGCATTTAAGGAGCATTTAAAGATGTTACCCCTGGTTGATTAATAATTTTTGTTGAAAAAGGTTTTGCTGCGCTTCTATGTCCTTTTTAGTATGTATTTCCTTATATCTATTTTCAAATGACATAATATGCATAGCATGAATTACTACCTCGTTCATTCTACTGTACATTAGTGCTGATCCAGATATACTAGTCTTTAACATTTGAACAAAAAGCATTAATTCATGTATATTAATTGTAGCGTTGTTGGTGGTTTCTTTGAATTGGGGGTTTTTAAGATTATTAATTTGATATTTATGTAAAAAAAATAAGAGAATCATGCATTTGGTATTAATTTCATCTGGTGTTTCAAATATTGCATTAGTATCTTTAATAATAGACCTAACTTTACTCTTAAAAGCTTTATTTTTGTAAAATAGTTCAGTATTTAAGTTGATGAACTCAAAAAGTGAGTTAATATTAGTAAACGTGGTAAAATTTTTTTTTTCATACTCATCTTTTTCTTGTAGTTCCCAGAAACCTATACTACCTCGGATTTTTATCAAGTTTTTTCGTAGATTCTCTATAGGATTGTCTATTTTGTCTTTTTTCTCTTTTTCTTTTTCAACTTCCACTATCGTTTTATTATCTTTAATTGAATCTTTTGAAAGTTTACCTTTAACAATTTCATTTTGCCTCTTGTAAAATTCAGCTATATGATCTTTCTTTTGGTATATTGGTATATGATGATCTTTTTGTATATCATCATTTGAATTATCTAGCGTTTCTACAATTCTAATAAGTTCATCAATAAGTTCATCAATAGTTACTTGTTTGTATTTATCAATTAGTGGTTTATCAGACATCTCAGCTATATTTATATAGATTTATATAAATATGTTAATTAATAAAACCAAATAAATCGCGTATTCACTTAAATTTTTCATAATTTCTTCTTCTGTTTTTTTATCTACACTTTTACCTTCTGATTTTTGTTTTTTACATTTATTATCTTTAGTTTTTTTCTCTTTTAAAGCATTAACAGCAATTTGTGATAATAGTAATAATGCTTTCAGCTATATTTTACGAGTACATGCTTTAATAAACTCCTTTTTATAATTTTTTTTAAAAAGTTTAAATGTTTTTTCAACTTTTAAACCTTTATTTTTTTTATTTTTTTTTAAACTTCTGTACAGTTTCTCTAATGATTTATCTTTAAAAACTTCTTTAAGCACGATATCACAGAATTTTTTTCGTGTTAATTTGTCTATATTGTTTGTTATTAATGCTTTCTTATATGCTTTTTGTCCGATACTTTTAACTTTATTTTGAGTTTTTGAATCCATTATTTGTATATATATATATAGATTTTTTAGTAAAATGGGGGGAACCAAGGTTCCCCTATCTTACATATTTAGCTTATCTTTTTCTATTTTACGGTAAAACTGTAATAAAAATTTAAATGTTAGTATTTATTTGGTTTTATTAATTAACATATTTATATAAATCTATATAAATATGACTGAGACAATAAAAACTTGTTCAATTGTAAATGAAAAAGAAAAAAAAGGCGAACGTGAAAAAAGACGAGAATCAAATGAAAAAGCTATATGTTTTTTGATTTTGATTTTGCATGTGCTTGGATTATGCATGATAGCCGAACATGAATCTTTTGGTAAAACAAAAACATTTATATTTGACACATTACAAAATTTTATACAGTATCCGAAAATACTAACTGGCATTTTATGTGTTGTATATGCTGCTTCATTGGTAAATAACTACTTTTTGTTCACAAAAATAAACAAATTTGAATTGGTATTTATGGTATTAGTGTATGTAGTAGCAGCTATTAGTTTATTTTTTTACACAGTCAGCAAAAAACCAGAAAGTATTGAAAATGTGCAAAAAAACTTATTAAGTATCTACAGTGTTTTAGTATACTCGCTTGTAGTTTTGACGCTATATATGATAAGTATTCCTGCAAGTGGGACAGAAATTGAGCACATATATCTTTACGTGGATTATTTTATCTTTTACTTCTTTTTTTTTGTTTGGTTTATAGGTTATTATTATTTAGATAATTTAGATAATGCAAATAAGGAAAATTATAGACAGTTATACATATTGGCTATATATTTTTACTTTGTAGTGCGTGCTATAACTATATCACTACATGTAGGATTTTTATCAAAGAGTTATTATTATCCAAGGGCGGGTGGTGATAGTTCGGGTAGTAAGGATGCAGTCCGCGGCGACC
>MDSY01092466.1_pt1 | contig 12913 bp, 9 predicted proteins | sample 811131 | NCBI WGS metagenome assembly MDSY01 (sample SAMN05326643, study PRJNA326480) | marine metagenome | isolation source: seawater | place: Atlantic Ocean: South West | collected 2010
TTAATGGGGTAGTAGTTCAGCTGGTTAGAACGCCGGCCTGTCAAGCCGGAGGTCGCGGGTTCAAGTCCCGTCTATCCCGCATATAAAAGTGGCTCATATTTTTCAAATTGGCAGTGGAATGGTTGGAAGCGCAATGGCGCTTGATCTTGCAAAGAGTCACAATGTATCCTTATCAGATAATAATATAGAATCTATCAATAAAATTAAATCTCAAGATAATTCTATTAGCATTCATCAGTTAGATGTTCAAGATAAAATTGCCCTACAGGAATGGATTAAGCCTGCAGATATTGTTTTATTAGCTGTCCCTGGTTTTCTAGGTTATGATGCACTCAAAACGATTATTGAAGCTGGAAAAAACGTCGTTGATATTTCATTTTCACCAGAAAACGTTCTAAAACTTAATAATCTTGCAAAACAAAAAAATGTGATTGCCGTTGTGGATGCAGGAGTTGCTCCTGGAATACCAAACTATCTACTTGGATATTGGAATACAAAAATGGATATCTATTCATTTGAATATTGCGTTGGAGGTCTTCCAAAAAAGCCTACTCCTCCTTTTTATTATAAAGCGCCTTTTTCTCCAATTGATGTAATAGAAGAATATACGCGGCCGGCGAGAATGATGGTTGATGGACAACTTGTAACAAAACCTGCTTTATCTGAAATAGACACTATAACCTTTGAAGAGTGTGGAGAATTAGAAGCATTTAACACTGATGGATTGCGATCTATTTTATCAACAATGAATCATATTCCAAATATGAAAGAAAAAACCCTAAGATACCCAAAACACGCAAGTCTGATGAAAGATTATAAAGAAAAAGAGTTGTTTAATGCAGAAAATATACATGATACTTCAGAAAAATTATTCAAAGAATGGCAATTAAAAGAAAATGAAGAAGAATTCACAATTATGGACATTATTATAGAAGGGAAAGAAAAGAAAATTCAATATCACCTTTATGATGAGTTCGATATCGATTCCAATACAACATCCATGGCACGTACTACAGGATATACCGCAACTGCAACAATCAATCTAATATTAGAAAAATTATGGAATAGTACAGGCGTTTTTCCTCCAGAAACTATTGGAGAAAAAGAGGGATGTTTAGATTTCATTTTATCATATTTAGGCGATAGAAATGTCTCAGTTACAAAAAAATAACTAAATAAAGACAAATCTGGAAAAATGACTACAATTATTGTAGATTAATCATCAACCTATTAAGGGGTAGCCAATTTTGAAAAGATTAGTATTATTATTTTGGATTGTATTGCTAAGCTGCGGCGGTGGCGGTGGCGGTGGTAGCGATGATGGAGGAGGAACCGGACCAACCGATCAAGCTCCAGTAGCACAATTTACAGGGAGTCCTTTATCAGGATCTGTGCCATTAACAGTACAATTCGCATCTCAATCTACAGGAACAATTAATTCTCATCAGTGGGATTTTAACAATGATGGAACAGTAGATGGTGGAACCTATACTCCAACTCATCAATATACAGAACCGGGCACCTATAGTGTTAGCTTAACTGTTGTAGGTCCAGGTGGAACAGATTCGATTACTAAGACAAATTATATTACTGTACAAGCAGTACCCCCAAATGCTGCATTTGAAGCAAACACTACTAGCGGTACTCCTGACTTAAGAGTTCAATTTATTAATAATTCAGTTCGTTACACTCAATCTACTTGGGATTTTGGAGATGGTAATACAAGCACTGATGATAATCCTATGCATACCTACACTACAACAGGAAGTTATGATGTATCTTTAGATGTTTTAGGTGAAGGTGGAACAGCTTTAGAAACAAAAACTGGATACATTAATGTAAGCGATCTTCTTACACCAGCACTTATTGTTGATCCAAAATATACAGACACAACTACTGGTGCTACATTTACAGTCAGTCTTAAAGTTATAGGCGTGACTGGATTAGCAGCAGCACAAGCAAAATTAGTTTTTGATTCAGCTGCATTAACTATTGGAGATGTAACTGCTGGAAATTTTTTAACTGGCAATACAGATCCATTAATGATTGTTACTAATGAAGATGGTGCAGTTACTATTTATACATCGTCTTTATCAAGTGACAAACCGTCTGCTGATGGTGATGGAATTATTGCAAATATAGATTTTACTGTAGGATCTACTACAGGAACATCAATTATCTTTGATAGCGCTAACGTTATTTTTCTTGATGTAGATGGCAATAGTATTGCTGTAACTGGTTTAGAAAATGGGTACATATATGTTAATTAAAAATATGAAAAAAATAAATTATATCATTGGTTTTACTATATCATTTTTAGTGTTATATCAACCAATTCAACACGATATAGAAAACTTCTTAAATGAAAAAAAACGTGTCGAGTATGAAAAATATGTTAATAGCTTTTTAACAAGAGATACCGTTTCTTTTAAACAATCTAAAAAATTACCAAAAGCATTAAGACCAGATTTAAAAGGTACTCATGATTATTTAATGCTTCACGATTTAAATACAGGAACAATTCCTACAGAACGAATACTTACTGCTTTAGATATCGCAGAGCAAAAACGTGCAAGTTTATCTTATGCAAATCGTATGAGTGAAGTTAACTGGTCTGAAAGAGGACCAAATACTATTGGAGGAAGAACAAGGGCATTACTTCTTGATCCAAATGATTCTACAAATAAAAAATTATGGGCAGCAGGAGTGACTGGTGGACTATGGTATACCAATGATATTACTGTTTCAGCTCCAACATGGAATGAAGTAGATGGAACATGGGGTAATTTAGCAGTTTGCAGTATATCTTCTGATCCAAATGATAGCAATATCATTTATGTAGGAACTGGAGAAAGAATGGGTATTTTCTCTACAGCAAGTCGTGGACTTGGAATGTGGAAATCAACAGATGGTGGTTCAACTTGGGCACACCTTAGCTCAACAGAAAACTTTAACTATGTAACTGATATTATTGTAAGAAATGAATCAGGTTCAAGTGTGATATATGCCGGAGTGGGGGGACATTACTATGAAGGCAAATGGCATGGATCAGCAAATACAGGTTTATGGAGATCAACAGATGGTGGATCAACATGGACACAAGTTTCAGAATTAACTCCTGATAATACTCGTTATGAAATTATGGATTTAGACCTAGGAAGTGATAATAGAATTTGGGCTGGATCAAGAACAAATGTTTATGGTGATGGCGGTGGAGATATCTTTTATTCTGATGATGGTATAAATTGGACAAAAGTGTCGTTAGGTGTTATTGGCACAATGAATCGAGTTATTCTTTCTGTTGCTCCTTCTGATGCAAATACTGTATATGCCATGATTGAAAATGAAAATACAAGAAAAGTTGGATGGATTGTAAAAACAACAGACGGGGGTGCTAATTGGACTGTATATACTGCTGGAACAGCTGATCCATTTCCTGTTGATGCAAATGGTAATGTATTGGGAGATGCTAATGGACAAGCAAGTTATGACCTGAGTCTTGGAATAGATCCAAATGATCCAAATGTAGTATTTGCTGGTGAACTTGATGTTTTTAAAACAACAGATGGTGGTGCTAGCTGGACACAAGTAACAAATTCAAGTGGATCACAATATCAATACATGCATGTAGACCAACACAATATAAAGTTTATTGATAGCAACAAAATTATTTTTTCAAATGATGGTGGAATATACTACACAGCAGATGGTAGCACTACAGTGAATGAAAGAAACACAGGATACAATGTAAGTCAATTTTATTCAGTTGCCTTACATCCAGACACTGGCAGTGAATATGTATTAGGTGGAACACAAGATAATGGAACTTGGAATATTAGCAGTACTGGAATTCAAAGTGGAAGTAAAAAAGTTGGTGGCGATGGAGGTTATACACATATTGATCAAGTAGATCCAAGTTATCAATTTACTGCAACGGTATACAATAGCATATACAGAAGCACAAACGGTGGAGGAAACTTCTCTTATTATGCAAACCATGAAGATGCTAGTGGTGATACCGGATTTTTTATTAATCCTTCTGTTATTGATGGTGCAAATAAAGCTTTCTATTCTTCTGTTGATGCATCAACCATATTAAGATTAAACAATTATGTTAATTTAGCAGATAAAACTTTAATGAATGTTAATCTAGGGTCTACTGCATCTGCATTCAAGATGTCTCCTCATACAGATGGAGTCTTATTTGTGGGAACATCTGCTGGTCGTGTATTTAAAATCACAGATGCACACACAAGCAGCTATGCTGCAACTGAAATTAGTGGATCAGGCATAAGTGGATATGTAGCATCGATTGATATTGGAGAAGATGATAATCAAATTTTAGTTACTATTTCCAATTATGGAGCTCGTTCTGTTTGGGAAACTGTAAGTGGTGGTGGATCAAATGGTTGGATGGATGTTGAAGGCGATTTACCTGATATGCCTATTAGATGGGGATTATATAATAGAAGCAACTTTAATCAAGTTATTGTCGCTACAGAGCTTGGAACGTGGGTATCAGATGATATTACTGCTTCAAGCGTAACATGGAATCCATCCAATGATGGATTAGCCAATGTACGAACCGATATGTTAGCTGTACGTCCAACTGATGGAGCAATGGCTGCAGGTACACATGGGCGTGGAATGTTTTATTCAACTGGATTTACTTCTACTGCTCCCTTAAATGCTGCATTTACTCCTGATAAAACTTCTGGAGTATTCCCACTCACTGTACAATTCAATGATAGATCAACAGGAAACCCTACATCATGGAATTGGGATTTTGGTGATGGTACTACTAGCACTGACCAATCTCCTTCACATACTTACACTGCTTCTGGTCAATATAATGTTAGTCTAACAGTCTCTGATGGAACAAACTCAACTAATACAACAAAAAACAATCTTATATGGGCAACTGCACAACAAGATATTATATGGGAAGAACAATTTGAAACTAATCCATACGGATGGTCCGATGGAAGAAGAGATATACACGAATTTATTACAGTCAATGCAAATAATGATACTCCTGAGTGGTCATGGTGGTATTATACTGCAGGATTTGGAGCGCACGGATGGGGAGCCACTGGTAGTCACTGGATGGCAGGCCTTGGAATGGGTGACAATGGTACCTCTGCTGACGATTGGCTTATTAGTCCTGAACTGTGGTTGAGACCGGGTACTGATAATATTTTAAGCTTTTGGACGGACACTTATGATGCAAGTTATGTTGAAACATATGATGTGTTATTATCCCCTACCGGAGGAACAGCATTATCAGACTTTACAGTAACACTTGCTAGTGTAGAAGATTCTTCCACTGAATGGACACAACAAACTTATGACTTAACACAGTGGGCTGGATCGAATGTGCGTGTTGCAATTCATATTTATACATCAAATCAATATTATGCATTTTTTGATAGCTGGAGACTAACAGCGGGAGAATTATCTACTGATGGTGCTCCATTAGCTCCTTCAGGCCTTACTGCAGAACCAGAATTAGTTTACGATGCTACAAATGACGAATGGACACCTTCTAGTGATGGAATAGCTGTATTTTGGAATAGAAATGGTGAATCAGACCTTGCATCTTATAATGTATATGCAAGTCAAACTGATAATTTCTCACCTAGCTCTGCAAATCTATTAGGACAAGGGACTCTAGGAGATATTAATGTCACTCACCTTGAACCGTCTCCATCAGATACTCCTTGGCCAGATTCAACGTTTGTAACAATACAAACTTTTGGAGCTGACTCATTGCTTCATGATGGATTAACGCAAGGTGAAACGTGGTATTATAAAGTTGGTGCTGTTGATAATGATGGAAATGAAACAATTTCTGCACAAGTGAGCTATATATTAGATAGTACCGGACCTACTGCAGGAACATTTACAATCAATGATTTATATGAAAGCGAATATTTAAGAAGTACTTCCGATGTTGCAATTACTGTTGATGGTTTCTCAGATAATGTTGGAATAGACTATTATGTAATGGGCATTGGAACAAGTGATCAAGATGCAGCAGCAGATGTTGTAGGATATCAGAATGTTGGTTTAACTAACTTAACGCTTAGTGGATTAACTCTTGATGATTATACAAAGTATTATGTAAAAATTGGTGCATTTGATGCAAGTGGCAATAATTCTGGTGCTGTAATTAATGGATTTACAACCTACACAAATATGTTAGGTGATTATGATAGTGACTGGGATGTTGATGTTGAAGATTTAAATGCTCTTGTAAATGCATGGCCAAATGTTGATATTGGTCCAGCAACAGGTACTACTCCTTATCTTACACCAACACTAGATGGCAGTGCTGATATTTATGATATTAGTGCATTCACCAGAAACTGGCAGTGGACAAAAGCTCAAGGTAGAACTTTAGAGCCGCAAGAAGATATTCAATTAAACCCTATTGACTTCCCTGCTGAACTATCTGGTAATCAAATTAAGATTACACTTCCAGATAATATTACAGCAGGAAGATTTGAAATAGTCAATAATGAGAATGTATATCAATTCTCTCTTGATAATGTAAGCGAAGGTATTATTCTTCTAGAAAATGAAGATAATATTAATCAATTGTATGAATTAGAATTTGGTAGACTATCTAAAGATCAAAAAGAATTATATATCTATATAGATGGAGATGTAGCAACATCTACGCTACAGATGAATTATCAATTATTTTCAAAAGATGGAATGGCTGGAAATGGTACTATGCAATTAGGAAATCCTGATGCATTTAAACTTTACCAAAATTATCCAAATCCGTTTAATAATCAGACAACTATTAAATATGATATTCCATCGTTAATGGTAAATGTAGTTCCAGTAGAAATCTATATTTATAACACTGTTGGTAAACTAGTCAGAACAATTGATGAAGGAGATAAATCCGTTGGTCAACATACTGTCATTTGGGATGGAAAAAATGATGATGGTGAAAATGTAAGTAGCGGAGTTTACTTCTATCAATTACGTACAAAAGTTGACAGCCAAAGTGATTATAACAAGACAATGAAAATGGTTCTTGTTAGATAATTCAAGGGAAATTAATCAATGAAATTTTTACTCTATGGCGCTAATGGACATACTGCAACTTTTGCAATTGAATATGCTAAAGAAAAAGGTATCAACCTTATATTAGCTGGTCGCTCAGAAGAATCAATTAAGCCGCTTGCGGAAGAAAATGGATTCGATTACCGAATATTTGATCTAGAATCAAATGATACGATATGTGAAAATCTAAAAGATATAGATTTAGTTCTCAATTTTGCAGGACCATTTAGATTTACATTCAAAAAAATGGTTAATGCTTGCCTACAAACCAAAACACATTATTTAGACATTACTGGAGAAATGACTACCATTGAAAAAGCATATCTAATGGGAAATCAATTTAAAAAAGCAGGTATTATTGTAGCTCCTGCAACTGCTTTTGATACTTTGCCAACTGATTCAGTCGCATTAAAACTCAAATCATTAATGCCAGATGCAAATAAGATTAAATTGGCATTTAAAATGAATGGTCGCGGTAGTTTTAGTTCAGGATCTGCAATCACAGGAACATATCGTATGCATAAAGGATCTTTAATTAGAAAAGATGGTAAAATCAAGCGTGTATCTCCGTTATACAATAAACATGAGATTGATTTTGGGGATGGAAATCCAATACAAGTTGGAGTTTGGACATGGGCTGATATATATAGTGGATATTATTCTACTGGGGTACCAAATATTGAATTTTATACTCCCCTTTCTGATAATCAGATTAAGAGAGCATTAAAATATGATTCATTTAAATATAGAATACTTCTAAGATTACCTTTTTTACGTAATGCGCAAATCGATAAAATAAAGAAGAAATTTAGAAATCCATCATATGAATCTAGACTTAAAAGCAGTATGAATATATTTGGTGAAGCAGAGAATTCAAGCGGGAAAAAAATTATTATTAAATTAAAAACATGTGATTCATATTTCTTTAGCGGAAGAGGCCCAATTGCTCTTGCAAACTATATTAGTAAAAATGAAGTTTCACCTGGATTCTACACTGCTGGACAAATTGCCGGACCTGATTTTGTGACTACAATTAAAGGCGCGGAACAGTTTGAAATTTTACAATAATTTTGTCTGATATAAATCGTGCAACCTTAATAACCCAACACACTTTTGATTTTCTATAACTGGTAATACAGAAATCTGTGATTGTCTATCTTCCATCATTTTCATTGCATTAGAAATTACCATTTCTGAAGAAACCACAACCGGATCACTATTTATCAAGTTATCAATTGAATCATTAGGTTTTTTATTTGAAGCAATTGCTTTGCGAATATCTCCTTCTGTAACAATTCCTAATAATGTTTTATTTTTTGATAAAATTAATGCAGCACCCAAAGGTTTTTTTGTCATGAGTTTTGCTACATCTGATAAAGAACTATCTTTTTTAAATACTGCAACTTCTTTTATTGGATGCATTAAATCTTTGACAGTGAGGCCTAATTGTTTCCCAAGTTCTCCTCCTGGATGATATTTTGCAAAATCTTTATGCTGAAACCCTCTTTTTACCATTAAAACCGATGCAAGAGCATCGCCAATAGCCATAGCTGCTAATGCACTGGCGGTAGGAACAATTTCTAAAGGGTCAACTTCTTTATCAATTGTAGCATTTAATACGATATCAACACTTTTTGCAATTGACGAATCAGTATTACTCACAATTCCAATTAAAGGAGAATCAAAATCTCTTAATATCGGAATTAAACGCACTAACTCTTCTGTATTGCCACTTTTAGAAATAAGAATTGTTGGATCACCTGGATTATAAATACCTAAATCGCCATGCAAAGCATCAGATGCATGCATAAATACACTTTTTGTTCCAGTGCTACATAACGTTGCAACAATCTTTTGAGCAATTAATCCTGATTTCCCTAAACCGCATACCACAATCTTTCCATCATGTTTTGCAATCAAATTGGCTGCTTTTACAATATCTTTATCAACTTGTTTAGCAACCTTTTTTAATTGTTTAGATTCACTTTCAATAATTGATTGTGCTAAACCATTTATTTTACTTTTAGCCATTCTAAAGTGAATATAATTAGTTTTGATGGAATTATGACTGATAAATTTGTAGAATACCCCTTATGAATATCTTTATTACAGGGGCAAGTAGCGGCATTGGAGAGCATGTTTCGTACGAATATGCAAAAAGTGGTAATCATTTAGCATTATGTGCAAGGAGAAAAGAAAAATTAGAGAGAATTGCTAATAAATGTCGAGAAATGGGCGCTCAAGTTACAACCTACTCTGTAGATGTTAGCGATCAACATTCAACTAGAGAATCAATAGAAGATTTTTTATCAAAAATCAACACAATAGATTTAGTCATTGCAAATGCAGGTCGTGGAGAACTTGATGCGCTCCATAAGGGCAATCCAACTATAATGAATGAAGTAATTAAAGTAAATGTTATTGGAGTACAAAATACTATTGTTCCATTTATTCCAAAAATGATAGAGCAAGATAGTGGTCACATTGCTCTTGTAGGATCAGTTGCAAGCCATATAGCATGGGCTGGTGGTGGTGCGTATGCTGCATCTAAATTTGCTGTAAGAGCTTTAAGTGAAAGCTGGAGAAATACATTACCAAGCACTATTGATGTAACATTAATTTGTCCAGGTTTTGTTGAAAGTGAGATGACAGATCCAGTAGAATGGACTCCATTTATGATTAAAACAGATATTGCTGCAAAAAAAATTGTCAATGCGCTTAATAAAAAGAAAAAAATGTTTATCTTTCCATGGCAATGGCATATTGTAATCAAATTGAAAAGAATCGTAGCTGTAATGATGGCAAATACTGCAAGAAAGATGCAGAAAAAAAGAATGCATAAAGTTAAGTAATTCTATAAGCAATATAGAATAAAGCTATCCCTGGAAGAAATAACGCAAAGTCAATTGACTCTCCGAAAAAAGTAAGTGAATTAAGGATTGCAATTGGTATAATAAGATTATTTGCAACAGCAAGTCTTTCAGAGCTAACCTTAATGGCGCCAATATTCCACAATAGAAAACCAATTCCACTAGAAATAATACCAAGAAATAAAAGTGAAGATAAATTCGCATCAGTCATTTCATTGGAAGAGCTACTAAATAATAAATAAGAAATAAATGTGACTAAAGTTGCTCCTAAAAACAATTGAGAGAAATTAGCAATAATATTGGTATTGATATTCTTTCTATTCCAATATTTAAACCATATTTGTCCAAATGCAAAAAAGAAATTAGCACATTGTATCAAAAAGAAACCATACCAATACTCACGCAGGTTTAAAATATTATATCTCATTAAATATGATCCAAGTATAACCAAAAAAATTGCCAAACATTCTCTGTATGTAAATTGTTTTTTAAAAAAAAATTTATCAGAAATAGAAATAAAAATTGGAGTAGTAATTGTAAAGGTAGCAATTAAATAAGCAGGTAAATATTGATAAGATTGAATATAAAATATATACATCAATCCAAATTGAATTGTACCAATAAGAACAAGGTGCATATCCCACTTAAATTGTTTTAGTTGATAAATAGATACCGATGCAAAAAAAACTAAAGCAAGCAAATTTCTTGAATAGCTGATGAAAAAAGAATCTAGATTTGGTAATCCATACTTAATAATTCCAAAAGAAAAAGACCATAGTATTGAAACTATAATTAAATATTTCAATTCTGTGCCTCAAAAATCTCATCACATAATTTTGCTAATTGAATATCTTTTTCAGTTACATCACCACAATCATGAGTTGTAAGCAAAATTGTAACTTTACACCAATTGACTGTAATATCTGGATGATGATTCATTTTTTCTGAAAGAAGAGCTACTTTGTTTAAAAAATTTATACCAGAAAGATAAGACGGAAATTCAAATATTTTAGTAATAGATTTATCATTGTATATCCAACTATCTAAATCATTTATTAGAGATTCAATATTCATTATTTTGATATCAAAATGGCCAAATCATTGGAATTATAAGAACAGAAACTATCCATAAAATCAATGCTAACGGAAGACCTACTTTAACATAATCAAAATATTTATATCCTCCAGGACCAAATACCATCAGGTTGGTTTGATAACCAATTGGAGTAATAAAAGATGCTGATGCTGCATAACACACAGCAAAAATAAATGGAAGAGGATTATACTCAAACTGTTCAGCTAGCTTTAAAGTAATTGGAGTCATAATAATTGCTGTTGCCACATTAGATGCAATTTCTGTTAATACCATAGTAATAAAATAAACAGCAGCTAATAGAAAATAAGGCACTAATTCTTCTGGAAAAAGAGCAATAAAATTACCAATAGATTTACCAATAACTAAATCAAGGCCTGTTTTTTGCATTGCTGCTCCCATAGGCAAGAATGCAGCAATGACGATAATTACCTGCCAATGTATAGATGAATATGCTTCATTCGGAGTAATAACTCTTGCAAGCAATAATGCAATCACACCTAATATTACTCCAACTACAATTGGAATAATTTTAAAAATTGCCATTGTTACCGCAAATAATATTGTAAATATACTTAACCACCATAAAGGATGACTGTCAAGAGAAGCATCAACTTTCCCTAATACAATAAACCCCTCTTTTGATGCAAGTTGATTAACGCGATCTTTTGGTCCGTATACTAAAAGAGTATCAAATGGTTTTATAATAAATTGAGCAAGCTTTCTTCGAATCACTCCTCCTTCTCTTCGAATTGCAAGAACAAAGCTTCCAAAAGTGCGTCTAAAATTTGCCTCCTGAAGAGTTTGTCCAACCAATTCAGAATTATCAGTAATTAAACATTCTGCTATAATATGATCTTCTTGTTCTAGTTCTTTTTGCGTTAATTTTTCATCAGTTAATAAAGAAAGGTTTTCAATTTCTTTTAATCGCTGAAAATTATCAAAAGAACCTTTCACAAAAAGAATATCCCCTTTTTGTATAATTAAATTTCTAAGATTTGAAGCAATAATCTCACCTTCTCTTAATACATCAAGAACAATAACATCGTAGTTTTCATTTATTTTTCTTTCAAGCAATGTCTTACCATTTAAAGGAGAATCTTCATTAACTTTAAACTCTGTCAAATAGCCATCTAGACTATAGTCTGATATACTAGATGATTTTGTAATTCGAGAAGGTAAAAGCTTATAACCTATTGTAAATATATATATCAACCCAATAACAAACTTAATAACTCCAAATTTTGCAAATTCTAACATTCCAAGTGATAAATCAGATGAATCAACTAAAATAGAATTAACAATTAAATTTGTTGAAGTGCCTACTAAAGTCAATGTGCCACCTAAAATGGCTGCATAACTCAATGGAATTAAAACTTTTGATGGACTTATATTGTATTTGTCAGCCAAACGGATAGTAACAGGCATAAATATAGCAACAATTGCTGTATTATTAACAACCGCAGAAGCAACACCAATAGCAAATAAATATGCAGCCATCCCTAATGCCTGTGACTTTTCAATTATTTTATTAATATTAATTATTACATACTCTAACACATGCGACTTCTGAAGCGCATAACTTAAGATAAAAAGACATCCTATAGTAATAACTGCTGGATTTGAGAATCCTGATAAACTTTGATCAGGTGTAACAAGTCCAAAGATTAGCAATAAACCCAACACAACCAGGGCTGTGACATCAATTGGGAAAAATTCTGTAATAAATAGTACAAGCGCACCAAGAATAATTCCACCTAATAGTATAATTTCCATAAGTGCCGCAGAAAGGACTCGAACCTTCACACTTTGCAGTACTGGTTCCTAAGACCAGCGCGTCTACCAATTCCGCCACTGCGGCATACTATAA
>MDSY01134107.1_pt1 | contig 12910 bp, 12 predicted proteins | sample 811131 | NCBI WGS metagenome assembly MDSY01 (sample SAMN05326643, study PRJNA326480) | marine metagenome | isolation source: seawater | place: Atlantic Ocean: South West | collected 2010
CCAAAGAACTAGGAATTAAAACCTACACAATTGGAATTGGAACAAACGGAATGGCGGACTTTCCTTGGAGTAAGGACCCAAGAACGGGTAGGCTACAGTATAGAAAGCAACAAGTTGAAATAGACGAAGATCTATTAAAAGAAATTGCCTCAGAAACGGAGGGGAAATATTTTAGAGCAACAGACAATGCATCATTAAAAGAAATTTATGCTGAAATTGACACCCTTGAAAAAACAAAAATTGAAGAATTTAAATACTATAATTACCAAGAAAAGTACAGGTTTTTTGTCTTTTTAGGAATTGGATTTTTGTTGCTTGAATTTATTTTAAAAAATACATTATTTAAGAGTTTTATATAAAAATGTACAGAATAGAAGAACCCATTTATTTTTACTTTTTAGCAATCATTCCCGCAATGATTGTTGTCTTCCTAATGGTTTTATGGTGGAAAAAACACACCCAAAGTAAATTTTCAGATTTAAATTTACTTCAGAAAATCGCTCCAAATTCATCAAATTTTAAATCGGCTTTGAAAGTGGGGGTGTTGCTCATCGGAATTGCTTTTTTAATCATCTCGTTGACAAATCCGAAAATGGGGACCAAACTAAAAACCGTAAAAAGAGAAGGAGTTGATGTCGTGTTTGCTTTGGATGTTTCAAAAAGTATGTTGGCTGAAGATATTGCGCCTAATAGACTAGAAAAGGCTAAGCAAATCATTTCAAAAACTATTGACAAATTAGGTTCAGATAGAGTTGGAATTATTATTTATGCAGGAAATTCCTACCCGCTACTACCAATAACTACAGATCATGCAGCCGCAAATATGTTTCTTCAAAATGCAGCTCCAGAAATGGTTTCTAGCCAAGGAACCGCAATTAACGAAGCGTTAGAATTAGCAAAAACATACTACAACAACGATGAGCAAACAAATCGTTTTTTAATCATTATTTCTGACGGGGAGGACCATCAAGAAGAAACAAAACAAATGGCTCAGAATTTAGCAAATGAAGGAGTAAAAATCTTCACAATTGGTATCGGTACAGAAAAAGGTGGCCCAATTCCATTGCGAATAAATGGGTCAATGATTGGATATAAGAAAGATCGAAAAGGTGAAACTGTGATTACAAAACGCACTCCGAAAGTTTTAGAAGGCATTGCGAATGCAGCCAATGGAAAATATATCGATGGAAATATTACCAAAAAGCCTGTGCAAATTATTTCAGAGATCATTGCAAATGCAGAAAAAAACGAATTTGAAACGAAACAATTTGCTGATTATAAAGATCAATTTCAATGGTTTTTAGGATTTGGACTGCTTTTTTTGGTTATTGATGTCTTTTTATTTGATAAAAAAACAAAATGGGTGACGAACATTGATTTATTTAATGAAGAAAAAACAAAAAAATAACATGAAGTACTTACAATCTCTTTTTATTCTTTTTTTAATGCTGTTTTCTTCTAAAGAGATTTTAGCTCAAAGAGATTCACTTTCACTTCAGCGCAAAGCAAAAAAGCTGCTTAGACAAGGAAATGAATTGTATGAAAAAAAACAATACACTGATGCTTCTGTTGCATACCAAAAAGCATTGGGAGCTAACAATAAATATGATAAAGCAACCTATAATTTAGGAAATGCTTTGTATCAAAATAAAAATTTTAAGGAAGCAATTCCTCAATACGAATTAACTGCAGAAACAGCCAAAGATAAATTTACAAAAGCTGCTGCTTTCCATAATATAGGGAATGCAATGATGGACTCTAAAAACTATCAAGGAGCTGTAAATGCTTTTAAAAATTCATTGAGAAAAAACCCCAATGACGATGAAACGCGTTATAATTTAGCCGTTGCTCAAAAATTAGTAGAGAAAGAAAATAAAGACAAGAATAAAGATAAGAACAAGGATAAGAATAAAGACAAGAACAAAGACAAGAACAAGGACAAGAACAAGGATAAGGACAAAGACAAGGACAAGGACAAAAATAAAGACAAGAACAAAGACGAGAAAAAGGACGATAAGGATGGTAAGGGAGAAAAAAATAAAGACAAACAAAAACCAAAACCTCAACAAGGAAAAATGACTCCTCAACAAATTAAGCAACTACTAGAAAGCTTGCATAATGAGGAGAAAAAAACGCAAAAGAAAATGAATGCTAAAAAAACAAAGGGAAAAAAAATTCAACAAGAAAAAGACTGGTAATTTAGGACCCTGTATTCAATGAAGATAAAATTTTACATCGCAATATTTATCAGCTTACTTTCGATTACTGTAGTTGCTCAAGAGGCTGCTTTAACGGCAAAAGTCAGTAAAAATAAGTTAGGGGTAAACCAGCGCTTAAAAATTGAGTTTACAATTAACAAACAAGGAGGAGACAATTTCTCCCCTCCTAATTTTTCTAACTTTAAAATCGTTGGAGGACCAAGTCAATCAGTAAGTCAATCATGGATTAATGGGAAAGTAACCTTCTCTCAATCTTACACCTATATTGTTCAACCAAAAAGAAAAGGAGAATTAACAATTGGAAGTGGAAGTATCGATATTGGGGGCAAAAGCATAAAATCTAAGCCCGTTAAAATCATTGTTTTAGATGCTGTAGAAATTCCAAAAGACCCCAATGATCCAAATTATATTGCACAACAAAACATTCATCTAGTTGCAGAAATTTCTAAATCTAAACCCTTTGTCGGAGAAGGTGTTTATGTAGAGTACAGACTCTATGTTAGTAAAAATATTAATGTATACGACACCAGTGTCACAGAAACTCCTCAATACAATGGTTTTTGGAATCAAAACATTAAAATCAAAAGCTTCCCGATAAAAAAGGGGAAATACAATGGAGAAGACTATAGGTATTTCGTACTTCAAAAAGCGTTTTTAATTCCAACAAAAACAGGAAAGCTACAAATAGATCCCATGAAAATGGATATTGTTATTGGAGTGCCAAATGGGAGGGCAGATTTTTTTGGGAATCCAATTACTCAAAATATTAAAAAAGAATTTGCATCGGCAAAAAAAATAATAACCCCTAAGTCGCTTCCTTTAAAAGGAAAACCAGAAAATTTCTCAGGTGCAGTTGGTGCTTTTAAATTTAATGTTGCTCTCAGTAAAAATCTTTTAAAAGCGAACGAAAGTTCTCAGATACAACTTACTGTAAAAGGAAAAGGAAATCTCAAACTATTTGAATTACCAAAAGTCATCACTCCTGTTGAGCTAGAAATGTATCAGCCAGAAAGAACAGAAAAAATTGGGGTACGTTCTTCGGGAATCTCAGGGAGGGTGTCTGATATATATACGATTGTTCCTCAATACAAAGGGAAGTACAAAATACCAACCATTTCATTTTCTTATTTTAACCCAAAAGAAGAAAAGTACCATACAATTAATACCAACGATCTTTTTGTTGATGTTATTGAAGGAAAAGAATTAAACCCTGTTTTAGAAACAAATACAATTCAAAAACAAACCGTTGTTTCTACTGGTAAAAACTTTAGATACATTCAAACTAAAAGCCAATTAAGACCCATAGATTCGTCAGATTTTTTTAAGTCTAATTTATTTTATGTGCTTCTATTAATTCCTTTATTTACGATTCCAATTGTTATTTTAATCGCAAAAAAGAATGAAAAAAGAAATAATGATTTCATTGGGAGTAGGTCAAGAAAAGCGGAACGTTTAGCAAAAAAATATTTATCCGAAGCTCGAAAACAGCTCGGGAAAAAAGAAGCTTTTTATGAATCTCTGGAGCGAGCTCTTCATAATTATTTAAAAGGAAAGTTGGGAATCGAGACCGCAGACATCAGTGAAGAAAAAATCACGGAACTTTTAGAAAAAAAGGAGGTCCATTCTAATACAATAAATGAATTTATTGAGGTTTTAAAACATTCAGATCTTGCGCGTTATACTCCTATAACAAATTCAGAAATGAAGGAAGAGTTTGAAAGAGCAAAAGAGGTTATTGTTCAATTAGACAAACAATTATAAGAATGAAAAAAATAGTCTTTTTATTGTGGATTGTTGCCAATTCAGTTGCAGCACAAAATGCGGATAGCTTGTTTGTTAAGGCAAATAGCTTCTATAAAAGCGGTGAATTTGAGACTGCAATTGAGAACTATAAAAAAATAGAATCTCAAAATCTAATCTCATCTGAGCTATATTACAACTTGGGTAATTCTTATTATAAGCTCAATAAAGTTGGTCCATCTATTTACTATTATGAAAAAGCCCTATTATTGAACCTTCAGAATGAAGATGTCAAGAAAAATTTGGTGTTTGCAAAACGTTTGGCTCTAGACAACATTCAAAAGTTGCCACAAACTTTTTCGCAAAAAATTAATACGGATTATCTCCAAAAGCTTTCCTATGATAAATGGGCTGTTTTAGTTCTTGTGTTTTCAATTGCAGGAAGTATGCTGTTTTTATTATTCTTTTTTGAAGAAACTCCATCAAAAAAAAGACTTTATTTTGTAACTAGTATTGGATGTATGCTGTTTTTTATAAGCGCGCTATTGATAACAAACAATCAATATCAATTATCAAAAAACAAAACAGAAGCAATTGTCTTTGCCAATAAAACAGAAGTTAGAAATGCACCTACCCTAAATTCTGAAAAAATATTTACTTTGCATGAAGGCACTAAAATTATTGTGCTTGATGTTGTAGATGATTGGAAAAAGATTAAATTAGCAGACGGGAAAATTGGCTGGATTATTTCCTCTGAAATTAGAGAATTTTAAACCATGGAAATTCGCAAACTTACAATCTTTAAAGTGCTATTTTTTTTGATTCTTTCATTAAAAATAAGTCACGTTGTGTATCAAAATATTTCTGAAACATCTTTCTCCTTTGAAAAAATACTTGCTTTAGATATTGATGAGTCTGAAAAAGAAGAAACTCAAGAAAAAGAAGAAACCCAAAAAGTTCATCAAAAAGTAAAAGTCGTTTCTCTCCATACTCTAGAAAACAAAACTAAATTCAATTCTAAGATTGTCTTAAATTACACAATTTTGCATTTGGAATTTACTACTCCACCTCCCGAAATATTATAATTTTATTTCAAAATTAACTCTTTAACTTTAACGATAAGCCTATTAAACAAAGAATAGGTCAAAATAATTATTTTATGAAAAATTTATTCTCAAATATAAAAGGAGACGCTTTTGGTGGAATTACTGCAGGTATTGTCGCTTTACCACTAGCACTAGCCTTTGGAGTTTCTTCTGGCTTAGGGCCAAGTGCTGGTTTATACGGTGCTATTTTTATTAGTTTTTTTGCGGCTCTTTTTGGCGGAACAAATACACAAATTTCTGGTCCAACTGCACCAATGACAGCAGTAAGTATGGTGGTTATTGCAGGAATTATTGCTACAAACGATGGAGATCTAGACAAAGCTTTGCCAATAATATTAACTGTTTTTCTATTAGCCGGATTGATGCAAATTGGTCTTGGCGCTATTGGTCTTGGTAAATATATTAGGTACATTCCTTACCCTGTTGTTTCGGGTTTTATGACTGCAATTGGAGTCATCATTTTAGTTACTCAAGTATTGCCTTCTTTAGGGTACTACGCAAAGGAAGATGTAGACTATGTAAATCAATTTACCCCTCAAGCAAAAGAGATCATTTTAGAAAATATTTTAAAAGAAGAGGCTGGAGAAGGTCTTTTGGTCATAGAAAACTTTAAGGAAACCATTTCTAAAGCAGAAAAAATTGAAGGAGCAGCAATTTTAAAAGAAAGCCAAACTCTTGCAGGAAAAGAAGCCTCTGGTGTTTTAGGTACTTTTAAAGTAATCGACAGGGCTATTAAAAATATCAATTGGCTAGAACTTATTCTTGCCCTGGGGACCATCTTTATAATTTACGGATTCAAACGAATTACAACGGCAATTCCAAGTACTTTGGTTGCCTTATTAGTAATGTCTGGAATTGCTGTAGGGTTTGGTCTAGATTATCGACCAATTGAAGAAATTCCAAGTGGTTTTCCTATTCCTAATTTAGGGATTTTCACTGAATTTTCACTTTCTAGCATAACGCCTTTTATATTTACTGCTTTAACTTTAGCATTGTTAGGGGCTATAGATTCGTTATTAACAAGTGTGGTTGCAGATAATATGACCAAAACAAAACACAAGCCAAATAAAGAATTAATGGGTCAAGGAATAGGAAACAGTATTGCGGCAATCTTTGGTGGAATTCCTGGTGCAGGGGCTACCATTAGAACCGTCGTTAATATAAACTCTGGAGGTAAAACAAAGCTTTCTGGTATGATCGCTGGTCTGATGTTGCTTGTTATTCTTTTAGGTTTAGGGCCTGTTGCCTCTAAAATACCCGCTGCTGTTTTAGCGGGGATTTTAATTACTGTTGGAATAGGGGTGATGGATTACAAAGGTTTAAAAGCAATCCCTAGTCTACCTAAAGATATAAAATTAGGACCTATTAAGTTAAGTTCTGAAGTAGTAATTATGTTTGTAGTACTCATCTTATCTACATTCTGGAACCTAGTCTATGCCGTGGGTATTGGTTTAGTGATTGCTTCTTTAATGTTTATGAAAAAAATTGGAGATTTAACAGCAGAGAGATCTGATGTGAAGTCTTTAAAAGAAGACGCTTGGACAGATGAAAAAGAGTTTCCTAAAAACTTAGCAGAAAAAGTGTTTATCAAACATATCAAAGGACCCTTATTCTTTGGTTCTACTAGTGATTTTCAGGCACTTTCCCAACAAATACCAGAGACTGCAAAAACAGTAATTATGCGTTTGGGAAGAATGCAATACATGGATCAATCAGGCTTATATGCAATGGAAGATATGCTCCAAGACTTAAAGAAAAAAAACGTAGAAGTCTTATTCGTTGAATTATTAGACCAACCAAGTTATATGATGGAAAGAATTGGTATTATTCCAAATTTTATACCAAGAAATCATATTTTTAACTCTTTTGATGAGTGCACAAATTGGATCAAACAAAATATAAAAGACAGCCATTAAAAAACACATTAATTATTAAATACATAAAAAATGAGTAATCAAATTATTTCAGAACAAGAAATCCTTAATGTACAAAAAGCATGGGGAGAAGGAATTATTAAAATTGGAAAAGTATTCCAAGAAGGAGGAAACTATAGCGCAGCTGCAGAAGATCATATCAATCAATTTTATAACTATCAAGATGGAAGTGTTTTATTTAAGCCAACTCTTGCGTCTGAGAAGCAGTTCAGACCAGATTTTGAAGGAGCGTTATCTTATTTCGTTGGAGGAAACACGAACTACCCTGAAGATCACGGATTTGCAATTAAACCATGGTCTCAAGTTCGTTGGGAAAGTGTTGGAACGAAAATTATTGGAAACATGGCTGTAGCTATGGGTAATTATTTCTTTACGCCAACAGAAGGTGGTGAAGACGTAAAAGTTGAATATTCTTTTAGTTATACTAAAAACGATAAGGGTGAACTGAAAATTATCCTTCATGGGTCTCATTTACCTTATTCTCCAGCTTAAAATAGATACTATATTAATGAGAAAACTTTTAAGGAGATATCATCTAAAAGCCAATGAAAATTCATTGGCTTTTTTTACCTATATAGATCTTTAATTCATGAGGTTACTATAAAAAAAATGACTTGGCGTTATTAAACCCTATTCAATCTGTTGTACAATCTGTAACTGTAATCTTTCTGTCTACAATTTTTGTGGTTTGTAATACTGCTTAACTAAAAATTCTATTTAGTTTCTATCTTATCGGTTTTTTCTTCGATTTCTCCATTTATAATTGATGGAAAAAGCATTGGGGCTATTTTTTTTACAGGTCCAAATAAAATAGATTCTTGTAGGGTTTCTTTTTTCATAAATGGAATCGTGTCGTTCATCTTCCCAAAGAAAATAAATACAACACTCAAAATTAATCCTATTTTTAAAAACCCAAACAGACCTCCAAGTGCTTTGTTTATGATGCCTAAAGAAGCAAAATTAGCGACTTTAGTTAAGCCTTTACCAACAAGTGACACCACTACAATGATTACGATAAAAGTAATTGCAAAAGCGACTAGTGAGATGTATTCTGTTTTCCAAGCTACCTGTTTTTGTAGTAAATCAGAAATTAAATATGAAAAATGAATGGCACCATAAACCCCTCCAATCAACGCTGCTAAAGAAGCCATCTCAACAAATAAACCCTTCATGAAACCCCTAACAAATCCAAAAAGTAATAAAGCGGTAATTATTATATCAAAAATATTCATAAAATTAATTTTTTCAAACCTACATATTTTTTTTCATAATTTAAAAATGTCAATTGTATCTTTACAGAATATTAAAATAAATAGTATGCAAAAAACAAATTCTCTAAAAGCAAAATGGGAACTATTGGTTGATAAATTAACCCATCAATTTGCCGATGGAGATGAATTAAACATCGATGGTATCATCTATTTAATTGGCGTTCAAGAACTAGGACAAAATCATCGAGAATTTAAAAAAGACGAAAAATTAAACCTCATGCATATTGCAATCTGCAAACTTCTAGAGCCTTACGGTTATTACGAATTTGATTATTTTGATAGTGATGGTTGGCCGCATTACAAAACAGTTACAGCGCTGCCAAATTTAAAGCCTGGAGAACAAACAGTGCTAATGAAAGAAGCAATTATTAACTACTTTGAAGCGCTTTCGTATTTTTAAAATTTTAGGTAACACTCATGTTTCTTATCATTTTTGAAAACAACTTTGGAGACAACCGTTTTACGAATACCCCCAGTTTTTCTTTTACCCCCGCGATGTAAACTTCTTCCTTTTTATGTAGAATTGCTTGTGCCATTAATTTGGCAAAACGTTCAGGCTTTATTCCTTTTTTGGTTGCTGTATCCATTTTTTTCTGAGGTGACCCATCACCTGTTAATGCATTTAAGGAAATGTTCGTGTTCACAAAACCAGGGCATACAAGCGTTACTATAATATTGTTTTTAAACTGTTCTGCACGTAAGCTATCAAAAAAACCATGTAAGGCGTGTTTGCTTGCGGCATAGGAAGAACGCAAAGGAGTCCCTATCTTTCCAACAATACTTGTGGTTACAACGAAATGCCCCTTTTTATTTTTTATAAAGTGAGGTAATAATGCTTTAGATAGAGCAACTGTTCCTAAATAATTTATATCCATTATGCGTTTATCTACAGCTATTTGTGTTTCTTTTACTAAGGAGCGTTGACTAATCCCTCCATTGTTAACCAAAATATCTACTTTATCAAAGAGAGTAATGGCTTTATCTACCTTTTTTTGTATATTCAAGTAGTCTTCTAAATCTAAGGGAAGAATCTTTATTTCTAAAGAATTTTGACATTGCTTTTTGACCAATTCTAATTCTTCTTTATTTCTGGATGATAAAATTAATTTCACCTTTTGCTGAGACAATTCCATCGCTAAAGCCTTTCCAATTCCAGAGGAAGCGCCAGTTATCCAAACAACTTTATTTTTAAAACTCATACTTTTATTTTTAGTATTACGATCTGTTTTCTACCGAATTAATATTATTTTTGGGATATCTCTTAAAAAATCATCTAAAACATTCCCTTAAAAAATGAAGAAAATACTCGCTTTTGTCTTTTTAATTTCTTCCTTTATACAAGCACAATATACAATTAATGGAAGCATGTCTCCTGCTGTAAAAAGCGATTGGATCATCTTATATAAAATTGAAAGCACAAAACTAAACTATGTTCAACACTCAAAAATAAAATTAGATACAATTAATGCTCAAGGGGAGAAAAAAGAAATAGCAACATTTCTATTTGAACTGCCTAAAGACACACGAAAAGGTGCATACAGAATCTCGTATGGTATCATAGAAGGAAGTTTTGTGGATTTTTTTTATAATAAAGAAAATATCCATTTTAATTTTGATCCGGAATCTCCAGAGGAATCCATCAGCTTTACCAGTTCTAAAGAGAACATATTGTATCAAGAATCTATTGCTTTGATTTCCAAAGAGCAACAAAAACTAGATGCAATTCAAAATAGAGCTATGCAAAACCCGTCATTAAATTTAAACAGCGCATACAAAAAAGCTTTAAATTCATTAAATAGTATTCAAAAAAAATACATAGAAGCCTCAAGAGGCATGTATGTTCATACTTTTATAAATGCCTTTTTGAAAAAAAACGCAGCAGAGATTATAACAACTCCTCAAAGGTATCAATCTCATTTAATGACTACTTTTTTTAATCATATCGATTTTTCTGATAAAAAATTGATCAATTCCCCTTTTTTAACAAATAAGATCATTGAGTATCTTTATTCAATAAATTATTCTGAAGACACTAAAACACAAAACAACTTGTTTAAAAAATCGATAGATCTTGTTCTATCCAAAATAACCAACCTTGATTATAAGGAAGAAATTATTGTATTCTTAATTGCTAAATTCGAAGCAATTAATGCCTTAAAAATTTTAGATTACTTGTTAGAAGATCAGTACAAAAAATTACCTCTTACACTCCAAAAAGAGGAGTTTTATATTGAAAAAAAGAACTTGCTAGCCACTCAAATTGCTAGAACAGCCCCTGATTTTTCATGGAAAGAGGATGGAGAAACGCTCACCCTTTCAAAATTAAATAAAAGTCAATATTATCTGTTGGTTTTTTGGAGTACAGAATGTTCTCACTGTTTGCGAGAAATTCCTCAATTACATGAATATTTAGGAATCAACAAAAAAACATCCACCATTGCTGTTTCTATAGAAAAGAATGATCTTGAATGGAAAAAATACAAGAAAAAATTACCAAATTGGCATCATGTTTTTGGAGAAAATAAATGGGAGAATAAAATTGTAAAAACTTACAATATTAATGCGACTCCAAGTTATTTTATTTTGGATGCTACAAAAAAAATAATTGCAAAACCAGATCAATTAAAAGATGTGAAAACTTTTATTGAAAGGCTTTAAAAAAAAACATTGTGCTAGTATTAGTTTTTTTGCACAATTAATATGGCTAATTTTAACTTTTTAATTTTTAATAAAATTATGAACACAAAAAGGTTATTATTATTCTGTACAATCATATTTACCTCCTGTAACGTTTCTTATTTTGATAATGAAATTGAAATGAAATGGTCTGGAGATCTCAACATGCCAATTGGTCAAATCAACTATACGCTCACAGATGTATTCCAAGAATTAGACATCAATGATTTTAATGAAGATACAGAAGGAAATATGTCTTTTAATTACATCGAATCAATCTCTGAAGGCAAAAATATAAACTATGACGTTGCCATCGAGGACCTTTCCTTTTTTGTAGAAATTGAAAGCCCTTTAACACCTGCTGTTTTTAATGCTGCGGGAGTTAGCTCTCCTCATACAATTACCGCTTCTGAAATAGCACCTGGAATTCCTAATCCATTAATTATGTCTGAAAAAACTACTAGTCAGAAAATAGAAAAATTTGAATTGACTAAGAATCTTACAGGCGCTTCTTTTATTGACGGCCAATTGATTATTGATATTGCTTCAAACTTTACTGTAGATATTAATGTAACGATAGAAATTCCTTCACTAATCACAAAGTCAGGAAATGCACCCTACCAAACCTCCAAAATAATTACATCGCTTGGAAAACAACTAAACATCCCTTTAGAAAACTATACTATTGATTTTACTCAAAATGCTGATAACCTTGAACCAACAACAAACAATTTTGTGATAAATGTTACCTCAGAATTTGATTTTAAACTCGGAGACACCATAAAAGATACTGATAAAATTTCTGTTGAAGCTAATTTAACAGGCGCCGAAACAGCTGTTGTTTATGGCGATTTTAAGCAAGAGTCTTTTTCTTTTTCTTCACAATCACTAAACCTCGACTTCTTTGATAGTTTTGATCAGGGTACAATTACATTTGCAAATCCTAAAATAAAAATTAAAGCCTCAAACGGATATGGTTTTCCTATTGGTATTGATCTTTCAAAGATAAGAGCAGTAAACCAAACAAGTACTTTAAATTTAAAATATGATAACGATCAAGGTCCAGAAAATATAATTATTATTAATGGAATAGAAACTTACTCCTCAACGGCATCCCCTTTGATTACAGAAATAATCATGGACAAGACCAATTCTAATGTTTCAGATTTATTATCTCTAAAACCGTCAGAAATTATTCTTGATATTACTGGAAAAGCCAATCCAATAAACAAGCTCCCAAATTTGAATTTTTTTGCATCAAACAACAAAGGTTTTGAAGCAGAATTAGAAATCGAAGTCCCTTTAGAGGTCAAATTCGAGAACATAGAATTAACAAAAAGTATGGAATTTAATAATGGAGAGGACATCGAGGATCTTGTCAACTTTGTACTTATTTTAAATACTGAAAACAGCATTCCTTTAAGTGGAAATTTGGAAGTTATATTCCTAAATAAGGGGGTTGACTTAAATGTTCCTAAATCATTTGTAGCATTTGCTGCTGCAGATATTGAATCCAATGGAAAATCTAGCGAATACAAAAAAACATCAACGGAAGTGACATTTTCAGAAAATGATCTTAAAAAAATCAAAATGGCAACGACAATTGATATTAAATGCATTTTAAACAGCCATGAAGAGAAGAATTCAGTAAAATTATTAGGGATAAATGATCTAATCGTAAACGTTTCAACAAAAGCGAACATAAAACTTTAGTAAAAAACATATGAAAATAAATATATTTACGCTGATAGCTATCCTTTTATTTACAATAAATAGCGCCAAAGCTCAAAATACTTTGTCTTTTTACAACTTAGGAGATTATGTTGCACAAACACAAAATGTTTCCGCTGTTTATCTGCCTAAAAATAATTTTACATTAGGTTTACCAGGAATTGGATTTAACGTAAACAACCCTTTTAAATTAAATGAGTTTCTAGTTCAAAACAATACAACAAACAAACTAG
>MDSY01007666.1_pt1 | contig 12906 bp, 11 predicted proteins | sample 811131 | NCBI WGS metagenome assembly MDSY01 (sample SAMN05326643, study PRJNA326480) | marine metagenome | isolation source: seawater | place: Atlantic Ocean: South West | collected 2010
AGTGTCCCTGAACCTTGTGCCAAAAAGGAACTCCCAGGGTCTGTTGTGTCACTGAAAGTTTGGCTTCCAATTTTCAAAGAGGCCGTTGCGTTCACTTGAACACTGGCTGCATCAGTCACTTCATATTGAATTGAAACCTTCCACGAATTGGCAGGAACAGTACCTGGCCAAACATTTGGTAGAACCCATTTTCCGACGATTTCTTCAGAACTCACCGCATTCGCAATGGTTGCTGCGGTGGTGGTATCTGTGAGGTCTTGAGAAAATGGAGACATCGAACCGGATGATGCAGAACCAAGTAAGTGGAGGTCCACTTCGGCTGAATCGCAGCATACCACCGTATCTTCTGCCGTTGCACTACCAACTAAAGAGTCGACCAGTGGCGACATCATCGAGGCGATAAAAATCAACACAAACAAGAACGGACGTGCTGTCATGACTTCACCCTGTACTTAACGCAGCGCGCATGGCACATAATAGAAGCGCCTAACCGTGTTGTAAGAGGCTCAAAGTGCCTTCTCAAGGAGAGCACCGAGTTCCTTCTCGAAAAGGGAAACAACTGCTTCACCAACCTCACCTTGGAGGTCATCGGGAAGAAGTCGAAGACCGAGACGGGTTGCTGCGCGAGTGGCTTTGAGTTCTGCGTAAATAGTTCGAGCCTTGGTATGGAAGTAATAGGCAACTGCTTCCTTAATTTCAGCTTTTAATTCAGGGTCCTCATCGACTTTGCTGCGAATATGTGATTTTAGTTCATCTTTGACTAAATCACGAAATGCCTCGATGACTAAATCTTCAGTCGACATTAAATCTTGAACTTGGTCACGAATGCTACCAGTAAGTAATCGTTCAATCGCCATGGATGTCCCAGTGGGTTATGAGGTTTCAACCCGTCGATGATTCATCTCACTGAAGAAGGCCGGTTTTTAGGAAAAAATCAGCCAGTTTCGAGGCATGGATTTTAGCCTTAAGAACATCATCTGGCCATGCTTTTTCAGCCAAAAACACTTGACTCATTACATCAACATCTGAAGTCCCAATTACCAATCGGTGCCAAACGAGTTCTTCGAGTCGCGGAGTCGAAAGGGCAGGATTGACAAGTGTTGGTAAAATCAATTCGCTGAGAGCGGAAGCACGAGAGGTAGCATCCATCTTCGCCCACCCCTTCTGAAGTCGAGACAGCATACGTTCGGAAAGGCCGGGAATCATTTCAGGTGCTGGTGAAGGGACTTCAGGGAGAGGAACCATTCGGAACGAACCTTCTGCATGCAAATGGTCTCGAATCGATGTGTGAATTGGGTCAAAGGTCGTATCTAAGGCCTCACGAAGCCATAGTCCAGTTGAAGCAAAAGGTCGTAAAAGTCGAACTTTTTGTCCATTTGGAATTAACTCTGCTGCTAATGCTGCGCACTGAGCTACCACATCAAGAGCTCCACGACGTTCAGATTGTGTCGAGCCCAAGCGAACGGTAACTGAAAGTGGAGTTATATGAATGAATTCAGTTTCAGGTAATTCCGAAAGGGTCCATGTATCCTCAAATGGATCAATAAAAATCAACAAACCGTCCGCAGGGAGTTCCGGTTGAATGCGCTCATCACGCGGAATAGATTGATGTGATGGTAAAAATCGACGCCGATACTTAATTCCAGTATCAAGAAAAGCAGATTCTAACATTGAGAGTGCCAACAACCCAGATAAATCTGCAGGTGCATGAATGTGAACCATTGATGCGGTATTGATTTGTTCGGAGAGGTGTTGAATACGATTTTTCACATCTGAAAAAGATGCTGTCAAAAGTAAGTCATTCATAGCCCCACCTGTTGAATCGAAAAGGTGACCATTCATGAAGTCACCACATGAGGTGGTGGATTACAAAAGTGAAATCACTCAACCATGAGGCGGAGTTCGTCACGCTTGTATCGCCATTCAGTTGGAAGACGACCTTCGGCCTTGTAATAATTAGCAAGACGACGAATCTTTGCTTCAGTGATTTCGAGTCCACGCTTGTTGTGGAGGTCCTTGTGGTTTCCACTCCCAAGGTGGTTGATGATGCCGACAGCTTGTTGCATGAGGTTCATCATATCTTCAGGGTATGTGCCACCGATGCTGTTCTCCGCCAATACAGTAGCAATGCGCTTACCGAGGACAAGTCGAACGTTAGGTACTGCGTGTTGGTCACGAAGAATAGTACCGATCATAGCAGAGGAATGCCCTGCTTTACCGAGTTCTACAATGAGGTTTGTAACTGCCTTAGCATCGGTGTTTGACCACTCTGGTGCTTCATCGACATAGGGCTTACTCGACCCACTCTTTCCTTTACGAGACTTATACATACGTGCCATAAGAACAACTCCAAGTAATTCGGCGTCTTGTCTCCCCTTCTTAATCGCTCCGCTTGAGCGAAGCCCTTTTCGATTGAGATGAATGGTGTAGAGAAAGGCAATCCATTAGAAAAATCACAAGCGTTGGTGAGATTTCGCCAGACGGCCGGGAGTGGTTGGCCATTCCCAGGCTGGGGCATGCGCACGAGCCAATCCAATGACAGAACCGTCTTGGTAAACGAGTACATCCGAACCTGCACGAATTGTTGGGTCAAACGATTCAACGAGAGCCCCAAACACGTCACCTTTCCAAACTATATTGGAGTGGAGGTGAATCACGGGCAAAGCCTTGATTTCTGCAAGCAGCGGAATAACTGCTTTCGGAAGTGAGAAGCCACTGCGATCAATCGACCAGAGCGCCATTTGAGTTTGGCCGCTTTCCAAGCGATACCGTGGTGGCTTACCACGAACTCGTAAGTCTTTGATCCAAGCATCACTCTTCATCTGCTTCCGAGCAATGCTGGCAAAGTTGTCCTGTAGAATCTTCTCGGTTTTTCTGCCACGCGCACTTAACTCATCAACGGCGGTCCGAACAGCCTCAGTCAGACGTTCAAGCGCTTCATGGGACCCTGCCGAATCGCCCTGTCTCGTATCAGTAAGTTGAATTGATTCATGTGTGAATTCAATTCCAGAGTGATTGATAATACGTTGATAGTTGTGCCGTTCAACCAAAGTTTTGAACATTCTTTGGATGCGTCCAAGTTCGTCACCAGTCCAATCGCCAGTCACAGGAACATCGTAATGCGCCGCAGGCCAGGCTTCCTCCAAGTCACGAGGAACCAATCCGAGAGGTGAAGTGATCATGACTTCGTGGCATGCACTTGTACCAATGGCACGAATGAACCGACCATGCGATTTTGAGAGGCGGTAAGGTTTACGAGCAGAACAAGGAAGCAACACAAGAATATTATCCAGTCCAGTTGGTGCTTTGTATTCTGTTGACATAAATGATTCCCAGTCAGCAATAAGAGGGTCGGATTGAATGGAAACCGAATGGCAAGGGAAAGTGAAATCAGATGCAACGTGCGATGAAAGAAGCCCGGGAACCGTTTGGCACAAGAGGTCATGGCGACGAAGGTGCTCAACCAATCGGGGACTGGTAAGAGATTGCATATCAGCCAATGAACGCATTTGGTCAGAAGCCATAGCTCCACGGACCGATGCAATTGCGTTTTTCCAGTGTGAAAGTTGAGAATCCATATCTGCCGTTTCACCCATCGATTCGACGGTATGACGAGGACCTTGTTCAGTCAAGAGAACACCAACTGCAGCAGCTTGTCGAGAGCGAGCCAAATCAAACAAGTCAACACCAAACCAAGTCAATACAGCGAGATTATCTGGGCCACCGAGCCCAGGAGTCCAAAGAAGTGCACCAGGGAACCGGCGTTTTAGGATGGTAATGGCTTCAACAAGTTTACCCGGTTGTGAGGCAAGTTGAACAGCATCAACAAGAACAACGACATCGGGTTTGAGGGTTTTATCGGTGAGACCAGCATCGTGATTCAATCGTTGCCAAGATACAGGCAATACTTGAGCAGTACCCGCAGGTTCACCTGCATCGGCTTCATCCAGAGAGGGTGGGAGTACATGACCAATTGAAACACTCCATTTTGGTGAAGGTTCAAGAAAATCAGGTGGTGAAAGAGGGAGACGGGATTCGAAGGTCATTGTTGCAGGGATTTTGTCATTGGTAGTTGAACGGAAAGGCGCAAGTTGTGCATCAATCTCCGAGTCACCATCGAGCAAAACCAATGCAGGGGTTGCTGCTACTGGGTTTTTCCGGTCGCCGAGTGCCCACTGGCGGGCAAAGCGATATCGTGCCGTCACAGTTCGACCAAGTCCTGCCTCCATGGACAGGCCAAAAGCCATTGCTTCTTCAAGCATTTGACACCATAGGAGGCCTAAGTTCAAAGCAAATACTTTGCAGGCATTGATATGGACGGAGAAAAAAGTGTCAAGACCTCCTTCGTTTGTATTGGCTTAACGATGCTCTTTGGAGTCCTCTTGGTCAGCCCGATTGCTCTTGCATCCGCGGAAGATTCGACATCAACTTCTACGCTCGTTGACGGGCGAATAAGTGGCTTCCAAGCAGAACCATCAGAACCTCATGTACGAGAATGGTTGATGGCAGAAGGTGAATGGTTCAGTCTCGTTCTAGATTGCAACCAGTGTGAAGCACAAGTCACCCTCGATGGTATAATCTCCTCCACCACTTCGAAATTATCCCTTCAAGCAACCAGTAACGGAAACGCTGAACTTTCGATCAGTTCAACCATTGAAGAATATGTATCCTATTCCCTTGTTGAGGTCATTTCTGAAAATTTCGAACATGTCCGGCCTTCTCCAGCCGAAAACATCACCCTTGATTCTCTTGGCTACTGTAATGAGGTGTTCTCATGTATCAATCCGACATTAGGCAATCTCAACGGCGTTCAAAGTGGAGAATATGATGGAAGTGGATTTATTCTTGGAATACTTGAACAATCCACACCTGACTTCATTCCAATCAAAGTCGCTGCGGGGGATACTCTTGAACTACAGTTCATGCATGCAACAGATGAAATCAGTTTGTCGGTATATTTCCAAGATGAAGATTCAGAAACTCATCTCAACCAAACCATTGACCAGCCAGTAGCACTTCTTGCCAACTCTCCTGGTGAAACAAAAATGTGGCATTTTGCCAACGAGGGCCGTGTACTGCTCAAAGTCGAAAGCGGGGGTGTGGACACCGCTTGGGTTCTCAAGCGAATGCTCCACCAGCAAAGCGATTCAAATGTATTCATCCAGTACCATGAAAACCTCCAAATCGTCGGTCACTTTTCCACATCCGTCACTATAGAAATGAACGATACGCAGAAAATGAGTTTGCAACCGATCTACTCATCGCCAACTGTCCGCATCGACCAATTAGTCAGTGGAACATGGATTGAAGGAATGATGGCAAACATGAGTGTTGAGCGCGCTACAGTCTTGTACCCTTATCCGAACATCAGTGCTGTTCGAGTACATGTCGAATCGCCTGTTCATTGGATTAACATCGATATCTCCGACTTTTCAGACCTTCGTTCTGGCGAAGATGCTCCTTCGTATCGTCCTTCATCATCCATGAGCGATAACAGTTCTTGGCCACATATGCCAAAGCAATCTGCCCAAGTTGAAGGTGAATTGACGCTTTCAATCCACGATACTGCAGATGTCTATCGAATTGAAATTGAGGGTTGGGAAGAATCTGAACACATGATACAAATCGTGGTCGAAGGAAACAGCATCGAATTACTCAAACTTGAACTTTGGAGTATGGACCAAGAAACATGGAGTGACGTTGAATCTCGAACTGCAACTTTAGCAAATGGCAAAATCCAACTGGCGATTGAAGTCAGTCAGGGAACACATTTCTTCCGAGTATCTCTGTTGGATGCTGCCAATTATACGCAGCACGAATGGGGAGAAGATGTTCCAAGTATTGCCTACTTTTTGTCGTCGAGCTACACACTCATCGATGAAGGAGATGAGCCCTATTTCCCACCAGATGAACACGCGGAGAAGTGGGGCGTTCGTGCTCGATTTTTCCTCGGCGCATTGTTCCTCGTTCCAGTTGCCTATATCGGAGTGTTACAATACCGTACCAAAAAAGCCGCTGAAAACTTGTTTAAGAAATCAGAACAACTTGCGTGGTTCAAGCAACAAATGGATTCTGGAGAAAGAACACCACAACAATCACGGAAGAGTCTAACAAAAGCACTCCAAGCAATCTCCTTGCTTAACTGGGAAGAAGCAAACAAAGCCTGGGGCAAAACCGACTTGGAATATCGAACTGAAAACATAGCCCTTGCCGTATGGAAATTAGATCGCAGAATGGCGAAAACCGAGGGGAGTACTCCCCTGATGGTTGGCGTTCATATTCTTGAAGGTCATTGGGACCTTGCTGCATTACGCTTCGATGCCCCCGTCGGTAAAGGTTGGGAAGTGAAACACGTAGAGCCTCGTTTCTTACATCGTGGTGAAGAGGTGTTCCTCGACACCATGGCTGTTGGTAACCGGACATTTATCATGGCTGAATTGATGGGTGATGCTGACGTTGTTGACATCGAACTCAACGGACGGATGGATGGAGAGGCAAGTGCTGCCCGAATCCCGACAACATTGGTTCTTGGTCCAAATCTCTGAGGCTGTCTTGAATCGATAACGCAACGGCAACACAAGTACGAAAAGCGAATGTATTCATCCCTTAACACAATCGCAAGTCCATCAGTTACAATTGGAAGTGAGAGCACCCCTCGATTAACTGTCCATACTGGTGGTCGATTTGTGTGTTCTGTGGACCTCTAAGACAATGTCTAAAAGTGGCTTTGGCTCAATTCCTGTTGTTTGAGACTATCCAGAGCAAGCTAGTACTGTAAAAGGCGTACTGAAGGGACATAGTATCATGATATTGGTTTTTTTGTTATTTTTTGGCTCAGAAAAATAAACACTTCCTTAAATGTGAATATTGCTCACGTTGAAACAAGGCGAGAAAAATGAGTGGACAAATATCAAAAATCGGATTTATAGCAAGCATGTTATCAGTAGTACTATCATTGTACCTTTACTTCATTACTGGAGATAAAGATTTAGGAATTTTCGTAGGTCTCTGGGCTCCAACTTTGATTCTTGCAACCAAAGAAATCGAAGACATGCTCGAAAGCAAATCTTGAGTTTCTTGACCCTTCGGGTCACTGGAACGATTCAACCAATGAGGCGTTAGTATCATCAATCATTGTCGACCCAGCGTAGGTATGGGACATCGTTCATCTTCAGCTGTTTTGTTCACTCTACTTATGTTGAGTGCGACAATGTCAGGATGCTTTGGCAGTACAGATGTCGAAGAAGAAATTGTGATGACCACTCCACTCGATGGATTGTTCACATCGACATCATGGTACCATTATCCTGGTGCCGTCAACGCTTCGAACCTTACAATTGGGTTTGACAACCTCACTGGCAATTCTACTCCGTACCCGGTTTCCGGCACTTACTTTGGGATTGGCGATACAACTTTTGAACCTACGATTGGTGTAACTTCCACTGGTGGAATACACTATGCATCCTTTGGTGGAGCAGGCTCGGGAAGTATGGTTTACACCTCAATGGACCAGGGCCAAACATGGGAAAACATGGGCCCATTTAATCCACTCATTCCAGACTTAGGACAAGTTCCTTCCTCGAACGACCCGTACATCTATGTCGACAAGTGGACCGACCGAATTGTAAAATTCGATATGCATGCATTGACAGCAATGTTTGTCGAATATTCTGATGATGACGGGCAGACCTGGTCGATACCTTTCACTGCTGAAGGATATTACACACCACAAGATCACCAATCCATTGCTTCAATGCCAGATGTGAATGGAATGGGGATGTATGAAACAATCTATGTTTTCTGTATCAATACGGGAAGTGCTGCCGCAGGGCCCCAATGCTCACGTTCGCTAAACGGCGGTTTGACGTGGGATATTCAACAACCTGGATACCCGACAGATACCGCCCAATGCTCCGGTTTACACGGCCATCTTGCTGGCTCAAATGACGGGGCAATATACCGGGGAAATCCATCGTGTGATGGACCCGCAGTCTACCGAAGTTTAGATGGTGGCAGAATCTGGACCGAACATACAATCACAACCACTGTACCAATGCAAGAAGGTTGGCACAGCCACGAAGTAGCCGTCGCAGCAGATGAAGCGGGCAACCTTTTCGCTTCATGGATCAGTGTTGATGACATGCCATGGATGGCCTATTCCCGTGACCAAGGTGACACATGGTCCGAACCGATGATGGTTGCACCACCTGGTGTAAATGAAACTGGATTTCCTACAATTTTTGCGGGCGAAGAAGGAAGAGTTGTTGTCGGATACATCGGAGAAGGTGATGATAACGGTGGATGGAGCGGTTACATGTCCGTCATGACTGATGCTTTTGCTGAAAATCCATTGATTACAACAGTGGCTGTCAACTCACCAAATGACCCGCTTGATATTACTGATGATTGTGGAAATGTACGTTGTGGAGGGTTTGGAGATTTCATCGATGTTGAACTCGATGATGAAGGAAGACCATGGATTGCGCTCGCTCATAATACAAATGGAGAACTTGGAATTGTTGGAACCTTCGTAACTGGACCAGCACTCTATGGAGAGTTGCGACAATTGCCTGAGATTACACCCGGCGGTCCAAGCACCCTTACCTAAGTACAATGTAAGACTCAAGCACGACGCTCTTTTGCATCTTCTTTGATGCGTTGAACAAGGTCTTTTGGACCGAGAACTGATTTCAATTCTTCAAGTGCCTTCTTTGACTTTTTATCAACCTTTTTCGGCATGTGCAATTTCAAAAGTACAATGACATCACCACGGCCACTTCCTCGATTACGTGGCAAGCCTCGTTTCTTAATTTCAACCGTGTCACCGGAATTTGAGTATGAAGGGACCTTAATCGTCAATTGCTTTCCATCAATATGCTCCAAGTTCAATGTTGTACCCAAAACGAGGTCAGAGTAGCCGAGAGGGAGTGACATGATGAGGTCTGCATTTGAACGCTCAAACCAAAGATGTTCTTCAACATCCACTTCAATGAATAAATCACCGTCTTCACCTTTGCCTTGAGGGGCAGGCTCTCCTTTACCACGCATACGTAGTCGTGTGCCTGCTTCAGCACCGGCTGGGATATTAAAACGAAGAGTTGTAGATTTGATCTCTTTTCCATTACCACGGCAAGGGCCACAGTTCTCATCGATTTGATGACCTGAGCCATCACATCGAGGGCAGTCTCGGACCACATCTTGAACAAAAGGCCCCACTTGCTGACGCATTCGTACACGTCCTTGGCCACTGCAATCGTTACAGTCTGAGATATTGCCATCTTTAGCTCCAGTCCCAGCACATTGAGAACAATTGACAGGAAGTTCGACCTCGACCTCTTCTGAACTTCCTTCAAATATTTGTGTCAAATTGACGGTATGGATCATACGGATGTCACTACCACGGCGTCGTGAACGACGACCACCGCCACCGCCACCGCCACCAAAGATATTGGAGAAGAAATCTCCTCCGAGAATATCTTCCATATTGATATTGAATCCACCACTGCTAAATCCACCAAAGGGTGAACCGCCAGGGCCACTGTGACCAAATCGGTCAAATTGGGCACGCTTTTCAGCATCGGAGAGAACTGCATATGCTTCCTGAATTTCCTTGAACTTGTTTTCTGCGTCATCTTCCTGACTGCGGTCGGGGTGGTACTTTCGGGCAAGACTGCGGAACGCATTCTTGAGGTCAGATGAAGAAGCATCTTTCGCCACTCCTAGGACTTCATAATAATCTCGCTTTTCCGACATAGCACTCACCCAATAGAACGAGGGGCATCAAGGACCTCTTTCAACATCTCGCATGATAAGGCCTCTTTCAAGCGTCCAGGCCACATTGTAAACAAAACGGTTCACCCCGTGGAATCGAGGCTTTACAGCCCCTACACAAGACTCCTTTTGGAGATTCAATGATGCGTGTGGATTGGGATGTTTCGTATTGAGGTACCGACAGCATTGCCATCGACTCGATACTTTCAGATGCATCTTGTTCTGGGGTATTCGAATCCCAACCGTATACCTTCTCATTCAGAGGTTGAACATCAACAGGGAGTGTATTTCCAACTTCGGACATTACTGAATCGATTCCACCATCATCGGACACTGAAGTTATTGTGAGTTCTGCCGAATCCTCATTCCGAATGGTTCGAATTGGAGCAACTGGGCGTTGGGCTGTTACCGGTGCAGCAGATGCCGCAGCCCGCAATGCTTGCTGTCTCTTTTCTTCACGTAATTGGACAGCATCACCTCGCCCCAACATTCGAGCCAATAAATCTAGGAATGAATCCATAGGTGAGTTTTTGCGAGTCGCACCAATGGTCGAATTAACTGACTCATCATCAAAACTTCCGTCGCCAGACATTCTTCGATTTGCTTTACGAATTCGTTCTGACTCAAGCAAAAGGTCCACTTCGACTTTTTCATCTTCACCGAGTTCAAGTTCTGGTGATTCAAGAGCGATACTGGAAACTTGTTGTTGAAGCACTCGTTCACCCTCTGGGCTCAAGTTGCTATCGAGTTGTACATCAGTTTGCCATACTCCGGCTTCTTCAGCATCGTAGACTTTCTTCATCGACTTCATTGTTTTCGAACGATGGAATTCATAGTCACGTATGGTTCGAGTTTTCCGAAACAAGACTATACCGATGACAATACTGATTCCGTACCAACCATACATGAGGTTCGGCTCAACTTCAAAAATTTCCTTGAGAGGAGTCACTGTAAAATGAGTCACACCCATGAGGAGCAATGGCAAAACCGCAATCCCACGGGCTGTTGCAGTTCGCTCAGATGCCATTGTACTCACCCCACGCTTCAATTGCCCACTCAAGTATGTTGCCATCGAATGTATGGCCCTTGCATCATCGGTCACTGGGTGCCCGGCCTTTGCGAAGAAGTCCATCGAGCAATCCAATTGAGAAACTCGAATGAAGCATGAAGAGGCATAGTGGAATCCCAAAAAGGGTAGAAAAGCGCTTGGAGGCTAAACTGCTGCGTAAGCCTTCAATCATAAGTACAGCAAGATAACATCCTGGTAGAACAAAAGCCAATTCAGTGTAAAAAAGGCATAGAAGAAGCGTAGCCAGTAGCCCAAACCAAGGTAAAAATTCACGTAGACTCACACGCTTTGGATGCTTTCGTAAAATCTTCATGCGCCAAAAACCATACCGATGGCCCATCTTCCACCACTTCACTAATCCCGAGCGTTTCACCATCTGAACGCTTGTTGCTGGGGTTCGGTAAATGGAAAAGCCGGATTCAAGAAGCCTCATTGAAAGGTCACTGTCTTGACTGGTGATATAGGAAGCATCCCACCCACCCACCTTTTCTAAGGCCTGACGTGAATGCATTGCAAAGGCAGGAGTGTTGGTTGAACCGGAAACGGCGAAGGTGTCGAACTGCCCACTGCCACTGCCAATGGGTGATGCAAGCGCTCCTTCAACCCAAGACTCAATGATTCCGTGTTCACCGATCCGTGGTTTGACACGGATGCCTACTGCAGCCAAAGGAACGGACGTTGTTGATTCAATCCGAGTCCACTCTTGTAGGCGTATTTCGAGGTGGTCCGATTCAACGGTCGAATGACCAATCATTTCAACCGTGTATTGAATTGAGTCGGGAAGCAGTGTCAAAGCAAGGTTACGTGCATCAGCAACATACTTTTTTGGATTTGAATGTAATTCAATCAACGGTCCATTGACTTTTTTGCTGCGTTCAATTGCTTTGGTGATTTCATCCCGTGTCGAATCGATTGAACCGCCATCAAGTACCAAAACCATATGCTGTTCTGCGGGTAACGATTGTGCGATCAGCGAATCCAAGCACGCCCCAATATGCATTGATTCATTCAACACTGGAATGACTGATGCAATCAATGGTTGCGCATCACTCATACCCTTGCCAACATGACTTTGACTTTCACCCCTTCGCCCTTTTTCCTGATGAAAGGCATGTTCATGTGCAAGGGATGGTTGGCGAGTTCATGCAAGAGCCAATGTTGCGACTCAACGGTGTCAATGAAAACTTGCGTATACTCATTGAAACAAAATTGACGGGTGCCGACTCTCCAGAAAAGGTACTGGAAGCAGTGTTAGCAATATTCCCAGAATTCCCCCGTGAGAATACATCCGAAGAACCTGAACTTGGAAAGGCAAGTAAGGAGACATGGAGTGCCGAACAAGTCTCACTTGAGACCTATCTCAAATTACTCCATGACTATCGAATACTCGATACAGCCTTGGATGCAATGACCGTTCACTTCGATGGACAAAAAACCCAATTTGATTTACTACGACAGGCGGCAATTGCTGGAAAAGTTGCCTTCCCCTTGCCAAATGAACAACCTCTTGGCGGTGTCATTACCATCAGTTTAGAAGGAGAACACCTCGGTGATTGGCTCGAAGCGGCCACGTGGCATAAAGGACGAGACATTGCACCTCGCACAATCAAAGATGACAATGCCATGGGAGTCGATGGTGAAGCTGCTACTTGGCTCTAGGCAAGTAACCTGTATCTTGCATCCAAGCGACCACTGCCGCATCGTTACCAAGCCAATCAAGTGCAGTGGCATCCATCAGTGACCTCCAAGCAATTGCATCGTGTGCAGTCCATAATTCTTGGTCGTCGAAAGAAGGGGTTTGTCCATCAAAAGCAATCGGTAGTACGTGTAAAGCGATATCAACTTCTTTCAGTGAATGATACCATGTGCCAACAGGCAGTTCACCTTTCACATGCCAACCAAATTCTTCAAAGATTTCACGCTCAATAGCCTGGATAAGCGATTCATTCGGTTCGACTTTCCCTCCTGGGAACTCCCATTTACCGGGGTGTTTCTCGGTTGATGAACGACGGGCAACAAGATACCGTTCATTGTCAGAGAGTAATGCTGCAACAACCGAAAGTACA
>MDSY01090629.1_pt1 | contig 12904 bp, 10 predicted proteins | sample 811131 | NCBI WGS metagenome assembly MDSY01 (sample SAMN05326643, study PRJNA326480) | marine metagenome | isolation source: seawater | place: Atlantic Ocean: South West | collected 2010
ACGGCCCCTGTTAAGGCATACTCAGAAGTCTTATCTACTAGCTTGAGGGTTTCTTTCCAGTCGGCATCAGGATAAATATAAATAGTCACAAGAGGTCCAAACAGCTCCCGATTCATTGTGTCATAATTCGGATTAGTAGTTACAACTACAGTGGGTTCAATAAAATATCCCTTTGAGTCGTCATAATTTCCTCCTGCAATAATTTCTACATCCTTATCTTTTTTAATTTTTTCAATAGTATAAACTAATCGATCAAATGCACCTTTGTGAATTACAGCAGTTATAAAATTCGTAAAGTCTGCTGGTGATCCAATTTTAATCGTTTTTAGTTCTTCTTTAACCTCTTTAATTATAGATTTAGCTTTTGATTTTGGGAGATAAACTCGAGAAGCTGCTGAACATTTTTGACCTTGAAATTCAAATGCTCCACGAATTATTCCTGTTGCTACTTCCTTTGGTTTAGCTGAAGGATGCGCTATAATGAAATCTTTTCCTCCAGTTTCTCCTACGATTCTTGGATAAGAATTATAATCATTAATATTTTTCCCTATTTTACTCCAAATATTACGAAAAACAGAAGTTGAACCAGTGTAATGTATTCCAGCGAATTCTTTACTTTTCAAGACGGTATCTGTAATCATTTCTGGGTCACCAAAGACCATATTAATAACTCCATCAGGTAATCCCGCTTCTATAAATATTTCCATTAAAACATTTGCAGAGTAAACTTGGTGATCACTGGGTTTCCAAATAACTACATTTCCCATCATGGCAGCACTGGCTGATAGATTTCCTGCAATTGCGGTAAAGTTAAAAGGACTTACAGCATAAACGAACCCTTCTAAAGGGCGGTAAGTTAATCTGTTCCAAATTCCAGGACTACTTTTAGGTTGATTTTCATAAATCTCATGCATAAATTGTACATTAAATCGAAGGAAATCAATTAACTCACAAGCTGCATCAATCTCAGCTTGATAAATTGTTTTGGATTGAGAAAGCATAGTTGCAGCATTTATCTTAGCACGATAGGGTCCAGCTACCAAGTCTGCAGCTTTCAAAAATATTGCAGCTCTTGATTGCCACGGCATTTTAGACCAAGCATTTCGAGCTTCAAGTGCCACATTTATTGCATCTTCAATATTTTTTTTATTGGCTTTATGGTAGTTGCCAAGTATGTGATTGTGGTCATGAGGAGGACTCATACTGGCCAGGTCTCCAGTTTTTACATCTATGTTTCCGATTCTCATAGGAATCTCTATAGTTTTACTATACATAGAGTTATACATCTTTAGAACTTCATCTTTTTCAGAACTTTCTGGAGCATAAGATAATATTGGCTCATTTGATGGGAATGGAACTTGAGGAATACTATTAGGCATTATTTTTTTTACTAAAAGTATTGATAAATCAAATAAGCATGGCTTCCAAATTTATCTTAATTAAGAATATAAGGTACATTAAGTTTAAAATGCGGTACTTCAACATTAAACTTATTCGCATTAGAGAAGTTTATCATGATAAAAGTTCCTGACATGGAGCCCATTGGAGATGTAATTAAACTTCCTGATTGGTACGTATAGCTTTGACCTGATCGAAGGATGGGTTTTTTACCTACTACACCAACTCCATTTAAATACTGGGGTTGGTTTATCGTCTCCTTAATTTTCCAGTGTCGAGACAAGAGTTGGACCACATTTTTACTTTGATTTTCAATGGTAATAAAATACATAAATGCATGATGGGGTACATTTTCTTTTAGGAAACTGCCTTCAAATTTTGTTTTTACGGAGATTTTAATACCTCTTGTAACTTGTTGTATCAAAGCTTATTAATTGTAATTAACAAATGATTTAATTTAAAAGTAATAAAAAAAACAATGTCTCTAATATAAAAGAAAAGCTAATTGTCTAGTTGAAAAGAATTTACTTGACCAAAAGCAACTAAAGCATCGTATTGCGATCCAATATTTCGATAATAGACTAGGATTAAATAATCATTTTCTGTCAAAGCATTTGAACCACTAAGAAAATTTTTATCGAGCTGATTATCTTTTTTAACTACGTACTTGTAATTGTAAAACCCTTGTTTTAAAAGTAAAACACCCTCATAAATCTCTAATGAGGGATTATAGTACATTCGATTATTATTGCTAAGGTTGTAATTGTTAAAACTGCCGTAAATATAAATTTCATTATCATTTAATTCATAGTCTGCTGCTAGGCTGAAATACACGTAACTATAGTCAGCTTGTGTATTAGGATCTCCTGGACGCATAATATTCCTGATTTCATACCCACCGTTTATATCGGGAGCATATGTGTAGTTTTGATATTTTCTAGGAATATTTACATTCAAATAAGTTTCGTACAGCAGAGCTAAATTGGTATAACTGATATTAGGACCTGTAATTCTTAAATCTTTAGTATCAAAAAAATAGTATTCATTACCTCCTTCAAATTGAGCTGGACTTTCATATCTATATTCTAAAGTCGTTCCTGTAAAATATTGAGGCTTTAATACCGAAAGATTTGAGTCCCATTGTCTATTTTGTAATATATGAACAAAAACAGTTTGTTCTGGATTTCGAAATACTCCTTGAAAAGGAGTTATTCCAAAATGAAGAGACTGATGCGTGGTATAACGATCCATATTTTGAGGACGATATACTGCAGCTCGAACACTGGCTCCTTCCTCGTATAGGCAAAATCTTCTTGAGAAAACAAGCTCTTCGTAAGAATCATAGATCTCTATGAGATAGTTTCCAGAAACCCTGAATTGAATATTTGTATTTGGAAGAGTTAAACGATAATGAGTGAAGGTTTGTAGAGTATTAAAAGATGTATTGTAATTATTAATTCTCAGATTATCGTAACCTTTTAGATATTCATTCTGAAAAAGTTTTGAAGGAGTCCAATCGTGGTTGAAATGTTTAATTTTAAAATAATAATCAGCCTCATCGCCGTTCAAATCATCAAAAATGAGTGTAATATTTTGACCTAATGCTACTAATGGAAAGTTCTCAGTACTATCGGAGCCAAAAAATTTGATAGATTTAATATTATCTTGAGGAACATATTCAAGAATCTGTTGGGCATTAATAAAAAATACTGAAATTAAACTCAAAGCGTTAATAACAAAAGCTCTCATTTTTATCATAAGTAAATTTAAATGTTCAGTTTGTGTTGAACAAATCATAACAATATTAATAAAAAAACCAAGCGCTTATTTAGAATTAATATAAATAATTTATTTCCATTGATATTTGTTTTATCAAAAGTGGTTTAGTTAGTAAATTTGGGCGATTTTAGAATAGAACTTATTGTGACTTAATGGAAGTTATTAAAAGAATTGAAACACGAAGGGGAGCAAATCTCAACTTAAATGGAATAGCTGAAAAAATTCTAGATAAAACACTGTCAGTTACCACTTATGGATTGAGACCAGACGACTTTTTTGGAACCACCCCCAAGCTTTGTCTCAAAGAAGGTTCAAGTGTTCTTGCTGGCACCTCAGTTTTTTACAGTAAAAAAAACCCTGATATAAAGATAGTTTCCCCTGTTTCGGGTACCATAAAAAAAATATTGCGAGGCCCTAAACGAAAAATTGAAAATATCATAATCGAATCTTCCAAAAAACAAGAATCAGTTATACATCAAGTTAAAGGTTGGGATAAAATGAAAATTAATGATTTAAAGCAATTATTAATGGAAAGCGGAAACTGGTCTTTTATCCACCAGAGACCATATGGTGTCATGGCCAATCCTTTAGATACTCCAAAATCTATTTTCGTAACTACTGCAAAAACAGATCCTTTACATGAATGTTATCATTTTGTTTTAAAAAAAAATCAAAAAGAATTTCAATTAGGTATTGACTTACTTAATAGGTTGGTCGATCAACCAGTATTTTTGGGGTTAGATAAATCTTTTCCAGGATATTTTGAATCAATAGATGGTGTTCAGCATTATTCTTTTGAAGGACCACACCCCGCAGGTAATTTAAGTTTACACATCCAAAGGCTTTGTCCCCTAAATATGAGTGATCGAGTATGGACAGTAAACCCCGAAGATGTTGTAAATATTGGAAGATTTATCAACTCTGGAGTCTTTTCGCCACAAAGGACAGTTGCTGTTTCTGGAAATGCTGTTGAAAATCCTAAATATTTTAAAACTAAAATAGGTGCTGAGTTGGCACCCATAATCAACAAGGTTGGAGTCAAATTTGACAATGTAAGAGTTATAAATGGTGATGTTCTAACTGGTACCACAGCCCTTATCTCAGATTATCTGGGCTACTTCAATAATTTGGTAACCGTAATTCCCGAAGGAGGCCATTACCGAATGTTTGGATGGTTACCATTTAAGGATAATAAAATTTTAAGTTTATCAAACACTTCTTTATCTCGTTTATTTAACCGAAAAGGATTTGAAGTAGACACGAATCTTAATGGGGAAGAGCGGGCATTAGTTGTTACAGGTGAAATGGAAAAAATTTTTCCTTTTGATATTTATCCAATGCAATTAATAAAAGCATGCATGACAGAAGATATTGAAAAAATGGAAGCCCTAGGGATATATGAAGTAGTGCCAGAAGACTTTGGTTTAGTAGATTATGCTAATACATCAAAGCTTGAAGCCCAAGAGATAATACGTCAAGGGATAGAACTAATGATTAATGAAGTAGGATAAAAGGAAACGTATGAATTTTATAAGAAAAAGTTTAGACAATCTTAAGAGGCCCTTTGGTAAAGGGCAAAAACTTGAGAAATTTGCACCGGCATTTAACGCCTTTGATACAATGTTATTTGTACCTAACCACACAACAAAAAAAGGAGCTCATATCCGTGATGGAGTTGATTTAAAGCGAACTATGGTAACAGTTATTATTGCTTTGTTACCCGCTTTAATTTATGGGATTTATAATACTGGATACCAGCATTATATTCAAACTGAAGAATCTTTTACATTTTTAGAGGCCTTTATTCATGGATCTTGGAAAATTATCCCCATGATTATTGTATCATATGTAGTGGGTCTTTCGATTGAGTTTGGTTTTGCTGTTTATCGGGGACACGATGTAAATGAAGGTTATTTAGTTACTGGACTTTTGATACCAATGATAATGCCAGTGGATATTCCTCTATGGATGGTTGGAATCTCAACTGCATTTGCAGTTTTAGTTGCAAAGGAAGCTTTTGGAGGAACAGGCATGAATATTCTAAACCCCGCTTTAACCGCACGAGCTTTTGCCTTTTTTGCTTATCCAACATATATGTCTGGAAATAAAGTGTGGGTTTCTGAAGCAGGAAATATAGATGCGATTTCTGGAGAAACCATTTTGGGAACTCTGGCAGCTGGTGGAGAAGTAAATTATTCGATGATGGAAATGTTTCAAGGATCAATCCCAGGATCTATTGCAGAAACTTCTACTTTATGGGTGGCTGTAGGAGCTTTGATTCTTATTTTGACAGGAGTAGGTAGTTGGCGTATTATTTTTGGTGGAATTATAGGAGCTGCCATTATGGGCTTATTATTTAATCTTTGGGGAGCAAATGAGTTAATGAGCTTCTCTTGGTTAAACCACCTAGTAGTAGGTGGATTTGCATTTGGAATTGTTTTTATGGCAACTGACCCTGTATCTGCGACTCAAACTACAAAAGGAAAATGGATTTATGGTTTTTTAGTTGGAATTTTTTGTATTATGATACGTGTCTTTAATCCAGCCTACCCTGAAGGTGTTATGTTAGCAATATTATTGATGAATGTTTTTGCACCCACAATTGACCATTATGTAGTTAACGGAAATATTAATAAACGTAAAAAGCGCTGGGCTTTGGCCTCACAAGAACTTAAAACTGCCTAAAGATGAACAGAGATAGTAATATTTATACTTTTTTATTTGCAACCCTTATGGTTTTGGTTGTAGCATCTACTCTCGCATTTACTGCAAGCTCCTTAAAAGACCTACAAGGTGCCAATGTTAGAAAAGAAAAAATGCAAAACATACTTGCTACAATAGGCATTGATTCTGACAGAGAACAGGCGGAGGCTTTATATAACAAGTACATAAAGGCTCAGCTTTCTTTGACTCAAGCAGGAACTGTAGATCAGAATGTCAATGCTTTTGAAATAAAATTAAATAAAGAGTTAAAGAAACCCCCATCTGAACAGCGTTTTCCAATGTATGAAGCCAATGTAGAAGGAGAAAAATACTACATCGTTCCTCTTCGAGGGGCAGGACTATGGAATGCTATCTGGGGATATATTGCTTTAGAAGAAGATAAAAATACCATCAAAGGAGCTGTATTTGATCATGTTGGAGAAACAGCTGGATTGGGAGCTGAAATTACTCAACAATGGTTTCAAAATCGTTTTTTGGGAGAAAAAGTATTTGATAAGCAAGGAAATTTGGTAGGAATTAATGTTTTAAAAACAAATAATGATCCCAAAGATTTGGATAAAAATGATCATGAGGTAGATGCAATTTCTGGAGCTACAATTACTGGAGACGGAGTTACAAACATGATTATTGAACGCTTGACGCACTATTTACCTTACTTGAAAGCTGAAGAACAAACTGTTGCAATAAATTAATAAAATAATGGGAGAAAGATCGATTAAAAAGAGACCTACGATTCTTTTTTTAAATAAAGAGAAGGAGCCACTCTTTTCAAAGAAAAATCGAAAACTATTGTCTGATCCAATGGATGATAACAATCCAATAACTGTTCAAGTATTAGGAATTTGTTCAGCCCTTGCTATTACAGTTCAATTAAAACCAGCATTAGTGATGAGTATTTCTGTAATGGCAGTGATGGCAGCTAGTAATGTTATCATTTCTGTACTTAGAAACTTAATTCCAAATAGAATTCGGATTATAGTTCAATTAGTTGTTGTTGCCGCTATGGTAATTTTAGTTGATCAAATTTTACGTGCATATGCTTATGATGTAAGTAAAGAACTTTCAATTTTCATCGGATTAATTATCACCAATTGCATTGTGATGGGAAGATTAGAAGCTTTTGCATTAGGAAATGGAGTTTGGAAATCTTTTCTTGATGGAATCGGAAATGCAGCTGGCTATGGATTTATTTTAATCTTAGTTGCTTTTTTTAGAGAACTTTTGGGTTCTGGAAAATTATTTGGTTATCAAGTGATACCCGATGTAATATATGAAATGGGATATGTCAATAACGGATTAATGTTATTATCCCCTATGGCTCTTATAACTGTAGGGTTAATAATCTGGGTTCAACGTTATAGAAATCGAACACTAATAGAAAAAAATTAAGTAAACGTGGAAGCATATTTAAACCTTTTTGTAAAAAGTATTTTTATTGAAAATATGATTTTTGCATACTTCTTGGGAATGTGTTCATATTTAGCTGTTTCTAAAACTGTTAAAACAGCTGTTGGTCTCGGCTTTGCTGTTATTTTTGTTTTAGCAATTACAGTACCAATCAACTTCCTTTTAGATACTTACTTACTTCGTCCTGGAGCTTTATCTTGGTTGGATTCGACCTATGCAGATCTTGATTTAAGTTTTTTAAGTTTTATAATGTTTATTGCTGTAATAGCCTCTATGGTTCAGCTGGTTGAGATGATTGTTGAAAAATTTGCTCCTGCTTTGTACGGAGCTCTGGGGATTTTCCTTCCACTTATTGCTGTTAATTGCGCTATTCTTGGTGGCTCACTTTTCATGCAGCAAAAAGATTTTTCAGGTATTACAGAGTCGGCAGTTTATGGTTTAGGATCAGGAATAGGATGGTTGCTTGCTATTTTAGCAATTGCAGCTATTCGAGAAAAAATTACTTATTCAAATGTACCTGCCCCTTTAAGAGGTCTAGGAATTACCTTTATAATAACAGGGCTTATGGCATTAGGATTTATGAGCTTTATGGGAATTAAATTATAATTTAAGAATGGATTATACAGTTGTTATTGCGAGTATTGTTGTTTTTTTAACCATCACATTTATATTAGTTGGGATGCTTTTAGGTGCAAAAGCAAAATTATTGCCTTCTGGTCCGGTTTCCTTGCAAATTAATGGTGATAACAAAGTTGAAGTATCTTCAGGGAGCACTTTATTGAGCACCTTAGGGAATAATAAAATATTTCTACCTTCAGCTTGTGGTGGAGGGGGTACATGTATCCAGTGTAAATGCAAAGTGTTAGACGGAGGAGGAGAAATTCTTCCTACTGAAACACCTCATTTTTCTCGAAAAGAAGTTGCTGAGGGATGGCGTTTAGGATGTCAGGTAAAGGTAAAACAGGATATGGTTATTCAAGTTCCAGAAGAAGTTTTTGGCATTAAAAAATATGAAGCAAAAGTAATTAGAAACTGGAATGTAGCTTCTTTTATTAAAGAGTTTGTGGTTGAAATCCCTGAGGAAATGGATTATAAAGCTGGGGGTTATATCCAGATTGAGATTCCACAATGTGAAGTTAAATATGAAGATATCGATATTTCTGCCCATCCAGAAGAACATCCAGGAGAACCGGATAAGTTTAAATTAGAGTGGGATAAGTTCAAATTATGGCCTTTGAAAATGAAAAATCCAGAGACTGTTGATCGGGCTTACTCCATGGCTTCCTTTCCAGCAGAAGGAAAAGAAATAATGTTAAATGTTCGTATTGCAACCCCTCCTTTTGATCGTGCAAAAAATGGCTGGAGTGACGTTAATCCTGGGGTAGCTTCTTCGTATATTTTTTCAAAGAAGGCAGGAGATAAAGTTACTATTTCAGGACCCTATGGTGAATTCTTTATAAATGAATCTGACTCTGAAATGTTATATGTTGGAGGAGGAGCAGGAATGGCGCCAATGCGATCTCATTTGTATGAACTTTTTAGAACCCTTAATACTGGACGTAAAGTTACCTTCTGGTACGGTGGACGTTCTAAAAGAGAGCTGTTTTATATTGACCACTTTAAAGCTTTGGAAAAAGATTATCCAAACTTTAAGTTTTATATTGCTTTATCTGAACCAATGGAAGAAGACAATTGGAAAGAAAAAACTAGTCTAAATTCTGATGGAGACGGTTTTAATGGTTTTGTCCACCAGGTAGTAATTGACCATTATCTTAATGATCATGAAGCACCAGAAGATATTGAGGTTTATTTTTGTGGGCCACCACTAATGAATCAAGCTGTAGAGTTAATGGCAGAAGATTTTGGTGTTCCACCAGAAAACGTTCGTTTTGATGACTTTGGAGGATAATACTATTTTGATAAATTTCTTTATAAATTTTATCAAATAATTATATTACGTAATAACTTAATATCAAAATAGAGTCTCTAGAGAAATTTCTTTAACAGATCCGTATTTTTCAAGATTCTTAAAATCAATGTTATCACGATTTCCAATTAATAAAACATTATGAGGTTTGTTTTTAATATACTTTTTATGAAATTCTAAAAGTTTTTTTATGTTCATAGATTTAACTTCATTATAAATCTTTTCTCGAATATCATAGTTAATCCCTCGATCTTTAGCATCTAAATAACTAGATAGCACTCCAGAATTTGTTATACGCTCACTTTCAATTTTATTTAAGATGGATTTTTTACTTATTTCAAAAGCTTGTGGAGATTCTGGAAGATTATTTATTAATTCAAACATTGAAGAAAGAGCTTCACGCTGTTTATCTGATTGGATACCAACATATGAATAAAGATAATCTGATTGATCAGGTTTTTTTGCTTGACTAAAAGTCGAATATACTGAGTAAGCTAAACCTTGGGCTTCACGAATTTCTTGAAAGACGATAGAATTCATTCCTCCACCAAAATATTGGTTAAATAAAGTGATAGCAGCTGCTTTAGCATTGTCAAGTAGCTCAAGCTTTGATAAAAGAATAATCTCTGTTTGAACCATATCAAAATTTGTCCAGAAAACATATTGTTTGTCATAATCTTTTTCCTTGAAATTATAGACATCTTCTTTTTCAATAAAGTTTTCAGGAATTTTATGATATTTTTTTATCATTTTAGACAAACTATTTTGATTTTTATTTCCGTAATAAAGGATACGATGAGGGTATCTTTTAAGATTTTGAATCAAATTGATTAATTCTTCTACTTGTACTTCTTTTATTTCCTTTGAATTCAAATAAGCTGTAGCAGGATTAACTTCTCCATATTTTACATAATTATATAATCGATTTCTCAGGATTACATTTTTATTTTTTTTATAATCAGATCGAGTCTTAAGAATACGCTCAACAAGTTTATCTAATTTATCTTGAGAGGCTCTAGGCTCTTCAAATAATTTCTCAAAAAGTTGAATTGAAGCCTCCATATTTTCACTAAGTCCACTTAAAGTTACTGAGGTTTCTTTTCCATCCTGAGGTGTGCTAAAACTAAATTCGGATCCAAGTTTATAGAATTCTTTTTTCAAATCCTCTGCACTCAAATCTTTTATTCCAATATAATCCATCAATCCTGCAGCCAATTGAATTTTTAGATCTTTGTTTTTACCAAAATTAAAGAGATAGGTCAATTGAAATAAATCATTGTCTTTATTTTCTTTAGATATAACCTCAAGAGGTCCAATATTGTAAAAATCTAAATCGTTTTTATAATCTAAAAATTTAGGTTCTAGTTTTTTAACTTCTTGGTTTGATAATTTTTTGTGAAGTTCTGATTGGTTTTCTCGATTCAAAGGAACCTTAGTAATTTGAGGTTTAACGACCTTTAAAATATTAGGATCTTTTCCAGTCCTTTTATAAACTACAGCATAATTTTCATTGTAATGTTTATTGGCAAAAGAAACTAATTCATCTTTAGTAATTTTTGAAATTTTTTCAAAATACGAGACGTGATCTTCCCAGGGCTCATCCCTTGTAAAAGCCATAACCATATTATCTGCTCTGTAATAATTAGCATATTCTGAGTCATCTTGTTGCATAACTGATTTTTTAAGATCATTAATAACAGCTGTAATAAGATCCTGATCAAAATCACCTTTTTTAATATTTTCTATTTCTCCTAGAAGAAGGTCTTTTAATTCTTCAAGTCTTTGCCCCTCTTTGGGATTTGCTCTAAAATTGTGAATGGAAAAATCATTAAATTCTATGACTGTAGCTAAAGCACTTAAAACTTTTTGCTTTTGAACCAAATTCAAATCAATTAGCCCTGCGGCTCTATTAGAAAGAAGCATATCTATTAAATCAACTTTTAGGAGATCATCTTTAGCTTTTCCATCAAAACGGAATCCTAGCCATACAGATTCCTTATCTGGACCAATAACTTCTTTAAATATAGGACTCGTGATTTCAGAAAGTTTTTTTAAATCGATTTCAGGAATTTCCAAATTAGGTTCCCAATTACCAAAATGTTTGTCAATCAGTCTAATTGTTTTATCAAAATCTAACTCTCCACTCATGCAGATAGCTACATTATTTGGACGATAATAGCTATTAAAATATTTTTTAATTTCTGTGATAGATGGATTTTTTAAATGATCAACTGTTCCAATTACAGTCTGTTTTCCGTATGGATGACCTTGAAAAAGACTTTGGTAAAGTGCCCAGTATTGTTTTCTCCCATCACTATCTAGGGTTCTATTTTTTTCTTCATAAACAGTCTCTAATTCAGTATGAAAAAGACGATTAACTATCTGCTTAAAACGCAATCCTTCGAGAGTAAGGAAACGTTCTATTTCATTTGAAGGAATATCAACCGTGTAGACCGTTCGATCTTCTGTCGTATAAGCGTTGAGTCTTTTACCACCCATCATTGAAATCATTTTATCGTACTCGTTCGGAATTGCAAATAAAGCAGCTTCATTAGAAAGCTTATCAATTTTTTGATAAAGAAATGAACGCTCTTCAGAATCTGTAAGTTTAGAGTAGTCATTAAAAAGCTGTTCGATAGAATCAAGAAGAATTTTTTCTGTATTATAGTCTTTTGTTCCAAAGTGTTTATTTCCTTTGAACATCATGTGTTCTAGATAATGTGCTAGTCCTGAATTTTTTTCAGGATCATTTTTGCCACCTGCCTTTACAGCTGTAAAAACATGAATTCTTGGAGCATTTTCAAAATTACTTAAATAAACTTTTAGCCCATTTTCGAGGGTGTAAATTCTAGTTTTGTTAGGATCATCTGTTACATATTCATAAGAATAACCTCCAGAAGTGGCTTTTAAAGTCTCATAAGATTTATCTGTGCAGCTTGTAATATTTATAATAAAAATTACAGCTAAAATGTACTTTATCAAGTTCATATTTTTTTTATTTCAATTTACATAAATTCTCTGGATTAAATTACTAATGGCATATTTTGACTTAATTTTACAAATGTGAAAACAATAAGTTTACAAGAGCTTCACCAGCTTGCTATGAAAGAGGTTGGATCCTTCTTAGAAACAGAGGGGTATGAGTTTTTAGCTATAAATTCTAAAATAAAACGTTCACCACAATATGTGTGTGTGAAGGATAAATTACTTTATTTTATAGTTGTTAATGCTTGTTTATATCCAAAGTCGCCAAAATCTTATGATATTAAGCAAATGAATAAAGTAAAAATTCATGCAAAAAAAAATAACGCAAAATTATATTTTGCAGGAGTAGGATTAGCAAATGCTAAAGATTACAATCTACCACTAACAAAAAATAATCCCTATGTTGTCAATTTCAATGGTCTTGAAAAGATCATATAGTTTATTACTATTACTAATATTAATTAGCTGTCAAAAAGTTGAAAAAAATGTAAATAAAAGAATAAGTGGCTTTGCACTTGGTACAACATATTCTATTAATTATTCCGATTTATCCTTAAGTAAAGAGGTTTTAGAAAAAGAAGTTGACTCAATTATAAACGTAATTAATTTATCTATGTCAACTTATATATCAGATTCAGATATTTCAAAAATTAACAAAGGAGATAGCTTACTTAAAATAGATAT
>MDSY01119323.1_pt1 | contig 12901 bp, 8 predicted proteins | sample 811131 | NCBI WGS metagenome assembly MDSY01 (sample SAMN05326643, study PRJNA326480) | marine metagenome | isolation source: seawater | place: Atlantic Ocean: South West | collected 2010
CCGATACCCCCACCAGAGACCATGCAGCAGCCTGGTATAGTGTCCATATCCCGTGACCGAGGAATAGATTCGAAACCAACGCAACTGAAGTTGCTAGAATTACAGACCTAGGGGCACCGTAGTGAATCCCTGCAAGCAGGACGACTACTGTAACTGGCTGTACATTCGGAAGAGGCTCTAGAAGGACCCTCCCGGAGACTGCAAATATCCCAAGTAGGAACAGAACTGCGACGTCATTGCCGGGATTCAGGCCCCTCTCAGCCTTCCAGATCGACCAGCCAATAATAGCTAGGAGAAGGAGGTTCATGACGAAGGTCTCCGCAGGAGAAAGAGTCACTGCGTGCGCGTCTAACATGGTTGCACCCTCACACACATGGGAGGATTAGTCTAATCATGATTTTGCTTCCCAATAGCTCACCAGGTCTCAATTGTCCAAGTTAGTACGCTATCGCCATCAAGGGGAAGGTCACTGATTCCAACAGGTGCCATCTGTCCATTGTGGTAAAGTGCATAGTATGCTCCGGATGAGAAGTCCTCTGGGCACAGTGCTACATCGCATGGCTCGACACCTCCGATGGAGTCAATCTGAATGCCGAAGGAGAATTGCGTTGAGGTGTAGGCAAAGTCCCCTCCTGATGCCATTACCGCCTCGTCAAATAGATCAATTCCAGTATCATAGCCAGAGAAGCCACCGACACATGCTCCGGAGCCGTTCCAATTGGAGTCGGTCATGAAATTCGTTCCGTCGCTGTCAATGTGGTGCCTTCCGCCGCCATATCCCTCAGGTGCAATATCCTCTGGGAAATCGAAGCACACGACTTGCTTTCCTTCCCAGATATCAGGCAGGCCATAGTGGGGGTCTCCTTCATCATCAACCAACTCAGAGGTCATCCTAGCCCACTCAGTGGAAATAATCGAGGAGGATAGCAAGATCACGACTAGCCAAAGTGCTGAGAGGACCTTTAGTCTGTCTTCTTCCTTTATTTTGGTTGCAAGTGCCATAGATGCTGCAATCAGGACCACGAGTATTGAGGCTATGTCGGACATGGAAAACTAGCTGTGCTGAGAGGGTAATTTAACTATGCTAATACAACATAGAGAGCCGAATAATAAGTCTCAATCAAGAATTTCGGAGATTTTCTCCCTTAGGACCTTGCTGACGACTTTCCCATCTGCCGAACCGCCTAGCTTGCCCATAACTACTCCCATGAGTGGCCCTATTGCTGCTTGGCCCCTCTCTCTGATGAATTCCTCTCGCTCCTTCAGAACCTCGTCCACAGCAATTTCTACTTCACCATCACCGGCGGGGGTGAAACCCCTTGACGAGGCCTCGGATGCCATCCACTCCAGGAGGTGTTCCGTATCCTCAGATTGTGCCTGTGCCACCAGGGGCGATACCCCTTCCCTTGTCATCACTCCATTCTCCCTCAGGTGGATGGCGACCTCTAGAGCTCTGATATTGGATGCACCAAACTCCAGTAGAGCGCTCGCCCATGCCTTTGCAGGGATCTTGAGATCGCCCTCGACTCCCTCAACCAGGAGGTCATCCAGTTCATTGTTCAGGATGGATTGTTTTTGATTCTCAGAGATATCGTAGGGACCGATTCTTTCGGCTCTCTGAAGTGATGAGAGGGGTAGTCTTCCACATATTTCGTCCCATCTCTGGGAGGGGATTTCCAAAACTGGGACATCGGTCTCGGGATACATCCTGGCTCCCCCCGGGAGCGGGCGCATGGCAGTAGTGGTTCCGTCTTCGGGCTGACCCTTCCTGATCACAACGTTTCGTACTTCCTGAGGAATCCTGTGGTAGGCCATCCTAGCCCTGCTTACTACTGATTCAAGGGCTAATTCTGCTTGCCAACGGGGAGCGATGCATATTGCGAATGCATCGGTATCTGAAAGCGATAGTTCACGGACTATTGAATCGACTTGCTCTTGGCCGATTCCATATGCGGGAAGTTCGTCTGAATGAAAAATTCCTGCCACGCCAGCTAGTTTTGCAGCGCTTGCCAGTTCCCTGCCGAGACGAGGCAACTGGGCACCTTCGGAGTCTTTGTCCTTTGTTCCCAGCTTCCCTGAGAATCCAGGTAGTGGGACACAGAGGGACTTCTCCCCCATCTGTAATGCCTCAATCACCCTTGTTGAGTCGCAAGCGGAAAGGATACTGGATACATCGTGCATCTCCAGGGGAATTTTCGATTGCGTGGCCAGCGCAACCCTGTTTTCTACCGGTCTCTCGGTTTTTCTTCTATCGGACGGGAGTAAAGGAAGTCCGGCCTCCTCGCGAAGCTCATTTGCCAGCCTGTACATATGCAGTTGCCTGGCCATCTCGAGACGGATGATCTTGGGGATCCATTCGAGGTCCTGACATCCCTTTATCTCCACCCTGTCCCCACATGCGAGACTTACGTTGAGATCTTGCCTGATTGAGCCGAGGCCTCTCCTAACCCTACGGGTGTCACGCAGAAGAGTGCCTAGGGCCAATGCGGTCTCCTTGGCATGCTCTGGTGATACGATATCCGGTTCTGTTGCGATTTCTACCAGAGGCACTCCTAATCTATCGAGTGTGTATGTTACCACTTCCCCGGCAGGGGTTTTGCTAGAGTCAAGCTTTCTGGCTGAGTCCTCCTCTAGGCATATCACTGCTATCCCGACATCTCCGGAGGGCGTCTGTATTGTCCCGTTTGTTGAGGCCAGGGTAGTTCTCTGAAAGCCACTGGTATTGGAGCCGTCTACAACTGTCTTACGCATTGCCTGCATCGCGGGAACTGGTTTTGCATCCATCATTGCTGATATGGTAAGGACGACTTCGACCGCTTCCTCGTCATGCGCCAGCGGGGGTGCCTCATCCATCTCGATCAATCCTGAATTTGGAGACTGTATGTAGACGAAGGAGCGGTTTCTCCTCTGTTCGAACCTAGCTGCCACATCGACACCACCGCTTTCGCCCTGAGAGGCCCTGAGTCTTCTCTTGGAAATGGTCCAATTGGGAGGGACATCGCTCATTCCAAACTCATAGAGCTCGCTTGGCATTCTAGAGTGCAGCTTGCCCGTAGCTAGTTGCTGGTGGATCTCAAGACCGCACATGAAACCTAGGGCAGCTGGGTCCAAAGTTGAGGGTGCATGTACGTCACCCATGGGCTCCATGGTATCACCGGAACGGGCAATTGCTCATAGGGTCAGCGGGCAAAGGAGTACGTGTCGTTCCTTGGCATGAATAATTCACCCGACATCCTCATCTTGGATAGTGCCTCTTCAACCGTCTGCTCTGTTAGGTCCCTCGCCCTGCATCTATTGAGGATATCAGTTAGCTCGGCCGTGCCATCTGTTTCCTGGCAGATGTCCCTGACTACTTGTCTAATGACGGAATTGGCGTTCCTCTGCCGGTGTGGTACACCAGAGTATAGTTCGGAGTCGTCTTCTATTCCCGACTCGTCTCTCCAATGCTTGAAAACGGCCAAAGCAACTGACGCATCACGCTTGTTCGCGACCTGTCTGAGGTGCATCCTAGCGTGAGCCTCAGTAAGGCGTATCAGTGCCTCTAGTGCCCTAGCAGTGACTGGAACTGGGGCTTCGTCCGATCCGTCTTCCCTTCCGTATGATTGCCTCTCACTGATGTAATACTCGTGAATAGCGGTTTTGGCATCATCGTCCAAATCTGGGTGGACGTGCCTCTTAGCATAAGCGACGTACTTCCTCAGGAACTCAAGGGTCAGGTGTTCGTGGCCATCAACGCCAACGGAGTAAACCTGATCTTTGTCTGGCTCTGATGGATCCATTTCCATTGATTCCTCCATTTTTATTTCACTCATGGCGCTTGTTCTTGTGTCCAGGATGTGCTTGGCTATCCTCGCATCATCCTCGGCCTTGACTTCGTCCCTTATCATCCAAATAATATCAAATCTGGATGCTAGAGGTGCTGGGAGGCCTGTCTCCTCGTACATTCTTAGGACACTCTGATTAGGCCCTCTCCTCGAGAATCTTCCTTCCTTTGGATTCGCTGCTGCTAGCACTGCACATCTCGCGGGTAGAGTGGCTGTGATTCCACCCTTGGCCACGTGAATCTGCTGTTGCTCCATTGCTGGGTGGATAGCGCTCCTATCTTCTTTGGTTATCTTATCAAACTCGTCAATCGCCGCCAGTCCTTTATCGGATAGGGGGAGAACGCCTGCCTCCAAGGCAAATCTTCCATCACCAAATGCATCCTTCACAGCGGCAGCGGTGAGGCCTGCTCCTGTGACTCCGCCTCCAGAGGCGAGTTTTCCCCTTGGAGCTAAATTGGACATGTAGGAAAGGAGTTGGGACTTTGCGACTCCTGGGTCTCCCATCAGGAGTATGTGGATATCGCCTCTGAGGTGGCTCTTGTCAGAGGTAGACCTCCTGACTCCGCCGAATAGCTGTAGTGCCAATGATCTCTTGACGTGATTCATCACCCTAGTGGCGAAAATTGAGGGGGCTATTGACCTCTGCATCAGAGTCACTAGGTCTTCCCTCTGAGATACTTCCATGATTACTTCCCTGTCTTCCTCGTTGATCTTTATTTCAGTGAATGGGACGCTCTCATGTTCTGAGCTAACCAAGTGGTAGATGATGTCGAACATCGGGGTTTTCTTTCTATTTTTTACCTCGCTGTGTACGACAGGTATCACATTTGCAGTTATTCTCTCCCCTGGAAGGTGTTTGTTGACGAGATCCCCCTCGACAAGGGTGATTCCCCTCCTTGGCTGCGCGCCGCTAGGAACGTTCTCTGGTAGTTCCTGAACCTCAAGCCACTGATTGTTGATCATTCTGGAGATGTTCATGACTAGTTTGAATCTTGTTTCCCTCGATGATGAACCGCAGCCAGTTTCCGGAGAGCATTCGAGTGGCTCTTCCAACTCCCTCTCGTTCTTTTGATCCACTTCCATGATGGAACCGCACTTCTGACATTCAAAGACGGCCCTGTGGATTCTAGGTTTCAATTCTGATACCTTTGTTACTGAAACGTCCACGCGCCTTAGTTTCTCAATGTCCGAGCTACCTATTTCCCTCAGGGGCCTGCGACTATCCCTCGGGAGGTCGGTAACCCTTACCATTGCATCTAGATCAACTCCCCTCTCCTTGCAGATGTCACTAAGGGTGGCGCTTCCACTTCCCAGAATTTGCCTTGGCTCGTTGAGTATATCCTCTGCGAAGTCGGGGTCGAATCCCGTGAGGTCGTGGAATGACACTTCAATCACAGGAGTCTGGGTCTGCTTGGAAAGGAGCAGCGTGATCTCCTTCTCCTTGGCCTCATTAAGGAATGTCCTCCACCTAGGAGAGGAGTCGTGTACGGCCATTGTCATGTTTTTCACCGTCCGGCTTTGATGCCGTGATGTCACGGTCTATAACCAAAATGGAAGGAGTTGCACACCCCCTTGCTTCCAGTGGAGAGAAATGACTGGCGCATCGTGGTGATAGGTGGTTTGTTGCTTCCACTGAATTGTTTCTCGATTATTGCCGAAATCGTGGTTGATGTGAGAGAGGTTGAAATTGATGAGGTGATAGGCGGACCATGGAGCACGCACGTTCGGGAAGTGATCTCCTCGTGCGACTTGACCCGGGGGAAGAAATACATACAGCACTAAGGAAGCTGGCAGACGATCTCGGATTTGATGCGGCTGCTATCACAAGCGGTATTGGTCGGACTCGTGACAATCAATATGGGTACATGGATGAGGAAGGCGTCTACCAAAGGCGCCCTTTGGATTCGCCATCCGAACTGGTCAGCCTCTCCGGTAATATTGCTCGTACAGAGAAGGGAGATGCATTCACCCATATCCACTGCTGCTGGTCTGATGATGACAACAACGTCCATGCCGGTCATTTGTTCCAAGCTACTGTTCATGTTGTGGCTGAAATCCATATCAGAGTCATGGATCATGCCACCATGACGCGTTGCCCTCTTGCTGAGTTCGAGTTGTTGGGACTGGAATTTGACTAGAACAAATACGATGGGGGATACTGATGCGAGTTCTATTCGCACATGGGTTCGAAGGCGGTCCATCCGGGTCCAAGCCGACATTCATGAGAGAAGTACTGGGGTGGGATGTAACTGCTCCAGTAATGTCGGAACTCGGATGGGATATCGGGAAGCAAACGGAGGTGCTCCTCAAGAGAATTGATGAGTCAGACTACGACTTAGTGATCGGTTCTTCCATGGGCGGACTTGCAGCGGCCAATGCCTCATCACTTAGGAGGGATTCTAGTTTCCGGGTTCTTCTTATCGCTCCCGCCTTCGGACTTTCAGATTCATACACCAACAGACTAACTGAACAGGAACTGTCTGAATGGAGGGAGTCTGGAACTAGGGAGTATCGAGGCTTCGAATTGGACATAGAACTGGGATGGGAGTTCATGGAGACTGCAGAGAGGATGTCGTGGCCGGCCCCGGGACACATGACTACGATTGTACATGGTAGACTAGATGATGTCGTTTCGATTGACGTATCCAGGAGGGTGGCTGGAGAGAGCGATCTTGTTGAGTTGGTTGAGATTGACGATGGTCACAGGATGAAAGGCTGCTTGCCTCTAATAGCCGATCTGGCTTCTGAACTAGTGGCCCGTGGATCCTAGGAAGTACTCGCCAATCTCTGGGTCGGTCAGTATCTTCTTAGCGTCCCCTGTATGCACGATCTTGCCATTTGAAACGATGTATCCCCTATCTGACCTGGATAGAGAAAGTCTGGCGTTCTGCTCCACGATAAGCACGGTTATTCCTTGTTCTCTCAGGGAGTCGATGCGTTCGATTATCTGCTGCTGGTACAGAGGGGAGAGGGCTGCAGTTGGCTCGTCGAGAAGCAGGAACTTGGGATCTGAAATTAGGGCTCTGGAGATTGCCAGCATCTGCCTCTCGCCCCCTGACAATGAGGCTGCTAGGTCGTGCACTCTGTCCTTGAGGTCGGGGAACATTTCCATTGCCCTTTCGATCCTTTCATTGAGTAATGCGCTTGAGAGGCTGTTGCCGCCCATCTGCAGGTTCTCCAGGACGGAGAGTGAGGGGAATACATTGTCTACCTGCGGCACATAGGCTATGCCTTGGTTCACCAATTGATCTGTTCTCCACCCCGAAACATTGTTCCCCCTGTATGAGACCTCTCCCGAGTAGTATGTGGCGATCCCGAAAATTGTCTTGATGAGTGTTGACTTACCACAGCCATTGGGGCCAATTATCGTGACAAACTCCCCCTCATCGACATACATGTCTATCCCATAGAGAATCTGGACCGAACCATAGCCCCCCTCTAGGCCGTTTACTTCGAGAACTCTTGTCATTCCTCATCCTCCGATGGGTCGCCCGCTGCTCCAAGATACGCCTCGATAACTTCCTTGTTTGCCCGGACCTCGTCGGGAGTCCCTTGCATCAGGATCCCCCCTTCGTTCATAACGACGATTTTGTCAACGCCCTGCCTGAGTATGAAGTCCATGTTGTGCTCTATGATCAACACCGAGATTCCAGTTTCATCTACGATGTTCCTAAGGTTGTTGAAAATCTTCATCGCTAGCGGGCCGGCGACTCCCGCAACTGGCTCATCGAGAAGGAGGAGGTTTGGGTCACCCATCATGGATCTCCCTATGTCAACTAGCTTGCTCTGCCCTCCTGACAGTTCGCTTGTGAGGTTGTGTGCCATATGAGGTACCTCTAGCTGGTCCAGGACCCCATATGCCCTCGAGAGTCTCTCCTCTTCGGCTGAGTTGGAAGGCATCAGAAGGGACCTCGCAAGTTCCTTGATTGATGATCCGAATTGCCTCCTCGGAGGGACCATGAGGTTCTCTATAACGGTCATCTGACGCCAGAGATTTGTGTGCTGGAATGTCCTGGTCATCCCAAGATTCTGAATCTGATCTGGCCTCATATACGATACGTCGTTTCCGAACATCTCGATGCTTCCTGATGTCTGTTCGAGAAGCCCGCTGATACAGTTGAAGGTCGTCGACTTACCACATCCGTTTGGGCCTATTAGGCCGACGAACTCTCCCTTTCCTACCGTGAATGAAACGTCCTTGACGGCTACTAGCCCGCCAAACTCCTTCCTGAGCTTGTCGACCTTTAGAACTGGATCAGTCACCGGCAACACCTCCAGAGGGCCTCTCAGGCCGGACAGGGACTTCTGGGAGAAGTCCCTTGGAATTGAACTTGAGAGAGAACAGCATCAAGCAGCCGATTAGGAGAAGCTTGACGTACAGCATGTCGGCACTAACGACACCACTGAAGAATGACTCTTCTATCGACCTCTCTCCGAGAACTATGGCTCCGAAAGAGAAAATTGCCGCACCTGAGGCTCCAATGTCCAATAGCCTCTCGGAACGCACGACGAATCCAGCTGCCATTACGGTAGCGAAAACCTTGGCGGCCTCCCATTGATTCGTGAATAGCCATTCGAAGAGTGAATCGATTCTCGAAGCAGTTGTGTGGAGGGGGAGATCTGGGGATCCCTGTCCTGCCACTAGTACATTGAAGACGAACTCCATCAGGACGATGATGAATGCCCCAATCACCATTCCCCTATTGTTGGAGGTTCCGCCAATGATGAATGCAGCCCAGACGAGGAAGGTGGAGCGGGCCGGAGACATGAATGTTGGTTCGAAGCCTGTGAGCTTCCAAGCCCAAATCGCGCCTGCAAGAGCGGCAATGGCTGCTCCGAGAGCGAGGCTTGCCGCCTTGTGAGTCAGTATGTCATGTCCGTGGTGCTGAGCGACTTCCTCGTCCTCTCTAATCGCCTTCAGGACCCTGCCCCAAGGAGAGGATAGGAGATTAGAAAGCAGCTTCCAGACCAAGGCGACTGAAATCAATGAAATTACCATCAGAATGAACAGATAAGGCGCTGGTTCACCAAGGTTCAGTAGTTCTGCAACTTGATTTGCAGGTGTGTCGATTAGCGAGATGTCGTCTCTGCAGGCATCTGGGCTGACCCACTGGGAGTCTGGACCGGGCTCCTCGGAGCCACAGAACCACCAATTCTCCAGCGGCAGCGGGTAGGCAGAGATTCCGATAGCTGAGCCCACGGCGCCAACCCTGAGCAGGGGCTCTCCAGCCAGGAGTACCCTGACTATCTCGCCTAGGGAAATTGTGACGATTGCGAAGTAGTCAGTTCTGAGCCTAGCGGTCGGATACGCCAATGCCCAGCCCAAAAATGCGGCTAGTGCCACCCCCATCATCGTGGCTGGAAGTATCCCCCATCCATACCCGTGCAGTTCCTCTGGTGCTGTGAGTATTCCCACTGTGATGGTCCCTATTCCGACGAAGAAGATGACGCCGAAGTTGACCATGCCAGTGTATCCGGTATGCAGGTTCAGTGAGAATGCCATCAATATGAAGATGGCCAGTGAGACTAGGACGTTGGAAACCTGGAGGGTCTTCTTCCACCTGAAGTCGTCAGTCTCAGCTATTGGCAGCCACAGAAGGAAGAGCAGTAGGATGGCCAAGAGGATAGAGAAGAATATCCAAGACCCGATTGGACTCTCTCTGCCGTACTTCTCGAGCTTGCTTCTCTGATCGGGAGAGCCTCTTGTGATGAAGGTCAGGGCATTGGACGAGGAGGAGGAAATAATCGAGGACGCCTTCTCTCTGGGAATTGCTGATATCTCCCGGAGTTGTTCCGTTATACTATTCACTGCCGTACTGTGCCTTCTATCGAAATCTGACCATTTTCTGAGCATTCCCGTCTTTGCTGTGGATATTGTTTCTGATATCGATGACTGCAGCGATTGTATTTGGTTCCATGAGCTTTCTACGTGCTTGTTCTTAGAGTCTGAATCCGAAAGGATGCCTATGCCCTCGTAGATTGAGTATCCCCATAAGGCGATAATCGCACCGGGCCAGATCAAGTCGCCTAGGTCTACGATGAAGTTGACGAGTCCTATTTCGAAGTTCATCATGCTCAACCAAGACTCATGCATGGATGCAACTGCGTCGGACACCCACTGTTCGGCCTCGAAGGGGGAAAGCTCGCTCGGGGGGCTCATCTGATCGAGTAGGTGGGACTCTGTGAGTGGCGAGTCCTCGAGAAGTAGTGTTCCGTCGTTTCTCCCCGTCATGACGGCTAGGTTGGTCTCCGCGAATTCGTTGGAGACGCAAGAGTCCGCACAAGCCCCGTCCGCGAAGGAGTTCCTCTCGACGAAGTCGCTAAGTCTGTGGAATACGTAGACAGCGATGGCAGCAGCAGAGAAGCTCTGCATCCGGTGAGTACGGTTCGACCACCAGTGATGGAGGCCGAATATTCCAGTGGGCATTATGGCTAGAGCTGCCGCTATCTTCTGCGTCTTGTCCGAATCATCCTCCTTGCGCTTTCTGAGCCTCTCTATCTTCCATTTCTCATATGCATCGCCTATTCCCTCTGGCATAATCATCAGGATGGCGACGAGGAAAATGTATGGCATAACACCATCGAGAGCGGAGTAGTTTGATCTCCCCAGAGGCATTCCTATCCCTATCAGGACCGGGGACGATAGGGCCCTTACGAACCCAACAATCAGAGATCCCACTATGGCGCCTGGGACGGAGCCTATGGTGCCTAGGACAATGATGGCAAAGGAAGGCAACAGTAAGGTGAATGCGGTTTCGGGGTTGAACCTCAGGGTCAATGCAAAGATGGCCCCACCCATCCCGGAAAGTCCTGCGGACAGGAATGCGCTGGTCAGGTGGACCCTTTCGACGTTGATTCCGCTGCTGGCAGCTAGCTCTGGGTTGTCAGCGACGGCCCTCATTCTCCTTCCTAGCCTGGTCTTGTTCAGTAGAAGAAGGAGTAGGAGTACTGCTGAGAAGATGACTACTGGGACTGCTCCCTTGTAGTATGCGTAGTTGGTGGTGGCTTGAGTGACACAGTCTGTTGTAGTGTCGTAGAGCTCGATGGCTGGTTTCGAGGAATCACTGACGATTCTGGAGAGGATTGGCTCACCTGTCGCCTCGTCGACGCCTGTTTGCTCGCAGTTGAAGTGCGTGTACGTCCTGTCATCCTCCAGCGTCCTCTCCCCTAGGTTGAAGCGTAGCTTAGTGGTTGGAAACTCCCACCTGAGGTTTGGCATCCTCCAGTCGCCCTCTGGCTCGAACATGTTCCTGCTAGCCCCGAACCTGAGGTAGGTGAGTGCCCGTAGGATAAGAGCGACGCCTAGTGATGCTATCATCATCACCTGGGGGCTCGTGTTGGCCTTCCGGAATCCCTTGTAAACGAGTCTGTCGATAATAATGCCAGCTATGCCTGTGAGTACGAAGGCAGCCACCAAGGTGAACAGGAGGACGGACCATGTCAGTACCCCGTCCTTGGTAGTAGAGAGGTTTGACATGGGGAAGAAGTAGTCAGTCCAAATCATGATCATGGAGAGGTACATTCCAATCATGAAGAGCTCGGATTGGGCGAAGTTCCCGTATCTCTGAACTTTGTAAGTAAGAGTCAGTCCTATCGCTATTGCTAGGTATGTGGAGGACCAAGTCAGGGTGCCTGTTGAAATTGAGACGAGGTCTAGGGTGAATGACGCGTCTTCGCCTAGGCCCTGCAGCAGGATATCTAGTGAGAAGAATGTGATAGCGACCATGAAGATGGGAGAAAGCAGTATTGCGACTGTCCTCGGAATCCCGCTGGGAATGTCATCGAAGAGGACCTTGACAACTACGAAGCCCGCTGCTATGGACTCGACCAGTTGCAGTAGCCAGACCATGTCATTTGGAAGCCCCCCTCCCAGTAACTTGTCCAGAATATTGAGGGCCCCCAGACCATTTAGAGTCCCCAGAAAGTTGGCATCGATGAACAGTAGGGCTGCGATGATCAGTCTGCGGGTCCCCCTAGGGAGCTCCGAGAACTGTTTACGGGCTTCGTGCAGCATGCTACTACACTGACCCGTCCATCATGCGAAATAATTGTTGGGGCAGTGCGGCGGGACTCGCCCGCCGCACTGCTTTACGTTATCCAATCTAAGCAGTTGTTATGCCGTTGACTGGGTCCCAGTTCCTTGCACAGTCGTACGAGACAGTGTCGGTAGTTGCATCGTGAGAGAACTCACCTATGCAGAAACCGGCTGCAGGTACGTCACCGTTGTCCAGGAAGCTGATTGCTCCGCTGGCTCCATTCCATCCCTGGCCAGTACCCATGACGGCCATGTTGGCGTCAAGTCCGGGTGTGGCTAGAGCGGTGAATGCCGCGAAAGCAACGATGGTCACAGCGTCGAAAGCCTCAGCGGTGTAGATACCGCCAGCGCAATCTGGGCTCTGGGCGCACAGTGCTGCGAAGACATATCCGACCTCGGACATGCCGCCTGCGGCTGCGGGCTTGGTAGCGATGATGCCATCGACAAGTGACTTGTCGGACATGTCTGCTGCAAGGCCCTCCTCTGCGATTCCATCAGCGCCGTAGATAGCTCCAGAGTAACCCTGGGAAGCCATCTCCTCGATGATAGCAGCGCCGTCGGACGCGTATGATACCATCATGACTGATGTGCAACCTGCATCGATGATCGACTGCACGTTGCCGCTGTGGTCGGTTGTGTCCTCTGCGTAGCCAATCTGGGTGCAGATGTTGTCAGCTCCCATGTTTGCCACGAATGCATCGGCCAGTCCAGCGCCGTACGCGTTGGTCATGTGCAGAACAGCGACGTTGTCTTGCATGTCTGCGGCCATGACGTCAGCAACCACTGATCCCTGGAATGCGTCACTTGGGACGACTCGGAAGAATCCTGGGTATGCTGCTGCGTCGGATAGGGCTGGGCTCGTGCTCGCGTAGGATACCTGTGGTATTCCTGCTGCGGCTAGAACGGCGTTAGCGCCCATCGAGGCACCGGAGCAAGCTGCTCCGACTACGCCCCAGACGCCAGCGTCGACTAGTGCCTGGCCGGCTGTTCCGCCCATGGTACCATCGCAGCCAGAGTCAGCGTAGACTATCTCGAACTGCAC